>Ga0067045_1028640_pt1 | contig 29757 bp, 30 predicted proteins | sample TerdegcTABiofilm_FD_59184 | JGI IMG/M metagenome (GOLD analysis project Ga0067045, IMG submission 59184) | Combined Assembly of (Gp0054472, Gp0054536) Wastewater bioreactor microbial communities from Singapore -Terephthalate degrading...
GGTTAAGGTCAAAAGAGGAGCTTGAACACTGGATGAGCCATTGTCCGATAAAACAGTTCAAAGAGTGTATTTTAACTAACAATGTTGTGTTAGCTGATGATTTAAAGTCAATTGAACAAGAAGTAGAAAATGAAGTAGATAAAGCTTTAGAATTTGCTAAAAACTCTCCTTTTCCAAGTGCAGAAGATCTCACAAGAGGAGTGTTTAAAGAATGAGACAAATTACTTACTGTGAAGCAATCAGAGAAGCTATTTTTCAACTAATGGAGGAGAATGAGAGGGTAATTCTAATAGGTCAGGGTGTTACAAGCCCATGGTATGTCGGTGATTCATGTAGAGGTTTATTGGAATATTTTGGCTCTCAAAGAGTAATCGATACGCCAGTTTCTGAAGGAGCTATTACTGGAACCGCTATTGGAGCGGCATTAGCTGGTTTACAGCCGATACTTGTCCACCCTCGCATGGATTTTATGTACTTAGCTTTTGATCAGATCATTAATCAAGCTGCGAATTGGCACTATATGTTTGGTGCGAAATTGAACGTTCCAATAACAATTCGTGGAATCATTAATCGCGGTGGAGAGCAAGGAGCACAACACTCACAAGATCTTCATTCTATATTTGCACATATTCCTGGCTTAAAAGTTGTTATGCCAAGCACTCCTTATGATGCAAAAGGGTTGCTAATCTCTAGTGTGAGGGATAGAAATCCAGTTTTATATATAGATGATAGATGGCTTTACAACGTTAAGGGAGATGTTCCGGAAGAAGTTTATGAAGTCCCAATTGGGAAGGGTATTATTAGGAAAGAAGGAAAAGATATTACAATTGTTGGGTTGGGATATATGATTAATGAAGCGTTAAGTGCTGCCGAAATACTTCTAAAAGAAGGAATTAATGCTGAAGTAATTGATTTAAGAAGCGTAAAACTTTACGATAGAGATATAGTCATTGAGTCTGTCAAAAAAACAGGAAAATTGCTTGTTCTTGATGGTGGATGGAGGACATGTAGTTTTTCTGCTGAAATTGTTGCGGAAATTTCTGAAGGCGCGTTTCACTATTTCAAAGCACCTCCAAGAAGATTAACTCTTCCCGATATTCCTGCTCCTGCCAGTTTAAAACTTGAGGAACACTATTATCCTAAATCTAAGCATATTACTGAAGCTGTTTTGAGATTACTAAAGGTATGAAAGTTTGGATAATAACGCTCGGCGAGCCATTACCTGTTGATGACAAAAATGTTAGATTTCATAGATCAGGAATGCTTGCAAATATATTAGCAGAAAGAGGAAATGAAGTTATATACTGGACTTCTACCTTTGATCATTTTAGCAAAAAGCAACGTTTTTGTGGGAAAAATAAAAGTATCTTCTATGATAAGAATTATGAGATCAAGTTTCTCCATACTTTATCATATAAAAGAAATGTTAGTATTATTCGCTTTATTAATCATCTTCAATTTGCAAAAAAATTTGCTAAATTAGCAGCAAAGGAGCAAAAGCCTGATTTAATTTTAACTTCTTATCCTGATATCTTTCACTCCTACGAAGCAGTCAAATATGCAAAGAAACATAATATACCTGTTGTTGTAGATGTGCGAGATATGTGGCCAGAGGCATTTATTGAAGCTATGCCAAATTTTTTAAAACCTGTCGTAAAATTATTTATAATTCCAGTTTATCCTTATGTGAAATATATCTTCAGAAATGCAACTGCAGTAATTTCAATCTTGCCATTCTGTTTAGAGTATTATCAAAATTTCTCAAATAGAAAAGATCGAAAATTTGATAGAGTATTCCACCATGCATATAAAAGGTTAAATCCAACACAAGAAGAGTTGGAAGAATCCTATTCATTTTGGCAAGGCTATGGACTCAAAAGGGATAATAATTACTTCATTGCTTGCTTCTTCGGCTCAATGGGCTCTAAAACTATTGTTGACCTTGATACTGTAATCAAAGCAGCAAAAGAAATTAAACTCAAAACTGACAAAATTAAATTTGTTCTCTGCGGATCAGGAGAAAATTTAAATTATTATAAGAGCATTGCTAAAGATTGTAAAAATATAATTTTTCCTGGGTGGATAGATGCTAACAAAATTTATACATTATTGGAAATGGGGTCAATAGGAATAATTCCTTACAGAAATAGATTTGATTTTAAAAACACAATTCCAAATAAAGCAGCCGAATACCTCTCAGGAGGTTTACCAATTCTCACCTGTTTGAATGGATATATAAATGAATTTTTAAAACCTTATGATTGTGTCTTTCACTATCAAGAAGGTAATTCAGATGAATTAACAGAAATTATTCTTGCTCTTTATTCTAATCCACAAAAGCTAAAACAAGCTTCCGGGAACGCACTTAAGGCATATAACAACCACTTTAATTCTGAAAAAAATTACGATGAACTGACCTCATACTTAATGTCTATTACTAAAGGCTAATGTCTACTTGATAAATCATTGTATAAATTAACCAACTTAATACTTTCCAGTTCCCAAGAATATTTGTCGGATAATTCTTTAGAATTGTGTTGCATTTCTTCCATTTTTTCGCGATTTGATATAAGGAATTTCATTGCATTTCGGATTTGAAGGATATTTGTAGGATTTACAACGATTCCTATCTTATTACCTTCGATAAAATTTCTCCAGCTTGGGAAATCAGAGCCAATTACCGCCAGACCTGTTTGCATATACTCATATATTTTATTATTTCTCCCACTCAATGCTCCTATGTTATTAGGCAAAGGCTTAAAGCATATTAATCCTACGTGACATTTTGAAAGAACAGTAAACATTTCTTTATATGAAACTGAGGGAAAGTAATTTATGTTTTTATAACCATTAATTCTTAAGAGCAATTCATTTTTAAAAGCATTTGAATCAAACACACCCATTAAAATTAATTCCACATTCTCTTTTCCAATCTCTTTGAACGCTTCAATGATCTCTAATATTCCCCTATCTTCAGAAAGTCCTCCGGTGTAGATAAAACTGATTTTATCGAATGATTTTGGGAAAACCTCATTCTTTGATAATGATATGGCGGGATAATTTCTTAGAAGAACTATTTTTTGAGTGAATTTCTTAAAATGGGATTGTAAACCTATGTCCTCACCCGCTATGACAATTTTATCGAAAAGAAACAGAGATAAACACTCTATAAACTTCATCATAAAACTAATCATTTTCCTAAAAAAATGAGGAATATATTCTTTTGAAAAGACCTGGTAACTAACATTCTCATGTACATCATAGATAACTCTCTTTCTCAATATTTTAAACACGATGCCGATGGGAATTAGTTCTGGATCATGTAAATGGTAAATTCTAGCATCAATACTAATTCCATTTAAAAGAGCTTGATAGTTTTTCATAGACATTCTATAAAATCTTCCCTTTTTAAGTGAAAGTGGAAGAATTCTTATCTTATCAATAAGTTCCTTTTTAGTATGAGGAGCAATAATGTAAACTGTATATCCAACCTGTGAAAGAGTCATTGCTTCTCTATGAAAGATTCTTGCATCAAAAGGAGAGTGTGCTGTTGTTACTAAACAGATTTTATAAGACATTTATTTATAATCACCTTAAACTTTAAGGAAATAGTTATAATCAATGCCATCTGAGAAATATTTCGCTCCTAAAACAAGAAAAAGAGTAAAATTGTTGCAATCATAATTACACCTATTAAGTTGAATAGAATAAATAAAGTTGCTTTTTTATTTTTACCAAAAATTAAATATGAACGTTCCAATGTACATAAGTATTGAAAAATTTTTCCACCTGAAGATGGAAGATAATCATCTTTTTCCTCTACTTTCACCTCTTGATTTTCTATCTTCTTCGCAAGTCCTTGAGCTGTAACATTTTCAATTAATTTCTTATTGCATAATTCATTAAGAAATTTTAACTCTCTTTGAACTTTTTTAAGAGTATGCCAATTTATACCTATCATGTCGCCAAGATATTTATAATCTCTTCTTATAAATGAGAAACTATGTAACATAAGGACAATTACATCAAGTTTTTTCGATTCAATAACATTATTTATTACATTACAAAATTCAAAAAAATTACATCCATCTAGACTGATAGAGTCAACTCGGTTTACCTTCAGTAAATCGAAACTTTTAAATACAGTTACCGGCACTTCAATGATATTATCATAGTAAGATAAACTATTAATGGATAATAGAGGGTTTATTTTACACCAATTGTTCGCATAAAATGCAGAAAAGTCAAGTTTAATCCCTAATTCATGTAGAATGTTTAAAGTATCATAATTTGCTCCATATTTACCTGCTCGAAATGCAACAGGAATAAAGCCAAATAGGCTTTTAAACTTACTTGTACAAGCATTAATTATATTGTATTGTTCTTTCCAGCTATATTGATGCAAAAATAATCTATTTTTATTTTTTGTAAAGTGATCGGGGTGTATGTGCATCTCGAGATCGTGTCCACGACTCAAAATTGTCTCCCCAACCTCTTTTATTGCATCTCCATATGTCCAATATTCTGCAATGTCTAGAAAAAATGTTCCTTTAAAATTAAATATATCTAACAAATCCATTATTTTATTGATACCATATTCTTTGTTTTTATAATTTCCAAATATCCAATCATTAATTGGATTTTTACCTCTGTGAGCCTCAGTATCAATCGTTATTAATAATTTGATCATTGTTTATTTATTTTGATCATATTTAATTCATTGCTTTATGTGCTCATAAATATTTCTATAAAATCTATAAAGACTAATCAATAATATTGAAAGTAATTTATTTTTAGTTAAAACAAAACTGCCTGGGATTTCCTTTAATTCTCCCCCGAATGAAGATTTGAAAAACTGGATGCCGTATTTTTTACTTTTCTCAGGAGCATTTAAAGTAATTCCTCCCAGATCAAAGAAATAATATCCTTCAGACTTACCCCACTTAATAACCTCGTATATTAATCTTCTTTGAGCAAACAATTTCATAAGTTGCTTGGACATCCCTGCCCATTGATAAATAATAGTTCTGCCACAGCATAATAGCAAGATTCCGCTTACATCTTTACCCTGATAACTTGCAATAAATGCTATTGAGTGTTTATTATTTTTGGTTTCCTCTCCTAATTTCTTAAAGAAATCAAAAGAAAGACAAGTTCCCTTACTTCGTTTAACAGATTCAACAAGTAAATTATGAAATCTTCGATATAAATTCTCTTCATTACCATATTCTATTTTGAGTTTATCCTCTTTTAAACTCCTCCTTATCTCGTTTCTAGTAGTTGGTGAAAATTTTTTAAATATTTCTCCTAATTCTTTTCTCAAGTCTATAATATAAGTTGAGTTATAAGCAATACCTTGTTTAAGAGATGGAAAAACCGAGAATAATAAATTTAAAGAATTATCAAAATAAGGATGTATTAACAAAATTAGCAATCTCTCTCTCTCTCTCTCTCTCTCTACTAATTTAGGAATTAATTTTACGAATTCTTTTTTATTATTGCTATTTTCTATGATAAATACAGGTGCAAAAGGTGCAATACCTACTTTGAAATTACAAACTTTCTTTGTTAAAATTTGGAAAATTCCGATCAATTTAGTCTTATCTAAAATAAAAAACCTTTTAGGCTTCCATCCCTGAAATCTTTTTGCTTCACCATATTCCCAAAGTTGAAACCCATGAGCAAAACTAGCAGAATCAATGAAAGAATTATAAATTTCCCTATTTAAAGTTTCTTCTATTTTCATTTTCTCTCTTTATTTAATCCCATTTTGCTTAAGACAAGGCAGATATATGAATCACAAATAAGAGGAAATGATTTAAAATACAATATTATATTAGACTTAAGCTTGTTGAATATTACATATGCATAAACTAAAAGGCCCTTAAAATCTCTAGAATAAAGGTTTACTTGGTATATATCCCTATAGTTTTTAGTCCAGTGTGAGAAGGTCTCAGTTTTACCTGATGATAGAAAGTCAAAAGTCTCAATATTCTTGAAAAAGCGATCAAATAAAAAGTAAAAATGCAGCACTTCTGGACTAATAGAATTATATTCTGGATCTGAAGCAGTGGTGTAAGTCATTACAGATTCACTATTTTTAAAAGAACACAAAACTGATATTATTTTATCATTCAAGATAAGAGACGAAAGGACTAAGGAATCACTTTTAAAAAATTCTTTAGTAAAGGTAGAAAACCATACTCTATACTTTATTTCTTTAAATCTACTAGAGATATTATGTTTCTTAATATGCAATCTAAAAAGATGATCTAGATATTGATCCAGAGTCTCAAACTCAGTACATATTTTAAAATCCAGGTTACCTAATTTATGTGCTCTATTTTTTTCATTTCTTATATTTTTTACAAGTTTCCTTGGAAGATTTTTCCTAACATTCTCTTTATCAATAATTTTAATAAAGCGGTTTATAACCTTGTCTTTCTTCTTCTCAACAAAGTATTTTTTTAAAGTCAATAGAACCTGATTCGTAATTTTAAAATCAACTATTGCTCTTAAACTGATCCAGTTATAACAATTTTCAGAAAAATATCTTTTAATTCCTTTACATGCAATATCATGGTAACCATCAAGAATAATGAAGTTCAGGAAGTCTGAAAATCCGTTACCAATGAAGGATAGTTTATCAATTTTAAAACCGAAAAAATTTACAGAGGTTTTGATCAATGGAAGAATACTCACAACCTTACCTTGGTGTTTTAATAAAATTATGTTTAAGGCATCATTTTTTCTTTTCCAGAATTGCCAGAAAATTTTTGCAAATGTATAAGACAGAAATATATTATTTTTCTGATCAGAACATGGTAATAGATTTTCCCAGTATATCTTTATATCTTCGAAGTTATTATAAATTGAATATTCGACTTCTTCCTCTTTACTCTGCTGTTTCTGTATAATTTTTCCCTTATTTATAAGAATCATTTCTTGTCTTTTTCTTCTTTCAATAAGAAGTATATATTAAAGTGATACTTTTTCAAAGCTTCTGATACTACTCCTATTCAAAATTAATCTATTGCTCAAAATTTTAGATGCAAAGTTAAAAATCTTTATAGGTAAACTTAATGCTAGTTGAGGAAAGAGAATTTGTAAGTTTAAGTTGCATTCATGATTTTGAATTTTATAATTTTCCCTAACTCCGTATAATAAATTATATGAAAAATGGTTTTTTAAAGGCTAAAAAAGTAGGGTTAAGTTCCAAAATTTGTTTGGTAGATTTTAATTCTGGTTTTGGTGGGACAGAAAGACACATTTTAGATATTATTAGAGAACTCTTTAAAGATAATTATAATATTGAATTAATTGCAGTTTTGACTTTAAGAGAAAATTTGAACTTTATCTCTTCATTACGAGAATATAAATCTAAGATTGAAAACAACAATAATGAGAAAACTCTTGTAATAAAGAGCTTATCTTATATCTTTCCTAAGTTTTTTTTAGATCCTCTGTTTCTATTATGTTTTTTGAAAGAAATAAAGCAGTATGATATTATACACTTGCATGGCTATTGGACAGTTTTTTCATATAGAATAGTGGCATTTCTTTTTCCATGGTTTTTCTCTTCTAAAAAAATAATATGCAGTATTCATGGCTTTCCGGGTTTATACTATTCTCCATCAAGAAAAGTCTATAAGAGAATATTTTGGTGTTTCTGTCATAATCTCTTCTTCAGTTTATCAAATAGGAATGAAAGTTTAATCTTTGTATCTGAATACACAAAAAAATTTTATGAGAGATACAATAAGAAGAAAGAAATGAAAAGCTTTGTAATATATAATGGTGTTGAGATTGATAATTCATCTATTAATACAGCAATTGTGAAACCAAGAACGATTGCTTATTTAGGATCTTTGTCAGAAGCAAAGGGTATTTTTGAAATTATTGAAGCACTAAAAGTATTGAAGAAAAAAAACATTAATTTCAAGTTCATCTTTATAGGAGATGGCCCTGAAAGAGATAGATTAGAATCTCTTGTTCAATTTAATAATCTTTCCGATTGTGTCATTTTCACCGGATATGTTCCCCACAAAGTTGCTTACAAAATATTGTCATCAATCGATATTTTACTTCATTTGAGTCACAGGGAAGGCCTAGGTTATTCCATTTTAGAAGCTCTCGCACTTGGAAAACCTGTGATAGCTAGTTTTGTAGGAGGAATACCAGAAGCTATCCAAGATGGCTACAATGGCTTTCTTGTTGACCCTTTAGATACTGAGAGAATTGTACTCAAAATAATTAACCTATTTTCAGATGAGAAACTCTATTCAAAGTTACGAACCAATGCTATTGGACTTGTAAAGAATAAGTTCTCTCTTTCTCAAATGACGGAAAAAATCATATATGTTTACCTTAGTTAAGGAAAATGTTTGTAAATCTATGAGGCAAGCACTTTTTGAAGTAATGATTTTTTCAACTATTAAACTTGCAAAAGTTCAAAAGAAAAAAGGATCAAGAACATTATGAAGTGTTTAAAATTTTTTAAAAGAAAACTATCTTCAATTCCTAATAAGCTATCTAAACTTTTTTACATAAAAAAAGCTTCTGAATATGAATGTGACCTAACTTCATTTTCCAGCAAATATGAAGTTTCTTTAAATAGTGAATTTGAACTTACTGAATTTGACGAAAAATCTCTGGAAGAAATGTATGAACAGAATAAAAACGAAATTGATTATTGTCATTATATCATTTTAAAGGAACGGACTAAACTTCCGGGATATCACGTATACGGTATTCGTTCAAGAAATCATGGTTTTTATAGTGGTTATTGTTCAGTTGCAGAAAAAGATGTTAAAGTTAAAGAATCTACACTGAATTATGAAATTAGGAATGAAAATGAGGTATACTTTTTCGATGACTATATTTTTAAGAAACATCGTAGTAGAGGCTTTCATAAATTCTCCATCTATGAAAGGATGAAAATTTTTGCTGGAAAATCCGCAACCAGAGCAGTAGTAATCATTTTTGATAATAACAAAATCTCCCAAAGCTCTTACAAAACTCTTGGCTTTAGTAAGAGAAAAACAATCACTGCTCTGAAGCTTTTATTTATTAAAATGACATTCTGCAAAGCTTATCACAACAAACCACGATAATATGGGTGATTCACTAATTATTATTACTCACGGATATCCATATGGAGAGTGTGAGTCTTTTTTTAGCTCTGAACTCGATTTCTTGAGTCATCACTTTAAAATTATTTATCTATTCCCAGTAAAAAGGTATCCTAAAGTACGTCAAATACCTAAAAATGTAATTTTGTTGAATGAAATAGTAAATGAGTTAGATTTAACAAAAAAGAGACCAATAAAACTTCTCTACCTCCTTTGGCATAATCGATATTTTCTCTTAGAAGATATGAGAAGATATAAGAAGAACATAAATTTACTAATTTATTTTCATCAATATCTAAAATTTTGCTTATTATCCTTTATAGTTAGTGATATCTTAAAAAAGGTTATAGAGATAACAAAATGTTCCTTTGTATATACCTATTGGTTGAGCTCAGAAGCTGTTGGTGCTCTAATATTAAGATTAAAAGGGTTGGCTACAAATAATTTTAAAATTGTTAGTAGGGCTCATGCTTACGATGTATATAATGAGAGAAGCAATATAGGAAAAAATCCATTTCAGTTCTTTACGATTAAAAATATAGATAAGATTATTACAATATCGGATCATGCCAAAAATTACCTCAGTGAAATCTATCCCAGCTATGCCTCAAAGATTATAAGTAGTAGATTAGGTGTACCAAAACAGAAAATACTATCAAAACCTTCTAAAGACGGAATTCTAAGAATTGTTAGTTGTTCAGAGATCGAGAAGTGGAAAAGAGTATGGCTAATAGCTCATTCACTCTCCTATATAAAGGAAGAAAGAATTATTTGGACTCACATTGGTGGTGGCAAGTCACTAAAATACTTAGAGTGTTTCATTAACAAACAGCTTAGTAAGCAAAAAAATATAAAAGTTTGCCTTTTGGGACAAGTAGATCACGAAGATGTTATTGAATATTATCGCAATAATCCGGTCGATTTGTTTATTAACGTAAGCGTTTATGAAGGAATATCTGTTGCAATTATGGAGGCATTAAGCTTCGGCATTCCTGTTATCGCTACTAATATTTACGGAACATCTGAAATTATTGATCAAAATGCAGGATTTCTTATAAATATAGACTCACAACCTTTTGAAATTGCTATGCATATCTTGGCCTTTAACAATCTTAGCGAAATCGAAAAGTTAAATTATCGAAAAAATGCTTACCTCTCATGGAAGAAATATTGTAATAGTGAAGAAAACTACAATATCCTTGTAAAGATTTTTAACAATACATTAGAGGATTAGAAGTAGTGAAAGAAATTAAATCTTCCTATGATCTCCCAATAACACCTCAAAAGAGAGAAAAGCTTGTAAAAGGTTTTACCATTGGTAAATTGTTCAAGAAAATATTTTTATTTACCATATTTATATTTATCTATTCTTCTTTTATTCAATTTGATCTTTTTATTTTTCAAAAATTGTCATTTCTCTTATTACTTGCGTTCTTTTTTATTGTACCCGAGAAGGATTTTCCTATTTATTTCTTTTATATACTTCCAATTACTGACATTCTCCGTTTTGAACAATTTTCACATACAATAACACCATTTGTCGAAGTTATTTTTCTGATAAGATTTTTTTTCGTTAAAAAGCAAACTATAAAGCTAAGGTTTCTTCTTCTTTTACTGCTAATTTTTTTGCAGCAACTTTTATTTACTGGCTTAGTCACGAAACTACTTGTTTATTCAATTGGTTTACTCTTTATGTATATCTTTATAGAAAACTATACTACAAATAAAGCGGAAACATTTAATATTGAAAAAATTATACTACCATTTATCTGTAGTGTAACTTTTTGCAATTATTTGACCATTTTCTATAAAGATTTATATAAATTTGCTATTACTAAAGAGAACCTCTCCTATGCTTTGGAATCAGCAAGAATTAACAGTTTTTTTCTACCAGTAGAGATTGCCAAGTATAGATTTTTTGGGCTAACAAGTAATCCTACAACCTTAGCAAGTTTCTGTATAATCAGCTTGTGTCTTCTTTCTTTCCTTTTTCTTGACAAAAAGTTAAACTTTTTTTTATTTTTCTCCTTCTCACTAATGCTTTCAATATTAGGATTTTTCTCATTATCCAAAATGTTTTTAATAGGTTTTTTGGTTATCTTTTCCTTTTTAATATTGTTTATCTTTTTGAAGAAAGAAAAAATAAAAACAAAGACTTTACATTTATTAACTTATATAGGGTTATTAATTGTCATTATTTTCATATTCAACAGATACTTTTTCGCGCATTACGTTTATAGAATAGAAATAAATCCCCTTTCAGGAAGAGATATAATCTTAAAACAATACTTGTATCTAATTCGATTGAATCCGTTGATCCTTGTTTCAGGAATAGGCATCGATAAGGCTTTTCAATATATGAATGCTGTTTCTCAAAAACTATCACTTCATTTCAGGGGAGCTACTCATAATGGTTTTATTGATATTATTTTTTCAAACGGTATTTTGGGTTTGATACCTCTTTACTTCATGTTCCAAAAGTATCTCCAAAATGGATTTAGGAAAGTAAAGAAGAAAACACACTTAATCTTTTTAACCTTGCCTATTTTTTTGATCTTTCCCTTCATAGGTTTTATGTTTGCAAGCCCTTCCATCATATACTTTTTTGGATTTACATTGATGGAATTACAAACAATAACCTTAAAAGAGGAATTCAAACATTAACACATTATGAATCTGCTAACGGCTTAATTAAACAATTTCTTCAAGAGAAATTGACTGGTGCAACTTCAAGTAATCCGCAAGTTGCTTATATGTATTGCTTAAAAGTTTACTTTTATCGACGTTTACTATATTAAGCTTTTCAGTTTTGATTCTATAAAAAGATAGAACAGCTGTTGAGCAAGTATGATATACAATTGTCAATTTATTTCTTTTAAGCAAGAAAAGTAGAAGATACTCAAGAGGTATTGAATTTCGAAATATCATTATATTTTTCTCATTCACACCTATAAAGTTTTCTCGTAAATGAGGGTGAGGTTTGTAAATCTTGATAGAATCTTTATATTGAGAGTAAGTAATAAATTCCATTGGTTTCCATGACCAATTACCTACATAGAGTTCAATAATTCTGTCTTTCGGTAAAATTTGCTCATCGAAGTCAAACAATCTATAAAAGTGTTCTTTATTTGTAAGTAGATTTTCGAAAAAATCTAACCTAAATTTAATCGTAGGAGTTTTTAATGTATAAAAAGGAGCATCTTCTGAAGATTGTGAGGAAAATTTTTGTATATACTCAGGATAATAAAGAAATAAGCCATCAATTTGGTTGAAAATATTTAATTGCGTAAAAGGAAATAACATGATTTCCTTTTTACCAAGAAATTTTCTAGGCAGAAAAGAACAAAATCTTCTAGGTAGTGGCAAATTATAAAACATTGTTCTTTGTCGATAATCATAATTAAAAAAGCCATCTTCATATAGATAAATTTTCTTTTTAAAAGCCTTTCTTAGAAAGAATGTAAATCTAAAATGATTATAGTTAAGATAAATTTCATCATAATCTAAAAAGTCAACTATTTTTGTTCTCAATAATTTTAAAAAAGTTTTTCGGCTAAAACTCTTCATCTTGCGGGTATCAAAGTAGAAAATATTGTGCCAATAATTACATTCTCTGTTTAAATTACATAATCGATTATAAAAAGTATCACTGTCTGTAAAATTGGTCATTAAATAGAGATCATTATGACCAGGGGTAAAATTATCAGCCAATAAATTTAGAGCGTTTAAATACTGAAACGGTTTTGTTACAATGATAAGTTTTCTCTCCATTATTAAGAAATACTCTTAACTAAGTTGACGATCTCCCTTTCATATTTCTGTTTTGTAAATTTTAGAAAGGAAATTTTCAAATTTGCTCTATATCGAGATAAATTGCAATAAGGAATAATCCTGGGCAGTAAATGTTTATTACTGTTTTTATCAATGTTAGCTCTAACTGTCGAAAAGGCAAGTTTAAATTCACTTTTAACTATATCATATGCTAATTTACTTATATCTTGAATTCTACCGTTAGGATAGGAAAACCAGTTACATTTACCTAATTTCCCTTTAATAATAGCTTTGCTTTTTATGATTTGCATTTTCGTCTCATCTGGATCTTGACTGTTATGACATATGAAGTGGTCTAAGCCATGAGATCCAAAATCAACAAGCTTATCATTATTCATTTCAATAATATCATCCCAAGAAAGCACTTCTTCTGAATTAAATTGATTATTAAGTTTGTTCCATTCATTAATATTTAAAAGTGACTGGATCTCCAAATTTAGGATTATTACTATTCTTTGTGGAAGAGTTCTATAAAGTGAAGCAAGTTCATTATAGCATTTGAGTTTATTTAAAGGAGTGCTAATATTATAATTTTTCTTTATCGTTTCTAAAGAGATGACTTTATTTTTGCAAAAACTAAGAGCTGTGCGTAAAAAATAGAAAAGATGTCGTTTCCTATTTGTTACATGATTTGTATTGATGAAGACTGTAAAAGGAATCTGATATATCTTCATAAGTGGTAAAAGTATCGTTTTGTTATTAAGATAGCCATCATCAAAAGTAAAAATGGCATATTTCCCCATACTATTTGGTCCTAACAAACAATCATTATTTAATCTGTTAAGAACATTATAAAGATCGCTTAAGTTTATAAACTCAAATCCGTTATGTTTAAGATAAAGTATATGTTTAGTAAGTTGTGCAGTAGTAATCTGTTCTTGTTGAATGAATGGATCTATTATCTTGTTCTCTATTCCATGATAATAAAAGCAACAGATGCAGTTTTTCAATTTCTTAATATATAGTTCAAAAATAGGATTATTAATTAGGAAGTCTATTAAATCTTGCTTTCTTTGCATGTTATGTTTTTATTGAATCATGATAGCACTCTTTTCTAACTGCTCTTAAATATGAAAAATAATAGATTAATGGATATAACATTGAGTAATTATATTTTTCAGGATGCAAAATTTTATTCTTTCCGTCATCTAAGTAGTTAAGTTTTTTTATTAGATATTCTTTAACTTTGTTATATTCTGAATCTTTTTCTTTTTTTTGTCTGTATATTTCGTAAAATTTGTAGAGAAAATCTATATTATTAATTATTCCTATTAACTTTGCTTTGAGAGATTGTTTGATATCTTTTAACTCGGAAAGTGAAAGATTATAGTTAAGTCGTATCCTGTGAGTATGAGATAGAAATGATAAATTATCCAAGAGTGCTGGATAAAGCCTCTGAATTAACAAAATTTGAAATTTACTATCTTTACGATGATGTGCAGGTATGTTAAATGGATATTCATACAATTCAGTGGTTGAAAACATACTAATGGAATAAGTAAATTCATTTAATAAATTTACAAAATAAGAATCAGAATGTCTTGCAGAAAGTTGTCTTAATTCATCAAATTGATCAACATTAAAGCATTCTTTATTTATTCGAGGGATATTATAGATATTAGCTAATTGAATAAACTTTTCCTTTAAATAATCTTTATATTCAGCTATGCGTGGATAAATATTAATATTTAACATTGGTTCATGAATTTGATAATTCTCAATAAATTCATTAATTGTAAACATATTTTTAATATTTAAAGTTGCCCATTCTCGAAGTCTTAAATTTTCACCAAAATAACCAGCCTCTAAAAATAAAGGACTTGAATAAGAAAATTTGTAAAGACCCTCATATCCATCAAAGAAATTTTTATTGAATCCATAAAATCTATAATTAAATCCATATCTATCAAAAAGAGAGTCCACTATTTGTATATTTTTGAAGAAATTATTTTTCCAATTCATTAAATAACTTTTTAGATTTAGTTTATTTGCTATTTCCTTATGAATATTTAAGTCTTCTTCTAAAAAATATGAGAAAAAAGAGTCTCCGATACCAAAACTTATAGATGGTGTGCAACCGACATTCATAAAACCTGCTAAAACTGTTCGAGAATCTACCCCCCCCGTTAGATGTATTCTAATGTTATTATGAAAAATTTTATGAACAATAGAAAATTTATCTTTTACTAAAACATAGTAATAGTCGATTATATCTTCAAGTTTTAAATCTTTGGTATCAAAATATGCTCTCTTGTATGGAATATTCTTAATTTTAAATGATAAATCTTCATTAATTTCAATATATTCAATGCCTAATAACTGATAAACTTCTTTGAAAATAGTATCATTTCCAACACACCCTGCAGAGAAAGATTCTTGTATTAATCCAAATTCATTTACTATATTGTTTTTATAAAAGTCAAGGACTTCTATAAAATTAGATAGTGTATTACTTACAAACCATCTTTTTTTCTTTGAAAAATAGTAAATTTTAAATATCTCGTATTTATCAGTAAAAATAAATATCTTGTTAAATTTTCTTATAACAATTGCATAATTGCCAATTAACTTTTCTTGAATTTTTTGGATATCTTCGTTAAAATCACTATATATTCCTTTTAGAGCTTCTATCCCAAATTTATTATTATATATTAAAGTACCTATAGACGCTACAAAGCCATTTTTGTTCAGTTCATAATAATTTTCATTATCAATTAATCTTTTTTTGTGAAAACATGCATAAATATTTAGATTTGGAGAATTAAATTCATTATATTTACAAAAGCCAGCTTTAATGTTATGTTGTAATGCTTTCCTGTAAACATCTCTATCATTTGTAATTATAATTCTTCCCATGGTTCTACATCAAATCCTCCCATTTTTAATTTCTCGATACCTTCTTTAAATATATCAATTCCAACTGCTTTTTTCGCGACCTTTGCAATTTTTGCATGAATTCCTTTAGTGAGGTAATTTTTGTCTCTAACACTTGGAGTGCTACCAGTGCAGCCAATATCAAGCATTTTCTTGTCTTTCACAAGGGTTAAAGTAATTTTAACCCTCTTATCTACAATAGAAAAAGCAATACTCAATAGTTTTAAAATTATCCATCTACCCATTTTTTAAACGTTCTTTTCAGTCCATTTTTATAACTTTGCAAAATTGTCTTAATTTTCTCAGATAAGACAGGTTTTCTCTCAATACATAATGAGTCAATGTTCAATTCTCACAAGTTATCTCTTGAGTTACTATGCTTGAAACATGTATTAAATATTCTGCTATTTTTGAGTCTAATTCAGTATCTATGTCTATACTCCTCTCTGGAAGCATAATGTAGGAGTAGATATTTTCTGTAAAGAAACTCCTGAATCTTTCTATGTTTTCTTTAGAAGAAATATAGATAGCACCATTTAGAACATAGAGCTTTGGAAGATCCTGACGTCTCTTAGCTAGATACTCTTTTCCCAAAAATGGTTCTAAATATCCTTTTTTAATCTCAAAACTCCATAAAATGGAGTGGGGAGCTTTGCATACACTAATGAGTGAATCGCAATTATTTTCACTAAATATTTCTATTGCCTTATCAATATCTTCCGTGGTTCTAAGTGGTGATGTAGGTTGTAGAAGAACAACTGTATCAAAATGTTCACCAATTGATTCTAAATAATTTATAGCATGAAGAACTACATCAACAGTTTTTGCTTTATCTGTTGCTAGCTCTTTAGGTCTCATAAAGGGAACTTCAGCTCCAAACTGTTTTGATACTTTCGCTATTTCTTCATCTTCTGTGCTGACTATTACTTTATCAAGGTATTTACTTGATAAAGCTTGCTCTATAGTCCAAGCAATTAATGGTTTTCCACATAAAAGCCTTAAGTTTTTTCGTGGTAAACCTTTAGAACCACCACGAGCTGGTATTAAGCCTAAAATAGTTTTTCCTTTATACATTTTTTATATCTCTTCACCAAGACTATTATATTTTTTAACAAAGTCAACTGCTTTTTTATATTCCTCCCATTGACCTATATCAAACCAAGGCGAATTAACTGGGTAAACTCCTACTTTAAATTCCTTTTCCTTTGCCAATATCAATAAATCTGGCATATTAATTGGTTGGTTTTCTGGGATTAAATTTAATATTTCAGGCTCTAAAATGTAAATTCCTGAGTTTGCAAGGAGATTATACTCTGGTTTTTCTATAAATTCTTTTAAATAATTACCTTCAATTTTTAATATTCCATAAGAAACTTTTATGTACTGCATTACTGCTAAAATTGTAGCTTTGTTTTGACTTTGTTTGTGATATTCTAAGAGAGAATCAAAATTTGCATCAATAACTACATCGCAATTGGAGAGGATGAATGTTTCTTTTAATTTACTTTTTGCCTGAGGTAAACATAATGCTCCTGCTGTACCTAAGAAATCTTTTTCTTCTATATATTGAATTTCATATTTATTAGGATTTTCTGAAAAGTACATTCTTATCATATCTGCCTTGTAATTAAGTGTTATTATAAATTTATTGAAACCATATTTCTTAAATGAATTCATTACAAACTCAATAATAGGTTTATCGCCAACAGGGATTAATGGTTTAGGAAGTATTTTTGTGAATGGGTCAAGCCTTGTTCCTTTACCACCTGCCATAATAACTACTGGAACATCTTTTAAAAGATATGATACTTCACCATTTTCAAGAAAATCACTCCAAAGAATAAGGTCAACAATTTCGTTGTTCTCGTTAATAACAGGAATATGTTTCAGAGAGTATTTCTTCATTAATTCTAAGGCTTTGTGTTTATTTGCTGGAAATGATAGAGTTATCGGGTTTTTATGCATAATAGATTCTATTGGTTTTGAAAAATCAACATTATCAATAATAGCTCTACGAACATCTCCATCTGTAATAATGCCTTTTATTCTGTTATTGTTGTCTATCACAATTAATACTTGCATTGAATTTTCATTCATTTGCTTCAATGCTTCTTTTATTGATGTTTTTTCTCCAATTAAGACTTTTTTTAATCTTCCCTCTTCCATCTTTATTCCTGTTTAAAATATAACCAATTGAATGGTTCATCTCTTTTAATGCTTTTATTAATTTTCATCCCCACTATTATATCCTTAAATTTTGGTTGGATGCCTATACCTGCCCTTTTTATTTCAATATCTTCCTCTTTTAAAATTCTTCCTTTTTCAATATCTCTTCCAGCAACAAGACACTTCCGTGCGACTTTCATTATTTCAATCTCACTCTTATTAGGCTTCTTTATTCCATTTCCCATAGCCATTTCAACATTTCTTATAGCTTTCACCATTGCTTTTAGTTCATTTGGTTCTAATGATGCTTTATGATCAGGACCTGGCAGATTTCTATCTAAAGTAAAGTGTTTTTCTATAACTTTAGCTCCTAATGCAACTGCAGAAATTGGTATTTCTATACCAAGGGTATGGTCAGAATATCCAACTGGAAGTTTAAATGCTTCTTTTAGAGTAAGCATAGCATTAAGATTTACTTCTTCGAATAGAGTAGGGTAATTAGTTGTGCAATGGAGCAGAGTCTTATTAATAGCTGAGTCTACACTGTCAATCGCATTTATTGCTTCTTCTATTTCACCTAATGTGCTCATACCAGTTGAAATTATCATTGGCTTTCTTTTAGATGCGATATATTTTAGGAAAGGTATATTTACTATCTCACTAGAAGCAATCTTATACATAGGGACGAGTGGTTCTAATATATCTACGCTTTCAAAGTCAAATGGTGTAGAAAGGAACATTATCCCCTTATTATCACAATACTCTTTCAATATTTTAAAGTCATCAAATTTCAGCTCTAATTTCTTTACCATTTCAAGCTGTGTTTCAGTTATTTCTGGCATATTGTTTTTTTGATAGGTTGCTCTTGGAGTTTTAGTTGTAATAGTTTTTTCTGCTCTAAATGTTTGGAATTTAACAGCATCTGCTTGAGCGTAAACTGCTGCATCTATAAGCTTCTTTGCTAATTTTATATCACCATTATGGTTCACTCCTGCTTCTGCAATAATGAAGCAGTTATTATTATCAAAAATATTTATGCCACTCACTTTTATTTACCTCAAAATTTAGTCTCTTTTTTAGTAACTTATCTTTTGGAATTTTTATAATTTTATTAAAAGCTTGGCATACATATTCACTTGTTTTGCCATCTCCATAAGGATTTTTTATATATTTAATTTGATTAAGAAATTTTTTATCAAATAAAGCTTTTTCAATTCCTTTAACTATTTCTTCAGTTGAATAATCAACTTGAATAACACTTTCTGGCTTTAGCCTACCTTCTTGTCTATTCCCTATGTTTATTGTAGGAATGCAGAAGGATGGTGCTTCTATAATCCCACTTGATGAGTTGCCAATAATAGCTTTTGCATATTTAAGAAAACTTAAGTAAAGTTTAGTTCCTAAACTATCAAAGAAATATGCCTTTTTACTTGTGCATATAAATTCTTTAATTTTTTTGACAACTAAGTCTGAATCAACTTCAGCATTTGGTCTTGTAAATATTATTTGAATATCAAAGTTTGAGAGGGCATTAAATAAATTATTTAATTGCTGATAAATACTTCCTTCTTCAAGTGTTACTGGATGATAAGTACAAATTATTGTTGGTTTATTGATATCAATTCCAGTTAATTTAAGGATTTCATTAGGTTCATAAAGGTTTATCTTTTTAATATTTTCAAGACCAGGAGCGCCTACTATGTAAATACGCCAATCCTCTTCACCCATTTTGCTTATGTTTTCTGCATAAATCTCAGTAGAAGGCATATGAATATGAGCTATTTTTGTAATAGAGTGACGAACTTGCTCATCGATACTTCCTCCAGTTCTCTCTCCACCGCATAAATGAATAATTGGAATGTTACGCATCAAGCTTGCTATAACAGGAATGAATAGTTCATATCTATCGCCTAAAATCATTATATATTCTGGTTTTATTGTATTGATAATCTGAGAAATCTGAATTAGTCCGCTACCTATGGAACTAGTAAGAGCTAATGAGGTTCTTGAGGAACTAAGAAATGGAAGTTCGATTATATTTTTGAAGTTATCTTCATTTATTTCGGTTATGGTATATCCATCTTCAGGTGATAAATGAGTTCCACCTACAATAAAGTAAACATCGGCAGTATTTGTTAATTCTTTGGCAATCCATCTTAGAAGACCATATTCTGCACGTGTTGCAGTAAAGATTGCAATTTTCATTTTTTCTTTATAACTCTTGCAGGATTACCTACTGCTACTACATTGTCAGGTAAATCATCAACTACCACACTACCAGCCCCTATTGTGACATTTTTACCTATTCTTACTTCCTGAATAATAGTTGCTCCAATACCTATAAAACTCAATTCTCCTATTTCTACACCTCCAGAGATGTGTACCCCCGGAGCTATATGACAATGGTTGCCTATTATACAATCATGTTCTACTATTACTCCTGAGTTTATAATACAGTTTTTTCCAATTTTAGAATCAACATTTACTATACAATTAGGCATAATAACAATTCCTTCGTCTATCTTAACTGTTTCATCTATTATTGAAGAAGGAGAAATAATTATTGGAAGCATAAATCCAATTTCCTTTACCATTTTATATAATTTATATCTTTTTGAATTATCTTGTATACTTCCAATGGTGATTAAGGCATATTTGATGTCTTCTTTGTAAAACTTTAGCAAGTCTTCATCAGTTCCTATAATGTTTACTCCATTAATTGATGACCCAATTGGTTTGTAATTGTCAGTAATACCTACCACTTCAAATTCATTTAGCTTTTTTAATTGAGAAATTACAACCTTACAGTGTCCACCGCCACCAACTAATATTAATTTTTTCTTATCTAATTGAGACTGCATTTTATATCTTCTGCTACTCTTTCTATTGTATCCAAATCATTCATCGTAGAGCTTGGAAGGCAAAGTCCTTTATTGTATATCTTTATAGCATTTGGACAAGGCCTTGAATATTCTTTTAAATATGGCATCTCATTTATTGGCATAAAAACTCTTCTTGTCGGAATACCATTTTTGTTTAGAGTCGTAATGACTCTAGCAATATCAGTGTCACTATTTATCTTTATACAGTTTAACCACCAGCTTGACTTTGCACTATTATGCTCTTCTTGAAATTCAATAATTTTTAGTTCCCCTAAAACATTTCTGTAGGTCTCATTAAATTTCCTTTTCTTCTCTAAAAAGCCTTTAAGTCTTGATAATTGTGCTAATCCTAATGCTGCTTCAATATTTGTCATCCTATAGTTAAAGCCTAATTCAGGATGATAGTATCCTTTTTTATTATCTCTTGCCTGATTTACTAAGAATTTTATATGCTCAGCTTTTTGTACATTGTTAGTTACTATCATTCCACCACCACCGGTGGTTATTACTTTATTTCCATTAAAGCTAAAGCATCCAAAATCACCAAAAGTGCCAGTGTATTTACTCTTATACTTTGCTCCAAGACTTTCGGTTGCATCTTCTATTACATATAAATTATATTCTTTTGCAATATCCAAAATTTCATCCATCTCACAGGGATTTCCATAAAGGTGAACTGGAATTATAGCCTTAGTCTTTGGTGTTATTGCTTTTCTTATCTCCTCTGGGCTTATATTCCAAGTTTTTTGGTTTACATCCACAATTACTGGTTTTGCTCCTGTGTACAGGATAGGATTTACTGTAGCAATAAATGTTAATGCTGGAACAATAACTTCATCATCAGGACCTATTCCTAACTCATATAACGCCATATGTATAGCAGATGTACCACTTTGAGTAGAAACTGCCTTCTTAACATTTAGATAATCGGCGAACTTCTTTTCAAATTCAGGAACAAAAGGACCTATAATAGATACATATGTTGAATCTATACATTTTATTAGATACTCTTTCTCAATTTCACCCAATGAAGGATCATCTAAATAAATTTTTGTTGATATTTTGGTATCCATTCTGTTAAATATTGTAGATTTCTGGTTTGAAAAGGTCAATATGTGTGCTAAACCAATCTATTGTTTCTTTTAGTCCTTCTTCTAATGTATAGTTAGGAGACCAATTTAGGAGCTTTTTTGCTTTGGTAGTATCTGCTTTTAATCTCTCTACCTCACTATTTTCTGGTCTTATTCTTTCTTCTTCAGTTTCTACTTCAATTTCTCTGCCAATGATCTTTGCAATAAGCTTTGTTAGCTCCTCAATTGATATTTCAAAGTTTGAACCAATATTTATTATTTCTCCGTTTGCTCTTTCCTGCTCAGCTGCTTTTATAAATCCTTCTATTGTATCTTTTACATAGGTTAAATCCCTTGTTGGGAAAAGTGAGCCTAATTTTACCTTTTCTTTATTATTTAAAATTTGGGTGATGATTGTGGGAATAATTGCTCTTGCAGATTGTCTGGGTCCATAGGTGTTAAAAGGTCTTACAATAGATACTGGAGTGTTAAATGAACGATAAAATGTAATTGCAAGGAGATCTGCTGATGCTTTTGAGGCTGCATAGGGAGATTGAGGATTAATAGGATGAGTTTCTGTTATTGGTACAAATTGAGCAGTACCATATATTTCACTAGTAGAAGTATGAATAATTTTTTCTATATTTAGCTCTCTTCCTGCCTGAAGAATATTGTATGTTCCTTCAACATTAGTCTTAATATATGCAAGTGGAGATTCGTATGAATAAGGAATACCGATAAGTGCAGCAAGGTGAAATACAATATTATTACCTTTCAAAGCTTTCTTTACACAATCATAATCCCTAATGTCACCTGTAATAATATGAATATCATTCAAATATTTCGATTCTTCAAGCCATCCCCAATAATTTCTGGAGTTGTAATGGACAAAGGCAGTTACTTCTGCACCAAGCTCTGTGAGTCTCTCAGTGAGATGGCTTCCTATAAATCCTCCTGCACCAGTGACTAATACTTTTTTACTGCATAAATTCACTCTTTTTTGCTCCTTATTTATCTTTTACGAACTGTGAAAAAATTTTTCGCACTAATAAAGTTAAGAAAAAAATTATGTAAGTAAATATTTATCATTGCTAAAATTGAAAAAAAAACTAAAATTAGTTCATAGGAATGCACAAAAAAATTAACTTGGCATTGATAGGATGTGGGAAGATTGCAGGGGAAAAAAAGCATATTGATGCGATTTGCAAGAATGATGAGTTTATAAACCTTATCTATACATGTGATAAGGTTATAGAAAGAGCAAGAGAGAAAGCAGAAGTGTATAGAAGGATAAAATGTAAATATGTAGATTCCCCCTTTAACGAAAATGAAATAGAAGCTATAACTGATTATAGAATAATTTTAGATGACGATTCAGTGGATGCATGTGTAGTAGCAACTGATAGCGGTTCTCATTATAAGATTGCAATTGATTGTCTTAAAGCTGGTAAACATGTATTAGTTGAAAAACCAATGGCTTTATCAATTACTGAAGCAAATGAAATGATTAAAATTGCTGAAGGAAATAATGTAAAATTAGCTGTTTCATTTCAGAATAGGTTTAATCCTTTAGTTCAAGCTTTAAGAAGAAAGATAGAGGATGAAAGCTTTGGCAAAATATTTTATGGTGTTACTACTGTCCGCTGGAACAGAAATGAAGCTTATTATAAAGAAGCTACATGGAGAGGAACTTGGGAGAAAGATGGGGGAGTTCTTATGAATCAATGCATTCATTCAATAGACTTACTTCAATGGATGCTTGGTGGTGAGATACATTCAATTTATGGTATATTGTCAAATATGAATCATCCATATATTAAGACCGAAGATTTTGGAACAGCCATAGTTAAATTCAAGAGTGGCAGAGCAGGATTGATAGAAGGAACATCAATTATTTATCCTGAAAACCTTGAAGAATCTTTAAGTATTTTTGGAGAAAAAGGTAGTGTAGTGATAAGTGGAACTAATTTAAATAAAATAGAGGTATGGGAATTTGAGGATAAGAGTAATCCGCCAGAATTAACCGAAAGTTCTTCAGGGCATACATTAATTTATAAAGATTTTGCAGAATCAATTATTTTTAATAGAAAACCTTTCATCGATGGAACAGAGGGTAAAAAATCATTAGAATTAATCCTTGGAATATATAAATCATTCAAAGAGAAAAGAGAAATTAAGTTTCCAATTGAGGATTTCTCTACGAAGGATATGGAGGATAGTTTAAAGTAATGTGTAATTATATTGGTGAGGAATGCGAAATACCTGAAAGTGTTAAACTCGGAAAGAACATAATTATAAACACTGGTGTTATAGTTGGAGAAGAAAGTGAGATAGGTAATAATGTTGTGGTTTATTCTGGAACTAAGATAGGAAAAAGTTGTAAAATTGGAGATAATTGCGTAATAGGAAAACAACCATCAAAAGCGAAATTAAGTGCTACTACTAAAGCTAAAATTTATCCACCATTGAGAATAGGATCCTATGTTACAGTAGGAGCTTGCTCTGTTATATATGCAGGTAGTATCATTGCAGACGAAGTATATATTGCAGATTTAGTATCAATTAGAGAAGAGGTTATTGTAGGACCTCTTACAATTATTGGTAGAGGAGTAGCAATAGAAAATAAAGTAAAAATAGGTAAAAAAGTAAAAATTGAGACAGAAGTTTATGTAACGGGACTCAGCATAGTCGAAGATTACTGTTTTATAGCACCGGGAGTAATGTTTTCAAACGATAATTTCGCTGGCAGAACTGACGAGAGATTTAAGCACTTTAAAGGTGTTCATATGAAGCGTGGACCAAGAATCGGGGTTAACTCTACAGTATTACCAGGAATTATGATTGGTGAGGATGCTTTCGTTGCTGGAGGTTCAGTTGTTACTAAAGATGTTTCACCTCGTATAATTGTAGCAGGAGTACCTGCAAAGTATTTTAGAGATGTACCAGAGGAACAATTGATAGAGAATCAAAACTTCTTCGACAAAATTTAATTGGAAGGTGAATGAATGATTCCATTTTTAGATCTTAAAGCAGAGTATGAAAGTATAAGAGGTGAGATAGATTCAGCAATTAGAGAAGTAATTGAAAATACCGCATTTATAAATGGTCCATATAAGAAAAGGTTTGAAGAGAATTTTGCCAAATATTTAGGAGTTAAGAATTGTATAGGTTGTGCTAATGGGACTCTCGCAATATTTATTGCTTTAAAAGCTTTAGATGTTAAAGAGGGAGACGAAGTAATAACAGTTCCAAATACTTTTATCGCAACTACAGAAATGATCACAGCTGTTGGAGCAAAGATAGTCTTTACTGAAATTGATAAAAGAACTTATACGATGGATCCATCCAAGCTTGAAGAAAAGATTAACAGTAAAACAAAAGTTATTTTACCTGTACACCTTTATGGTATGCCATGCGATATGAACCCTATTTTAGAGATTGCAAGGAAACATGAAATAAAAGTTGTAAGTGATGCTGCACAAGCACATGGAGCTGAATATAATGGCGTTAAGATCGGAGGTGGTGGTTTATCAGATATTACAACCTTTAGTTTCTTCCCAGGAAAGAACTTAGGTGCTTATGGTGATGCTGGAGCAGTAGCTACCGATGATAATGAATTAGCAGTGAAAATTAGAATGCTTATTGATCATGGAAGAACAAAAAAATACGAACATGAGATAGAAGGCTACAATATGCGTGTGGATGATATCCAGTCAGCAATTCTTGATGTTAAACTTAACTACCTTGATAACTGGAATGAAAAAAGGAGAAAAATCGCAGAAAAATACAATAAAGCTTTCGAAAAAGTAAGTGACATAGTAATACAGTATGTACCAGATTATGCTCTACCTGTATATCATTTGTATGTTATTCAAACAGATAAAAGGGATTATTTGATAGAAGAACTGAAAAAAAGAGGAGTCACTACTGGTATTCATTATCCAATTTTCCTTCCCGATCAACCTGCATATAAACATCTTAATATTAAGAATTTTCAATTCGAAAGAGAGTTATCTAAGAGAATTTTAAGTCTACCTATTTATCCTCAAATGAAAGATGAAGATGTTGAGTTTGTTATAAATTCTATTTTAGAAGCAATAAGTTAGATTTTTTTCTGGAGGAAATTATATGGAGAAAATAGCAATTATAGGTGCTGGCTACGTGGGTTTAGTTACAGGAGTTGGATTAGCAGATTTCGGTAATTATGTTACTTGTGCTGACAACGATCCCTCTAAGATTGATTCTCTTAAAAATGGCATTATTCCTATATATGAACCAGGATTAGAGGAGTATCTAAAAAGAAATTTAGCTGCAAATAGAATAACTTTCACTACAAATGTAGAAAATTTAATACGAGATAATGATATTATTTTTATTGCGGTAGGAACTCCGTCAGACAACGATGGAAGTGCGGATTTATCTGCCGTTATAGAGGTTTCTCACGAGATTAGTAGAAACATAACTGGATATAAAACTATTATTGTAAAGAGTACAGTGCCTGTTGGAACAAATAAAGCAATAAGGGAATTAATTATTAAGGAATCTGGTTTGAAAGATTTTGATGTAGTTTCAAATCCTGAGTTTTTAAGAGAGGGAAAAGCTATTCAAGATTTTTCCAAGCCTGATCGAGTAGTAGTTGGTGTAACATCTAATAAAGCAAAAGAAATAGTGAAGAAGCTATATAGACCTTTAAATATAAGGGAAGTTCCGTTTGTTTTTTGCACTCCTGAAGAAGCCGAATTAGTTAAATATGCAAGTAATGCCTTTCTTGCTATGAAAATAACATTTGCAAATGAAGTGGCAAATCTATGTGAAGCATTTAATGCTGATATTCACATTGTTACAAAAGCTGTTGGAATGGATGAAAGGATTGGTCCAAAGTTTTTACATCCTGGACCTGGCTATGGCGGTAGCTGCTTTCCTAAGGATACAAGAGCTTTTGTAAAGATTGGAGAAAAACATGGTATAAAAATGCTTCTCACTGAACAAGTGATTATGTGTAATGAAGCTCAAAAACTAAGAATGGTAGAAAAGCTTAAAAGGTTGATGAATGTAGACACACTAAGTGGAAAAACCATTGGTGTTTTTGGTCTTGCATTTAAGGCCGAAACTGATGATGTGAGAGAATCACCAGCAATTAGAATAATAGAGAAACTCCTTGAGGAAAAAGCAATTGTTAAAGTTCACGATCCAAAAGCAATGAATTCGATGAAAAAGATATTTCCAGAAAATATGATTACTTATTGTGCATCAGAGTACGATGCAGCTACTAATGCTGATGCAATAATGATATTAACCGAATGGAATCAGTATAGAGGCATTGACATTACTCGAATTAAGAATCTTATGAGGGAAAAAATTATTCTTGATTGTAGGAATATTCTAGATCCTGTAATGGTAAAATCTATTGGATTTACATATGAAGGTGTAGGAAGAAAGTAAAACTAATTTTAGTGAAAATTATTAGCAAGAATAAGATAATTGAAAAATTAAGAGTTTAAGCTTCCTAAAAAAGCAATCAGTTGTAGAGGCAACTGTCCTCATCTCTTTGATCACTTTCATCAGTAAATTTGTTGGCTACCTAAGAGAGATTTTAATTGCTAAATACTTTGGTGCAACTGGGGTAACAGATGCATTCCTCGTGGGTTCTCTTGTCCCTTCCATGGTTTTAGGCTTATTTGCAGGTGGATTTGCTACATTAATAATACCTACATACATTGAGAAAAAGAAAAGCATTGGGGAAGAAAAAGCTAAAATATTTGTGAATCAGATATTTTTTGTGTGGAGTATAATATTTGCCTTTGCTTCATTGCTTGCCCTTATATTTGCCCCAGCTCTCGTTAGAATTATTGCACCTGGATTTAGGGACGATAGTAGGTTAGGACTAGCTGTACTTATTAGTCGGTATCTGGTTTTCTTTGGCTTTTTAAATATCCTTATTGGCTTATTTACAGGACTTAATCAGGCTGAGAAGCAATTCCTTATACCTACTATTGCTGGATTTGCTGGAAATTTCCTTATTGTCTTATCTTTAATATTTCTTGCTCCATTCCTTGGTATCAATAGCTGGACTGTAGGACAGACTCTTCTTGGTGTATTCAATTTTTCCTTTTTATTCTTTATCCTTAAAAAAGATACAAATTTTTTTATAAGTTCAACCTAAATGCAATTGAATGGGGTGAGATTGGTAAATTCGGAGCATTACTTATCCCCTTATTTATTTCAGGAGGCATAGAAACACTCAATACAATCGTAGACAGAGTAATAGCATCAAACCTCGATGTAGGCTCTATCGCTGCGCTAAATTTCTCAAATAGGATATGGACTCTTCCTACCTCATTCTTTATCGGTCCATTCTCCACCGCTATATTTCCTTCATTTTCTCAGATGGCTATCAATTTAGGTGCTTTGTCAGATTATATGAAGAATATAAGAAAGACAATATCAGTAAGCTGGTATATCGTGATTCCATCCTCTCTTATTGTCATCATTCTTTCCTATCCTTTAACAAAGCTCATTTATGAGAGAGGAGCTTTTGACCCTAAAGCTACAGCTTTAACCTCTTTCTGCGTTCAAATGTATGCTATTGCCTTGTTCGCTCATTCTGCCAATCCAATATTTAGCAGAGTAATATATTCTTTTAAGAATACTCTTACTCCCCTATTAATTACCATTTTTGTTGTTATATCAAACTTATGTGGAAACATTATCCTTTCACGCTACCTTGGTGCTGGTGGTATTGCATTATCTACATCTATAACTGTCACTATTGGATTCTTTCTCTATTATTACTTTACCTTTAAGCAATTTAGGAGAATTATTTCAAATTCTCCTGGGGGCAATTTAAAAGAAATTTTGTTTTCTGGGACAAACCTATTTACTGAGTTTATAAAAATCCTCTTCTGTTCAATAATTACGGGTAGTATAGCACTCCTACTCCAAAGGTGGACTAGTTACGGAGGCTCCTTCTTTGCATTACTGTTTAGATTGGCAATAGTGGGAATTGTGGTATTAATTGTGTACATATCTTTAAGTTCGCTCTTTAAATTAGAGGGGTATTATTTGATTTCTGGATATGTCAAAGGATTTGGGAAGAAGATACAGAAATAGTATGTGAACTGTACCCCAATTTCTGGAACATTATTTAAAGTGATAAAATTATAAAATAAAATGAAAAAGATGATAAATAAAAAATATAGAAAATGGAGTATTAAATAATGAGCGCTAAAAATCATAGAAAAGTATATGACGGAGCATTCAAAACAAGAGTAGTGTTAGAAGTATTCAGAGGAGCTAAAACATTAGCAGAAATAGCAAGCGAGTATGAAATACATCCAAATCAGATCATCCAGTGGAAGAAACAAGTATTAAATCTTTTACCAGATATCTTATCAAGAAGAAATAAAAAAGATCAGAAGAATGAAGAAGAATTGCAAAATGAGTTATACAAACAGATTGGTGAGCTAAAGGTCCAGAATGAATTCTTAAAAAAAAATTTAGCGAAGCTTCCTTCACTCTCAATGAGAAAAGAAAAATGATACAAGCAAATAACCTCTCTTTCCCATTATCAATCAGAAAACAGTGCAGATTAATAAACCTGTCTCTTTCAACCTACTATTACAAACAGACTCCAGAGGATCCTCTTAATCTTAAACTTATGGAAATTATAGATAAGCAATACATGATGTTCCAGCCCCCTAATTCCATGTACCAGTTCTTCTTTATGAGAGTTATAATAAATTAAGGGAGAATTTATTAAAATATGGAAAAGAGACTTTTAAGTAAAGAAGAAAAATTAGCAAT
>Ga0067045_1003118_pt1 | contig 29698 bp, 28 predicted proteins | sample TerdegcTABiofilm_FD_59184 | JGI IMG/M metagenome (GOLD analysis project Ga0067045, IMG submission 59184) | Combined Assembly of (Gp0054472, Gp0054536) Wastewater bioreactor microbial communities from Singapore -Terephthalate degrading...
ACTTCGTCACTATTATCTTCTACATCGATCCGGGTTACACAATCATCATCGTCCAACTCCAGAGTCACCCATTCCCCCGTCTCCAGTTCGTCAAAATCTATACGATCGCCGTCTTCGTCATACACTTTTACGTTGTCGTCCACTTCATACTCTTCTGAGTCACCGTCTTCGTCACGTATTTTTATATGCATGGTCCCACTCGTATCCAGTGTCCTTATCTCACCTTCTACTTCGTCACTATTATCTTCTACATCGATCCGGGTTACACAATCATCATCGTCCAACTCCAGAGTCACCCATTCCCCCGTCTCCAGTTCGTCAAAATCTATACGATCGCCGTCTTCGTCATACACATCCACGTCGTCGTCCACTTCATACTCTTCTGAGTCACCGTCTTCGTCACGGATGATTATATACATAGTCCCGCTGGTGTCCAGTTCCTTTATTTTACCTGTTAAATCGCTGGAACCAATTATATCTATCTCAATCACTTTGTTTTCAAAAATAATAACCTCAACCGAATTGCCTTTCTTAACATCGGCATATTTTTTTATTTTGCTATCATTCATAACCAAAACGTTGCCCGACACATCGAACTCCGTCTTAGTGCCGCTGCTTTTACGTACTGTCAGAGCAGATGAATTCTTCTCTGTAACTGTACCCTTTACCTTTTCAGTTTCCAAAAGATCAACTTCCGTAATCTTGCCATTGGCAACTTTGATTTCCACGTATGTTCCTTTAGTTAAATAAGAAATATCTTTGCTGCCGCTGCTATCCGTTACACCAACACCTGCTGCAACAGGGTACGATATGCTGCTGCCGTCGAGGCCAATGAGGAGAAGAGACTTTTCGTTATTCTTATAATAAATTGAATCAACCCTGCCTTGATGTTTACTGGCGGCGCTAAGCCGCATGGCCTGGATATATTTTATTTGTTCATTGTTATCCAACACTATATCTATTTCGTCACCCTCTTTTAACAGTGACAATTCCACTTTCTCATCATCCAGGAAAATTTCACAATCCGTCGCAACCTTTTTACTTATATAATTATAATTATTCTCTTGAATACCAATTAATTGGTTGACCTGGTCAATAGTTGATAGGGTTCCGCTGTACCGGCGTGTTGGACAGGGGTCGGAAAAATTGTTATCAATAATTCGGGCTAACAATACAGCCATCTGTCCGCGATTAATATTATCGCCAGGCTTAAAATAATTACCAGGCAGCCCCAACATAATTTTTTTATTTACTACAGCAGATATACAGGTTTTGTATTCTTGGGGTATCTGATTTGAGTCAACGAATGAAAGCTCACCGCTACCCGGGCTGAGGTCCAAGGCATGATAAGCTAAGACAGCCACCTCCGCCCGTGTTGCCGGGGCTCCCGGTTGAAGCTGATCCAGATAATTCTTGTCCAGCATTCCCTCTTGAACACCCATTATTAAATAGCCCCTGCCCCAGAACAGGCTTGACGGCATATTATAATCTACTTCTGTGTTCTCCTGTTCCTTAGCTTGCTCCTCAAGTCCCAGTGCCCTGATGAGCATAGCCACTGCTTCCAACTTGGTTACGCTTTTATCGGGCTGAAACGTTCCGTCAGGGTAACCGGAAATAATATTACAAGCGTTCATCTCTGCAATAGCCTGCTCGGCCCAGTGCCCGCCGGTATCTACAAAACTGGCTTCCGAAGCTTCCAAGGCAAACATTCCTGTCAAAATAATTAATAATACAAGGTTAATCAGCTTTAATGGAAAAAACCGCTTATATGCCTGCATGCAACAATCATCTCCTTAAAAAATAAGACTGGTATGGTTAGTAAAATGTTCCATACACAGTGTTAATTTGACGATTTTTTAATAGAGAATGTTAGTTGCCCTGCCATATCACTTTGCCGCAGTCACGGAGGTCATATCCTCCTAATTTTATTACTTCCTCTTTAAACTCAGGTAAGGTCATTATTTTCAGCAACCTCTGAATATGCGGTGTGTCCCAATATTCAACGGGAATACATAAGTCATATCGTTCCTCGGCAATATCAATAAACTCCAGTCCGAGTGCCTGTGCCGCAGCGCGAATACCTAATCCCGCATCTGCCGCTCCGGCTTTCACTGCCGCTGCCACGGCCATATGGGTATATTCTTCATGGTCATACCCATGTATATCATCCGGGTCAATACCCAATTCCGCAAGGCGATAGTCAAGTAAGATCCTGGTGCCTGACCCACGCTGGCGGTTGACGAAGCTGACACCCGGCCTGGACAGGTCCTCCAGTTTCAAGATATTTTTCGGGTTCCCTTCGGCTAAAATCAGCCCCTGCTCCCGGTATACCAGGTTCACCAGTACAATTTCCCGTCCAGACAGCAACTTCTTTACATATGTAATATTATAAGCGCCTGTTTTCTCATCTAGTAAATGTATACCGGCACAATGCGCTTCGCCACGTTTAATGGCTGACAACCCCCCCAGGCTGCCGACATGGGCTGAAGAAAGAGATGAAGACGGGTATTTTAAGCGCAGGAAGTTGGCCAGAACATCCAGGGTGATGTCGTGACTGCCGATAATCACAGTAGTATCCTTTATTTCTTCCAGCGGCCTGAACAGTTCAACCGGCGCAGAATCTCCCCCGTTGTACCCCTCCGATAAGCGGGGCACCCGGATCATTCCGTCCGCCCTTACCAGGGACATCAGAACACCAGCGCCACGGGAAACGGGAGTGGCAATAATCTTATCGCCCACCTGGCCAAGCTTAACTCTTACAAATTCCTCAACTCCCATGGGGGAAACCAATTTCCTCGATACGGTCGCTTCAATCTTTTTTGTCTCTGGTGGATTCAAACAAAGTTTTTGGTAAATAATCGGTTTAATAAAAAGCTCCATAACTAAAAAAGCAGAAACCGGATAGCCAGGCACACCGATAACCGGCTTGCCGTTTATTTCACCAAGAATTACCGGTTTACCCGGCTTTGTAGCCACACCATGCACCAGTACATTGCCCAGGCTCCGTATCACATCGGCGGTATAGTCCTCGCTTCCAGCTGAAGACCCGGCGTTGACCAGCACAATATCAGCCTCATCAACTGCACTGGATATTGCTTTCTTCAAGCTCTCAAAATCGTCAATCGTTATTTCCCTGCGCATTGTAACAGCGCCCCACTGCTTTGCCATCGCACCCAATATCCGTGAATTAAACTCGATAATGCTTCCCGGAAACAGTTCAGAACCGGGCTGCACTAATTCTGTACCAGTAGGCAAAAGAACCACCCTGGGGCGGGGGTAAACCAATACTTCATATACCCCGCCGGCTAAAAATGCGCCGATGTCAATGGGCCGGATCAAGTGGTTGGTAGGCACGATCATTTCTGTTGCGACAATATCCTCCCCCACGGCGCGGACATGTTGCCAGGGAGTTGCGGGATTAATGATTTCGATCACATCAGGTTGAACATAATGTATATCTTCTACCATAATTACGGCATCATACCCGGCCGGTATCGGATCCCCCGTGTCAACCGGAACAACCTCTTCGCCTACTTTCAACTGTACGGGAGTGGTTTCCGAAGCTCCATATGTGTTGACAGAACAAACGGCCATCCCGTCCATCGCCGAAGCGTGGTAATGAGGTGAAGAGATCTGGGCATAGATCGGTGAAGCTGTTACCCTATTTAGTGCATCTTCCACAGAAATCAGCTCAGGAGGCCCGGGATTCAACGCTTCGACTTTTTGAAGATGTTCAAGATAATACTCCAAAGCCCTCTCCAAAGGCAGGTCATCAAGATAAACTTTTCGCTTCAGATGATCAGCTCCTTTAGTACCCAAGGAATAGGATAATAACAAAATTTTAAAAGGGCTTTACTCTAACTGTCTCACCCGCTTCTACCCCTTCTTTTCCAGCAGGTATATATGCAAGTCCATCCGCTTTAACCATAGTGCTAATTAGCCCGGACTTACCGAGCACGGGGTCCGCAAAAAGCCGCCCATCCCGTAAAAAAAGCCTTACGCGGATGAAATCCTCACGTCCGGCCGCAGAATGGAGATTGCGGACAATCTCCGCTTGTAAAGGGTATTCCGTAAAGACATCTTTTTTACAGATATGGTAACCTCCGGAACAAATCAGCGGCGCTACCAGAAGGTCAAAAACCACCAAAGCTGAAGCGGGGTGACCCGGCAGACCGAAAACGGGCTTATCTTCTATCACAGCCCCTATAGTAGGCTTCCCAGGCTTGATCGAAATACCGTGAAAGAGCACCCCCGGTGTTCCCATCGTATTTATTACTTTAAAAGCAACGTCACGCGTACCAACGGAACTCCCCCCGGAAAGAAGCACTATATCGTTTTCCGCGATTACTCGTTCTAAAACGTTTCTCAATTCTTCAAAATTGTCCCTTACGATACCATAGAAACGTGCTTCCCCACCACAGGCACCCACCGCTCCGGATAAAGTATATGAATTAATGTCACGCACCTGCCCCGGCGCGGGAAATTCAGAAGGTGCAACCAGTTCGTCCCCGGTAGAGATAATTCCGACCCTGTAAGGAGGCATTACTTCAACCTGTGTGACGCCGATGGATGACAACATACCCAGGTCCTGAGGTCTGATCCGGTGACCGGCCGGAAGGGCAATCTCACCGGCGGCAATATCCTCACCCCTGCGGATTACGTTTTCCCCGGGCGCTACCGGTCTGTTGATTAAGATTGAATCTCTATCCAATTCTTCCGTATACTCTACCATCACCACAGCATCAGCACCGGGAGGCAGCATTCCGCCAGTAGCGATGTGCCAAGCTTGCCCGGCGCCTACCCTACCTTGCGGCACACGCCCCATCACTACCTCACCGCCGATATCCGCATATGCCGGTAAACTTTCTGAGGCTCCATATGTATCCTTAGCTCTTACCGCATATCCGTCCACAGTGGACCGATCAAAACCGGGAACATCCTCGGTTGCCCGCACCTCTACCGCAAGGACGCGGCCAAGACTATCTAAAAGAGATACTTTCGTTCCGGGCTTTTTGGCCGGCAAGTAGCGGGCTAATGTCAACCTGGCTTCTTCCACAGTCAAAGCTTTAAACAATTCAGACACATACTCACCCCGCTATAACTTGCTCCTTTCTTAGAAACAACCTAGTTCACAAGCTATTATTTTAATTTTCAGCTTGTTGGCAGCCTCACCGACAAGCCTGGGCGGTACTTTTAACTCCTCCGCCAATCTCCTGGCTTCAGTACAGCTTATCCGCTTCTCCTTTGAAGCTTTTTCAACCGCTTCTAATATCTCTTTACTCACTTCCATAACGATAACACACCCCTTACGTATATTAATACAAATATTACAAAACCCAAAAGCCCTCTAAAAAACTCAAAATCTTATAACTAAGAACATTCCAGGCACCGTTATGTCATAACAATAATTTGATCACCCACTTTTACTGTACCACCGGCCTGAACGCGTATAAAGATACCCTCTCTAGGCATAACACAATCACCGGCCTGATAGTAGATGGCGCAATGGGCATGGCATTCCTTTCCAATCTGAGTTACCTCGCCTATCGCCTCTTCACCTATTTTTAGACGAGTGCCCAATGGAAGATTAACCAGGTCAATCCCTTCAGTGGTAAGATTCTCAGCAAAATCACCAGGACCCACTTCCAGCCCCATTGCCCGCATTTTATCAATGCTTTCAACAGCAAGCAGGCTGACCTGGCGGTGCCAGTCGCCTGCATGAGCATCGCCGTGCAAACCGTGATCCTGAATTAGCAGCCCCTCACCAATGTTTTTTTTGCGCATTCCTTTATCAGGGCTAGTACATACTGCCTTTATTATTCCCATAATATCATTAAAACCTCCTGCAAAACAGTTACTATCCACCAATCTGGGACATAACCCGGTTATCCCGCCAGCCGTCAAGCATATGGTGGCGATCAGTTTTTAAACTCACAGCCTTCATAATTAAACCGGCTATTTCTTTGATCCCCGCGCCATTGCGCAGCGGGGTCCTCAAGTCTATCTCACAGCTATCATAAAGGCACGGCCTGATGCTTCCTAATGCTGTTAGCCGCAACCGGTTGCAACTATCGCAAAAATGTTCGCTCATCGAAGTAATAAAGCCAATAGTACCCCGGGCATTTTTAAGACGGTAATACTTTGCCGGCCCGCCGCCTGCAGATATTTTTGCCGGAAGCAGTTGACCCAGCCTGGTGTTGATCAGGGACATTATCTCTTCCGCAGGCACGAAACGCCCGGCAACCCATGAATTTGAAAACCCTATAGGCATAATTTCAATAAAACGTATATGCAAAGGATTCTTCAAAGTAAGTTGGGCTATGTCCACCACCTCGTCATCATTAAAGCCACGAATCACAACTGTATTCAATTTAACTGGGTGCAAACCGGCATCCAAAGCAGAAACAATCCCTTCCCATGCTGCGGATAACTCTCCATAACGAGTAATTTCACGGTAGCGGTCACTGTCAAGGGTATCCAGACTAATGTTGACCCGTCTTATTCCAGCATCTCTTAGCGCCTTAACCCGTGGTGGCAGTAGTATACCGTTGGTAGTCAGGGTTATATCGTCTATCCCGGGAATACTGGCAATGCGCCGTACCAGGTTTTCCAACCCCGTGCGCACCAGTGGTTCCCCACCGGTCAGGCGTACCTTTTTCACACCTACAAGGGCCGCTGCCCGGACGATGGCCTCAATCTCTTCAAAACGCAGGATTTCTTTATGAGGAACAGTCCGTACACCTTCCGGCGGCATGCAGTAAATACAACGCAAGTTGCACCGGTCAGTGACGGAAACCCGCAAATAATTTATCTCCCGCTGGTAGTTGTCCTTCATAATGTCATCACCTTCTCATGCGGTATGTTTAACCATTCAGGTATTCAGAATTCAGACGCCCATGAAGCTTCGCTTCACCATCAGATGGATGAAAATGGTAAAGATTTATTTTCAGGGCAGTAGTCAGAATTCAGAATATTACAAGACGATAAACCATTCTCTCTTTCTGACTCCTGAGTAGTTACATATAGTCAACTATTCAACCATATAGCTTACAGGCCATCCTACCTTCCTCGCTGCTGACCGGCAGTTAAGGCCGCAGTAATGCCGAAGGCCAATACCAGAAGGATAATGCTTAAAGCTGTAGCTAGTTCATAATCTCCCTTATTAACCGCCAAAACCGTAGATGTAGTAAGCACCATTGTAGAACCTTTCAAGTTGCCGCCTACCATCATGGAAGCGCCCACCTCGGATACTGCACCTCCAAAACCCGCGATCACAGCCGCAAGAAGTCCCAGCTTGGCCTCCCGCAATAGCAGCCAGAGCAGTTGCAGGCGTGACGCCCCCAGGGCAAGAATCTGAAGTTTGATTTTGGGGTTTAAGGACTGGATGGCTGCAACAGTAAACCCGGTAATAATCGGCGCCGCGATGATGACCTGGGCCGTAATCATAGCTGAGGGAGTATAAAGCAGTCCCAGCATGCCCAAAGGACCGTAGCGGCAAAGAGTCAGCCATACCCCCAAACCCACCACAACCGGAGGCAGCCCCATTCCTAAATTGATCATACTAATTAAAACCCTCCGCCCCGGGAAAGAAGTTAGGGCTATTAAAGTTCCCAGGGGAGTGCCAATCGCTACTCCGATAATTGTGGCCGTACCGGAAACATGAAGAGTTCGCAATATTATTTCCAGAACCCCGCGGTCCCCGTTCAGCAATAGCCGGATTGCCTCAACCAAGCCCTGCCAGTATACGCCCAAATTAATCACCTATACACATATCAAATAAGCATCCTCCCGGTAAATCCTTCTTTTATAGTCACCGGAATAGGTCGTCCAAACCTGTTGCCCGTCATGTAACTCTCCAGGCCACCAAAAACTCTTACAATCACCTGCAAGGAAGACCAGCCCTCCTTGAGATATACATTATTATAACAAATTTCAGTTTGAACAGGCAATTTCAATAAATGTTACTGTTCAAGCTCCCCACGATTAGTCTCAAAAGATTCGGGTGCTTCATAATCTTCTTGCCCGCGCCATATCCTATTTTTTGAACAATTACAGCAGGCAGGTCGATAAACCCCTCGGCTAAAGTGGTAAGTAGCGCCGCTCCTGTAGGAGTCACCAGTTCAGCTTCAAAGCTTGTCCCGTATATAGGAACATCACGTAAAAGTTCCAAAGTTGCCGGAGCCGGGGATGGAATAATGCCATGCATGCATTCAATGAATCCCTTCCCCATTGGCAGGGGTGAAGCATATACTAAATCCACCCCTAGCTGATACAGACCCGACACGGTACCAACGATGTCAATAATGGCATCAACAGCGCCAACTTCATGAAAATGTACCTGATTCATAGTGATGTCATGCACGGCGGCCTCTGCCATTGCTAAACGGTTGAAGACGGCTTTGCTTTTCTCTTTTACTACCTCCGGCAATGTACTGCTATCAATAACTTGTTCGATTTCATCCAGCCGTCTTTCCGGCTGATTTTTCTCCACCTGGTCAACAAAAACATTTACCGCGGCAATCCCGTTTCTTCTAACCTTTTCCAGGCGTAGGACATAGCCTTCTACCGGCAATTTGGCTAGCTCTTTCTTCAGACAGTCGAAATCAACCCCGGCGCTGATCAAAGCGCCCAGACACATATCGCCGCTTATTCCTGAAAAACAGTCAAAGTAAGCTATTTTCATTTGCTACCCTTTCGATCATCCGTGTAATGGTGCTGGCCATCGCGCCTGCGCCAAAACCATTATCAATGTTAACAACACTCACACCTGAAGCGCAACTGTTTAACATACCTAATAAAGCAGAAAGTCCATTGAAGCTCGCGCCGTAGCCGATACTGGTTGGTACGGCAATTACCGGCTGGTCGGCCAGGCCGCCAACCACGCTGGGAAGCGCCCCTTCCATCCCGGCCACAACAATTATTACATGCGCCCAACGAATCAATTCCAGCTTGTCCAATAGCCGGTGGATCCCTGCCACCCCAACATCATAGGCTTTCCTCACATTATTGCCCATCACCTCAGCGGTCACGGCAGCCTCCTCCGCAACAGGCAGATCAGTAGTCCCCGCGCTCATAACCAGGACATTGCCGGTTTTAGGTATATCCCCACCGCGGCATACTACAATCGTCCTGGCCAACTCATTATATACCGCGTCGGGATATAGTTCCTGCACTGCTAAAAAAGCTTCCTTTGTGGCCCTAGTCCCCAGGATGCTCCTATTCCCCGCACAAAGCTTATTAAAAATCTGGACAATCTGCTCAACTGTTTTCCCATAACAGAAAACCACTTCGGGAAAGCCTTTGCGTAGAGCACGATGGTGGTCAATCACCGCAAACCCAAGATCCTCGAACGGCAAGTTTTTTATTTTATTTATTGCGACATCAATACTAGTTCTATCGTTTTTTACGTCTTCCAAGAGCTGGCGCAGTACATTTCGTTCGATTGTAATCATCCCCGTAAAAAATATTACCAGATTACAGTTTTAATTACTTCAGATGAAATACCTTTTTCAACGACCAATTCTGCCACTTTAATTTTTACATTGCCCAAAATATTGCTCTAAAATCGCTATGGTTTCAAAAGTGTTGCAACCCGCACTGATTCTGCGAATGTAGGAGGGATCTTGTCCCGGTTCGTTCAGACCGGGATTATTAGTATAAAGATAAGTATAGCCAGCCTCATTGAGCATTTTAACCAGGTCTGCATTAAAAGCCCCATAAGGAAAGGCGAAATCTTGCGGTTCGCTTACTCCGGCCAGTTTTAAGGCAGCTTTGTCTAGAGAAATATCTACCCATACCCTGGCGCGGTATTCCGCTTCGGTCTCCAGGCGAGACTCTGTTTCGAGCCAGGTCCGTGTTACCAGGTAAGCGCCTACTTGCTTACCCGCACCCCTGATCAACCGGTGCCCATCATAGCTGTGCCCGCCAATCTGCCACAGCCCTGATCTTAATAGCTCTCCCGCTTCCTCTACATTCAAGTGCTCGCGGCTGATCTCCGGTCTCGGGTAGCGGTCAAACCACTTTGTAACCGTAAATGCCACGGCAGGGTAGTTGAAACGCTTTGTAAGCGGAAAAATATTTTTGTAAACATCCCGGTACCCGTCATCGAAGGTGAGTAAAACTGCCCGTGGAGGTACGGCAGCCCGCCCGTCAATAAAAGCATGAAATTGTTCCAGACTGAGGATATGGTAGTCACCATCCTTCAAGGCCTGAAATGTTTCTTCCAGATCTTCCAGCCGCATCATATTCGGATTAGCCGTTTCTTCCCCAACTGCGTGGAAGACTAGCACTGCTACACTTTGGTTTGTTGGCTCAGACTGGTATACTGGCTCAGACTGCTCTGCCTGAACACCGGCTTCGGGAGAAACGCTTGAACCCGGCAAAGCCGGAGAATATATAATTAGCAGTAAACAAGCAATAAATGATCCGGCTGCTAAAATAATTGCCGCTGGCCTGTATTTTAAAAGCAATAAAATTAGGAACATTAAAAGATACCCCGGTTAACCTCATATAAAATACCAGACCACAAAGGCCTGGTATTTTATATACAGACGAAACTACATAAAACTACCCTTGACACCTTAACGGACCGGAAATAAGTTATGACATTTATGACATTAAATATGGATTGAAATACAACCAAATAATAAGTATTCGCCAAATAAATTGATAACCCTTTTTAGATAATGCTAATTTTGTCTATTCAGTTATTCAGATTTCAGACGCCCATGAAGCTTCGCTTCACCATCAGATGGATGAAAATGGTAAAGATTTATTTTCAGGGCAGAATATTTCGAGACGATAAAACCATTCTCTCATTTTGACTCCTGACTTCTGAGTAGTTACATTTTATATAAGCGATCCCAATGCTTGACGCAAACATTATTATATCTTGCGCTGCACAGTTCTGATTAACCGTTTTTCGGTAACCAGATAGTGCACCGGAACATCGTGAGTGTCAGGGTATACATATTGCCGCACTTGGAGCTCAAAAGCCAGGGCGACAAAAGTCGAATGAGAACCGGTCTGTTTTAAAAAACGGTCATAATAACCGCCGCCGTAGCCTAAACGGTTGCCATTCAGATCAAAAGCTACCCCCGGCACAAATATTAAATCAATTTCGGTTGGTTCAACCGGCCGCAGGCAATCCGGTTTCGGCTCCAGAATTCCCCAGTTACCGGGCTGCAGATCGCCGGGAAATTTCTCAAGCAAAGAAGGTATCAATCTGTAGTTGTTGATATCAGTTGCGGGAACAACGACCCGTTTACCAACAGCCATAGACCGCAACACCAGAGTACCGGTTTGCACTTCGTTACGGAAATCCAAATATACCATGACAGTAGAAGCCTGCAAGTACTCTTCCATAGCAAGTGCTTTATTAACAATCAAATTGCTTTTTCCTGTCACTTCAGCAGGGCTTAAAGATCTCCTCTCTTTCAGCACTGTTTTTCTTAATATGCTTTTGGACACCTAAACCCTCCCTAACACGCTTAAATATTTAATTCATATAGACCTCATCTACACTTAAGACACGAGTTCCTATCCGTTCAAACACTTTTAGCGCTTCTTCGGGTTGCCCTACCCGTAAAATTACCATAGCGTCATAAGTTGCTTTTTTTACGAAGGCATAAAGATACTCAATATTAACGCCGGCCTGCTCAAGGGCATAAATAATTTTTGCCAGCCCGCCCGGCGCCTCAGTCACTTCCACTGCAATCACTTCACTCATACATATGGTAAAACCATTCTCTCTCAGCACCTTGCAAACCCGTTCAGGGTCATTACGGAACAGTTAACCATGTCGTTATAAGCAGAATCGTAATAGAACTCCGGAGATTCACAAAGCTTCAACCGCCAGGCCATACTGCTCTCCTAAATCCATGTAAAAGCGCCCGGTGAGGTCCCTGCCCCGGTGGTCAAATGCCAGCCCCGGCAATAGAACCAGTTGTGGCTGCCATCCCGGACAGCCATGCAAAAACCCCTCCAACGCCATCGAGAAATCCTCAATTGTAAGCAAACCGGCAGCTTTGATCGAGCCGCCAAAAAACCTGTTGCGCACTACCACCACCCGAATTTCAGCCACACCTTGATAAAATCGTTCCAGCGCCATCTTGATAACCGGACCGGCGAATTCGGAAGTCAGAACAAGCACTTGAGACGCCCGTCGACGTTGTATCACCCGGCTAATATCCTCAATCAGGTCGGGGTCTATATCGTAATCCATCACTAGACCGGAACGCTCACCTGAATTCTTATTTATTTTTATATTAACCTGTTCATCTCCTCTTATCAAAGTAAGCACCGGAGAAGGCGTTCTTAATACTTTGTTAAAAGCATGAACACGGGTTAAAGGAGGCGTTTTATTTACATTAACGATCAAATCCCCAGTGCGAATACCTGCCCGCTCAGCCGGTGAACCGGCAATTACTCCGGCAATCCGCGGTTCCAGGTCATGGATAACCGGTGGTTCACAGGTCAAAGGAGTGGACAATTCTTCCCTGAGCCTGGTAACAAATAAATGTAATTCATTCCAGATGAATGAATCAAACCGCAGAGCAGGTGGCGCCAGCTCGGAAAAACCAGGTAGAAATATTCTGATGGTTTCGGCGCCACATTCAGAAAGGTATTTAATTGTTTCACCGAGATCATGCCACCCGACAAGGTGAGGCATCGCTACGACACTGCCGTGAAAAGGAACTCCGCGTTCTCTTAATAATAGGGGACATTTAATAGAATTTAGAGCATTTGCGTCCCCCATTAATATTGCCCGGCCTGCTTCCGTTGCGCTGTTCAGAGAGAGGTTAATCACTATCCTACCGAGCAGCCGCAAACTCTCTACTGTTTTTTCATCAAGCAGGCTGCCGTTGGTGGTGATCTGTATCGTAGTCCCGGAAAACCTGGCACGGACCAGTTGAAGAATTTCTACTATATCGGGATGTGTAAATGGCTCTCCTTCAATAATTCTGGTCACTGATTCGCCGATTACTACCTGATATGCGGGATCCATGAAAGAAAGAGTTTTTTCGACCTCCGCCCTGCTGCGCGGAGCAATACGGAAGACTTCTAAGCCTGAAGGGTTTTGACGGTGTGAGCAAAATAAACAGTACATATTACAAGACGATGTGAGTGGCAAAATATTCCCCGTCACGGCTCCGTGTAAAATCAGGTTTTCGACATGATTTGCATTCATACCCAAAATTTATTTCCCACAGGATAACCCCTTTATTTATAAGTTATTAACAGACTTATGCACAATATCCACAGAATTATTTATCAACAAGCTACCGTTTAAATCATTATATTAGATAATGAATTTTTACATGATTCTGCCCCTAAAACTGCCTTCATACCTCTCTTCACCCAGTTTCAAATCAGGAACGGCGTTTAATGTCAAGGGAGCGAAAGCACTTCTAAGGTATTTGTAATAAGCCGCACCGGCAACCATAGCGGCGTTGTCGGTGCATAGTATAGGTGGCGGGCAGATTACCCGGCAGGACATCTTGGCAGCCTTCTCAGTCAATTCAGCCCGTAGCCGGGTATTAGCAGCCACCCCGCCTGCCAGAAGAATAGTCTGCACTTCTGCCTTCTTAGCAGCATCTAATGTTTTGTCAACCAATACATCCGTCACTGCCTTTTGAAATCCAGCAGCCAGGTCTGCTCTATCAACCTCTTCATCACGTTGCCTCGCCCGGTGCATATAGTTTATCACTGCAGATTTTAGACCGCTAAAGCTGAAGTCAAAACTACCTTCCTCCAAATAGACTTTTGGAAAAGTAATAACTTCGGGATTCCCTGCCCTGGCCAGGCTGTCAATTAACGGTCCTCCCGGATAACCAAGTCCCATAGCGCGAGCCACTTTGTCAAATGCCTCACCAGCCGCGTCATCCCGGGTCCGTCCTTCAACTTGATAATAACCGTGCTTCTTAATCAATACTAAATCGGTATGCCCTCCTGAAACCACAAGACAAATCAAGGGAAAAGCAATAGTAGGTTCAATCAGGAAGTTGGCATATATGTGTCCTTCTAAATGGTTAATCCCAACCAGGGGCAGGTCCAATCCGTAAGTTATGGCTTTTGCGGCTGATACTCCCACAAGAAGCGCGCCAACAAGACCGGGCCCGTATGTTACCGCTACTGCATCCAGATCCTTAAAGCCGAGCCCAGCCACTGACATCGCTTCGGCTATCACGTGGTTGATCAATTCCAGGTGTTTACGGGAAGCCACTTCGGGAACAACTCCGCCAAATTTACCATGCACCTCCACCTGGGAGGAAATTATGTTCGATAATATTTCTGTACCGTCGGCCACCACTGCCGCCGATGTATCATCGCAAGATGTCTCTAAACCAAGGATAACAACACTCAAAAGAACACCTTCTTTGCACAATAACATGCCAATTTGACAATGATTAAGCGAAAAATGCATAATTTTTCTATTTGTTATTATATCAAAAAAAAATGCCGGAATACAACGCAAACAATGTTTTTATCACTACTGGTACTTGAGTTGATTATAGATTCAGGCAGAGAAAACCGCCCGGTTTTGGCGAGCGGTCTATATCCTATTAAAGTTAAACCCACCCTTTGATAACTTCAGACGCAATCGCTTGCAGGCCTTCTTCCCTGTAAAAATACTCCTGGTGGCCTTTTATCGGATTAAAGGAGTTTATTATAAATTCAAAATTACTATCCAGGCCCGGAAGTATCTTCGGCACCATCTGCGGCCAAGCTATATCAAGAATTCCGGCGATATTGGCAAAGCGTCCAACACTCGGCCTCGATTCAAGGTCAGCGTGTCTCGCCACTCCTTGTTTGAACCAGAAAAGCGGACTGCCCAGCATCAACAACTGTCTTACCTTCTGCGCAGCAGCCTGGTTTTGCATGAGGGCACAGAAGCTTACAATCGAACCCAGGCTATAGCCGATCAGGCTCACCTGTTCATTACTTTTATCGATAGCCTCGTAAAGGCGTTCATTAACAGCTTGAAAAGTCTTCTCTCTATATAAATACATAAAAATATCTCCAAAATTGTCAACAATTGATTCTGAGATCTTACGGATTGCACCCAAATCCTTTACATAAGGCGAGCGAAGTGAACCTAGTTCCTCTTCAACTCTATTTTTTAAACCGATTATTTGAATTTGTAATACACCTTCAGCCTGCCACTTTTCAACTTTTGGGCCGGGAACCAAATCGTAATAATAAACTCCACCAAATTGCTCTTCCTTTAATTCGAGACCCTGTTTTGCCAGTTCATCCCGAAGTGGAAACGCCCATCCCTTCCAATAATCTTTGTCACTGCTGAAACCCATGCCGTGGACAAACAATATCACCCCAATGTCCTTACCCCCGTAAACAATTTTTATACATTATATTCCGGGGATTATCAGACAGCTACGTTCAACACATCACCCGCACAAAGTTATTGTGTCTCTGTAACACGCCACAAGCTCTACTTTCACGTAGCCACACTGCCTGCATATGATTGTTAGGATATCACATAAGTCACTTTGAGACACGTAAACATCGAAGCTTTCCTGCTCTTCATTTCCGCAATCACAATGGAAACAGATCAAGTTCATCACCGCCCTCAATATACAACATCTAATAATATAACAGTTACCGATCAATAAATTCTACATTGTATGAAGCAATCCCTTTTTACAAAAAATAACACGAATTATAAGCAGGAAGCTCTCTGAAACCGGAGAGCTTCCTGCTAACATATACGAAAATATTCTTTTACTAACTTGACACCGTATTATCTATTTCTAATAATTAAAATACTCTCTTCGTCGTGAAAATAGCTTTACCAGTAGTATTCCAGCAATAAACCCGCCAATATGCGCCCAGAAAGCGACACCCTGGGCAGCCTGGTCCGTTAAGCTGGCAAAGCCGCTAAGGATCTGCAGGACGAACCAAAGCCCCAAAAATATTACCGCTGGAATAGGTACCACCTGGATAAATATAAATAAAAAGATTAAAGTAAGTACTTTAGCCCGCGGGTATAGAATCAAATAGGCCCCAAGAATTCCGGCAATTGCACCGCTAGCTCCAATCAATGGCGCTTTTGAAAGCGGGTAGTACAAAACGTGGGTAATGGTGGCGATATAACCAGTCAAAAGGTAAAACAGCAGGTACCTGATGTGCCCCATGCGTCCTTCAACATTATCTCCGAAAATCCATAAATAGAGCATATTGCTCAATACATGAAACCAGCCTCCATGTAAGAACATAGTTGTGGTAAGCCTAACCAACTGATCTGCAGTCATGCCTACAGCTGTAAGCTGGACCGGGATTACTGCATGGGAAAAAATAAAGTCATCCAAATACCTTCCCAACAGCACTTCATACCCAAAAACGACCAGATTGATCATAATCAATAACACATTTACTATCGGGAAACCTCGGGAAGGTATATTATCTTTTAAAGGAATCGTGGCCAGTTCCTCCCTTATTATCTTTTAATTTTATAATTACTATTATATTCTATTTTCCAATTCCCTGTTTGCTAATCTATATTCTATTTTTTCCGGTTAAGCGTAGATTAAAGTAGGTGAATATTGGTTTGTGATTTCAGTTTGAGAGAAACAGAAGGGGTAGTAAATGTGATGATGGTGGAGAATAGGAATATCAAGTAGATTAATGCGAAAGGTGGACTAAAAAGCTTCTATATATTTTGGAGGAGCCCCCTCATCTTTGATAAGGTGGACCTTGTCCTGACTGATATTAACCCAAACATNTTTCCCGATGGCCAAATCCTTACGCAATGCCTGGTCATGNTTTATTACAGAGATTAATGGAATACCACAATCCATCACTGCTGCAAACTGGTTGCCATAAGGCAGCAGTTTTTTGATTCTCCCGTTTATTATATTAACTCCGTTTTTTACATTTTCATTCATAATTTCGACATCTTCCGGCCGTATTAAGACATAAACCATTTCGCCGTCAGGTGGAGTAAATCCGGATGCAATAATAGTGTGCGGTCCGGCCTTGACAAATAACTTCCCATCGTTATTTCCGATAATCCTGCCTTGGAACGTGTTTTTCATCCCCACCAAAGAAGCTACGGTCAGGCTAGCCGGACGGGCCAGGATCTCCCAAGGTGTGGCCGTCTGGACTATTCTACCCTTTTCCATCGCTATAACTCTATCGGCCAGAACCGGAATTTCAGTGTAATTATGTGTTACGATAACGCTGCTTACACTGGTATCTCGTAAAATATCAGCCAAATCGGATATTAGAGTAGTTCGTGTGGGTTCATCCAGAGCAGCAAAGGGTTCATCTAGAAAAAGCACTTCCGGTTCCAGCGCCAGCGCCCTGGCTAAACTCACCCGTTGTGACTCCCCGCCTGAGAGATTGCGCGCTGAACGTTGTGACAAATGTTCAATACCAAGCCTGATTATCCATTTTTTCACTCGTTCTTGTATCTGTTCCTTCGGGTAGCCCCTAATTACAAGGCCGGAAGCCACATTATTATAAACTGTGGTTTCAAGCAGCAAGGCTTCCTGAAACACCATAGCCATGCGGCGGCGGTAACTGAGAGAGTCTTTCCAGTTGACTTTTTCACCTTTAAAATACAACTTCCCCGTGGTGGGACGTTGCAGGAGCATCAATACCTGCAATAAAGTGCTTTTACCTGCCCCGTTCGGCCCAATCAATACTACAGTTTCACCTTGCCCTAGAAAAAAATCGTCAACATCCAAGATCTTTTGCTTTCCCCTGGTAAAAGTAAGGTTGTTTATTTCAATCATCTTCCCGCTCATGTGCATGTTTCTCCCCTATAAATTCCTCTTATCCCGTTTCTGCTCATACATCAACTTATCCGCCTCGACGAGCATTTTATCAATTGTATAGTTTGATTCAGGATCATAATGCGCTATACCAACACTAATCGACAGCCTGTAACGGCATCCCTTTGCGTTTCGAGCCTCTAGTTTCTCTCGCAAACGCGTAATCAGAGCTTCAGCACTGGACATAGGCGCTTCAAGCATAAGAACAGCAAACTCATCTCCGCCGATGCGAGCAATGATATCAGACTCCCGAAAAGTTGTTTTTTAAAATATTGGCAGTTTCGATTAANGCCCGGTCACCCTCATGATGGCCCAGGTTATCATTTATCCACTTCAAGTCATCCAGATCTCCATATAATAGCAATATTTCGCCTTTTTTACGGTTTGCCATCACCAGTTGCTGTTGGGCAAGGGTTAAGAATCCACGCCTGTTGCATAGACCGGTAAGTTCATCAGTAAGGGATAGACTGCGCAGTTTTTCCCTTAATTGCACATTTTCAGTAACATCCCGGAGCGTCGCGATGAGGGCATGCCTACTTTCCCAATTTGTTTCCGCCACACGCACCTCTGCAACAAGCTTTTCACCATCCCTGCGGGTGATGTTAACCTCCTTTGTTTCACCAGCCACCACAGGAAAATCCAATAATTCGCCAAGCAGTTCTTCTTTATAGCGGCCAAGAAGAGTTTCCGCAGCCGGATTGAGATATCGAATGACTCCCTCCATGTCTACAACAACAATTGCATCAGCGTTCCTTTCAAGGAGCGCGCGGTAATCCGCTTCCAAGATTTTAATGGTTTCAAGCGCTTTCTTCAATTCCTTGTTTGATTGCTCAAGCTCAAAGTTTTTTTGAACGGCATTCTCAAATGTAGAAAGAAGCAGATCAATGATCTGGATACGTTCTGAATTAAGAAAATGTTTTTGTCCTGCAAAAAAAACCTCAATACCCATTTCCGCGTTTCTATTCTTTCTCAGTTCCATATTTGCCAGAATATAGCGGATGCGGGAAATAAGAAATCGCTCGTTATAAGGCTTAATAATAAAGTTATCTGTACCACACTTCAGCCCGTTGATAACATCAATGGGGTCGGAAAGCGATGTCAAAAGAATAACTGGAATATCTTTAAGGTTTTCATCAGACTTGATCTGCCGGCAGAGTTCATAACCATCCATTTCCGGCATGATCACATCGCTGATAACCATTGTCGGCTTTTTCTTCTTGATATGTTCAATGGCTTCTAAACCATTGTATGCTACTGTTACGTGATAGTCGTACTGCTCAAGAGTATATCTCAGTTGCTCTGCTTGTGTCAGGCTATCTTCAGCAATCAAAATATCGATACTTTCGTTCATGCCATTACCTCCTCGTTTTGGTTCTCATATGTACATCCGGCACAGAACTGAGAACATATACCAGAGCATTTATTTCAAGATTAACGTCGTGCATTGTTAGATAAGTTTATTAATGACTTCCAATAAATTGCCATGGTCAAAATTACTTTTCACAATGTAGGCATCAGCGCCCACATCAATGCCATGCTCCCGGTCTTCACGGGAATCAAGCCCTGTTACCAAAACAACAGGCAACCGTGAATACCTTTCATCCGCACGTATCCTGGACGTGAGATCAAACCCATTCATTCTGGGCATTTCAACATCTGATACAACTAAATCATAGTCCTCCGTTTTTAGCGCCGTTAATGCCTCGATACCGTCAACAGCGGTTTTGACACAATATCCGGATGACTCTAAAATATTTTTTAATAACATTCTTGAAGTAATCGAATCTTCCACAACTAAAATTTGTTTTCTCTTTACGTTGACTTTCCTTTTTGTAGAGGAAGTTTCAGCAGGGATATTATTTACTTTCACCGCTGATTTCAGCAAATCTGGAATACATAGGATGGGTACTACCTTTCCAGATCCGAGAACAGTGGCGCCACTAACATTCCTTACCCGGGAAAGTTGTTTGCCGAGACTTTTAACCAGCACCTCCTGCTCACTGATAATCTCATCTACAGCAAAGGCAATCCGTTTTTCTGCGGTGCCAAGAACCAGTACCGGGGTATATCCTGAACTATTATTTTTGTTTTCTTGCCGGGTAAGCTCCAATACATCAGCAAGCCTTACGAATGAAACGGCACAACCGTTCAGGGAAACGATCTCTTTATTTTCGACCGTCTTAATCTCTTCTTGTTTGATTCTAATTACTCTATTTACATTCGCTGAAGGTATTATGAACAATTGATCAACCACTCTAACCAGAATTCCCCTAAAGGTAGCCAGCGTTACCGGAATAAGGATACGGAATGATGTCCCGGTTTGGGGACCTGTTTCCACTGAAATAACTCCGCCAAGCTTTTCCACCTTCTCCCGCACGATGGCAAGCCCAAGTCCCCTGCCTGAAATATCAGTAATGATGGGACTTGTAGAAACTTCCGATTGAAATATAAGCGCAAGCGCCTCTTGCCTGCTTAGNTTCCCTACTTCTTTTTCAGGCAGGATTCCCCTCTTTACAGCCGATTCCTTAACTTTATCCAAATTAATTCCTGTTCCGTCATCTGAAACGAGGATCTCAACCTTGTGGCCGGTAACCTGTGAAATAGTAACAGTAATCTTTCCACGCCGTGGTTTTTTATTCCTTTCTCGATCTTCCGGCTTCTCTATACCGTGATCGATACAGTTTCGCAACAAATGGATGAAGGGATCCTTTATTTCTTCGAGGATGCGTTTGTCAATTTCAATCTCGCTTCCCTGCAAAATCAACTCCACTTCCTTTTTTTGAATCCGGGATATGTCGCGAATCATCTTTGGGAAAGTTACAAGGAGCGACGAAAAGGGAAGCATGAGTGCCTTTTTTACATCCTTTTGAAAATTATCTACGATTCCGCCAATCGACCGGCGATCGTACTCCGCTAATTTTATCAGCGTTATTACCTTGCTTTCAAGTAATTTAATGCAGTTATGATTCCAATCGAGAAACTCCAACAGTTTGTCAAACTGCGAATTGCTCTTACCCGTTTGTATTCCTGGATAATATTTTGCATATTCTTTATCCCAACGGTCTAGCCATATCCTGAATATCCCGCAAGTCGGCAGCATGCCGGTCAGCTGCCAATTTAGTTGATAGCATTTCCTCGGCTTGCAGTAAAAGTGCATCCAGCTTTTCTGTGGAAATCCTCACAGTTGCTGATACAGCCGGCTTGTCTCCAATATTTAGAGCATCTTGACGGGAGATACCTGTACCAATTGTGGGTATTTCCAGTTCCGTTTTTTTGGTCATTGCTGAACCGGCCGGTAAAAAACCGTTGCTGCCCGGCGGGTCCGGCAAAATATTTCTTTGTGACAGGAGTGTGCGTTCTTCAGTCGGGATGCTGCCTGTCTGCCCGCCGGTCTCCAGGCGGGTTAACTGCTGCATAAGTTCTGTAATTGGGACTTGTTCCCCTTTAGCAGAGGAAAGTAGTTTGTAAATCGTATCAACTGCATAATGGAGAGTGTCAAATAGTGCGGGCGAAGGGTTAATTTCCCTGCGCTTCAAGATCGCCAGGACGCTTTCAAGTGACTGGCAAATTNTTTCAATATCTGTCATGTAGACTGCCCGTGCCGCACCTTTTAAACTATGCGCCTCACGGAAAATGGCTTCTACGACTGCCGTCTGACTTTCAACATCAGGTGTTTTCTCTAGTTCAAGCATTNCGGCAGACATCGCCTTAAGACGTTCTTCCGCTTCAATTTTAAACAGTGACTGAAGTCTTTTGAGCAAGCCGTTTTCATTCTTATTTTCTTGCCTGGGCATGTTAGCTCCCCCGATTCCTTAAACCTTATACTGCCCAACCAACTCCTTCAGTCTCCGACCCAGTTCATCCAATTTCAGCGCCGCAGTCTCCAGTTGTTTAGCGCTATCGACGTTTTGGCTGCTCGCTTGCTCAATATTACTCATCGCCAAAGTTACCTGATCAATTCCTGCCAACTGCTGCTGTGCGGTAACTGCAATTTGTATCACTGCTTGCGTTGTTTCCGAAATTGTTTTCGCCATCGTCCGGATCGACCCACCCGCTTCAGTGGATTGTTTTACACCGGCCTCTACAGCTTTGCTCCCTTGTTCTGTTGCCATTACCGCTGCGCTGGTGGCTTTTTGGATATCGTTTAAAATTCTCCGCACTTGTGCCGTAGCTTGCTTCGATTGTTCCGCCAGACTCTTAATTTCCTGGGCTACCACGGCAAATCCTTGCCCGTGTTCCTCTGCCTTGGCTGCCTCAATCGAGGCGTTGACCGCCAGGAGGTTTGACTGTTCTGCCACATCGTCCACTATAGAAATTAGTTCCCCTATAGCCTGGTTCTGCTCGCTGAGCCGCACGATGCTTTCAGCGATAGAAACCATTTGTTCTTGAATCAGATTCATCCTCTCGATCGTCTCATCTACCGACTCCTGGCCGGTTAATGAGGCCTGCATCGCCTTTTTGGCTATCTCTGCAATATATTCCGCTTTTTGACTGGAATCCTGAACTGTCTGTCTCACCTCTTCCATTGTCGCAGTTGTCTCACTTACTGCTGTGGCTGATTCTGCCGCACTGGATGCAAACTGAACGGTTGAGACAGAAATTTCACTGGCGGAAGAAGCCAGAACGCTCACCCCTTCCATAATCTGCCTGGTCTCCTCCCTTAAATTTCCCACCATCTTGTGGAACGACTGGATCAGAAAACCTATTTCGTTCCGGCTTTCATTGGCAGGCACATCAACGCTCAAATTGCGGGTGGCGATCTGTTCGGCAACGTCTACAACTGCTTTTAAAGGTTGTGTAATACTACGCGTGATAAAGAAAGAGATAAGTATCCCCAGGGCTATTGCAATACCACCGGTAATAAATGTAAACATGCGGGTACTGGCGTATACTTGCGCCGCCTCGTTGTAACGTAATTTACTGCGCTCTTTCTGGTAGTCGACAACATATTTCAGCGAATCCTCGATCTTGGCCATGCCGGGTATAGCATCTCTAGTAATTACAGAAGCCGCTTCAGTATTTTTATCTGCCAAAGCTAGTNNTACCACTTTATCNTTAAATGGTTTAGCAGTTTCGATAGCTTTCTCGACATTTGCCAGCAACGCCTTGCCTTCTANGGTATTGTCCAATCCNTTAAGTTCGGCAAAGTCCNTATTATATTTCGACCGGGCCGCTTCAATCTTGTTAATGGATTCCTGTTTGGCATCAAAATCCTCCAACAGCAAAATNGTGCGAGTTTCTCGNGANATGACAGCCATNGAATCCAACATATCATAAGCTAATCCCATACTGACAAAGTTAACATTGAAGATCTGATTCATATCACCCTGGATCTTCCCCATACTCCTGTTCCCTACCATCGTCAAAATAACCAGCAGGATCAGGACCAGCCCGAAGCCCATTCCAAGCCGCGCACCTATTTTCATATCCCTAAAATTCATCTTGCTACCCCCATGTATTTGTTTTTTCTACGGCTCACGCCTCCACTTCTTCGTTAACGACGATCCGTTTGTCAGACAAAATCCTCGCTATATCCAGGACGATGGACTGTTCCCTCGTCATACCTTTCAGATATTCCGCCCGTATGTTGTTCAAGGTGGGCAGCAACGGTTGAATTTCATCCTGTGGGATGGATCTCACTCCGGTGATGACATCTGCTGGTATGGCAAACTCTATTTCGTCCGTATAAACAATGATGGCCTTATTGAGGACGGTAGATCCTTTCCCCGGAAGGCCTAAAAATTTTTTTATATCAACAACCGACAGTATTTGTCCCCGGATATTGATGATCCCCAGAACAAACGGCGGTGTGCATGGTAGCGGTGTCAGGTCCTTCAGCGGACAGACCTCACTGACGTAAGCCGACTCAACTGCGTATTTCTCACCGTTAATAAGAAAACCGACGATTTTCAGATTCGTTCCGGCTGTATCTTTAATCTTAGGTTCTAGGGCAAGCGCTTTCGCTCTGGCCCTCAGGATCTTTTTCTTTTTTTCAGGAGTCGGCGTCAATTCCCTCTCAATGGCCATCCGGGCGTTTTCAAGACGGCGATAGACTTCACTCCAGACTACCTTCNTTATTCTCCCACCGCTCGCTTGTCCATTTTTGGGAATCACATTACCGGACCTGTCTNTTTTTCACCTCAAAGTCTTCCTCCCAATTATATTAGCTATTATCTCCGAGAGACTGCCGGCGGTAATTCCCTCCGATTCCGGCAGGATGTCTTCTTTACTATAGCCATTCAAAAGCATAAGAGCATTCTCATAATGTTTCTCTGAATCATAATAATTTCCCTGCCGCAAGGCGAGATTTCCCAGCGCAAAATGCGCAAGTACAAAATTCTGGTCAAGGTAAAGCGCGCGTTTTAACGCTACTATAGCCTCTTCAACTTGATCTTGTTCTTGTAATATTGTTGAAAGGAGGTAATACAAGCCTGGATTGAGTTTATCAACAACAATAGCTTTTTTGCACCACTCTTGGGCTTCAATCAGTCTTCCTTGATTAGCGAAGACCCGCGCCAACTGAGCCATCGTTTTGTCACTGAGACAAAGTTCATCGGGCACTGGAACATTATGTAATAAATTATCATCAGCATGTTGAGCAGCAGTTTTTTTTGACAAGTCATTTTGAACAGTTTTAAAACATTCTGGCTGGAACTCAAGACTGGAAGTAACCTCCGGACGTTTAACAGATAAAGATGGCGTTACTTCTTTATCATCTATGAAAAGAGACTTAATGTTATCTTTTTTGTAGAGAACTGTCCCGTTAAAATTTAACATAATGAACTTTGAAAAAAGAGTAGGCGATGTTTCGGCGGGACTTGTGAACAGCCAGCCTCCGGCAGCGAGAGAGCGGAATAGACGTTGAACGACTTTCTTCTTTTGCTGGGGAGAAAAATACATGAGTACATTGCGGCAAAAGATCATATCCATCGCGTTTGTATTGTTTATAAACGACGGATAGGAATCTTCCGCTAAGTTGAGATAAGAAAATTGCACCATTTTTTTAATATGGGGAAGAACCTCAAAACGCTCCTCCTTTGTTGACCTCTTTAGAAACCTTTTCTTGACCCATGCCGGCGTGTCACGAAAAGACCACTCACTATAAATTCCTTTTATAGCCTTCCTAATAAAATGAGAATTAATATCTGTGCCTAGGATAGTAACATGCCAATTCTTTAAATTATGAATCATTTTATCAAGCAAGATCGCGATAGAATATGGTTCTTCGCCTGTGCTGCAACCAGCGCTCCAAATTCTTAATCGTTGCCCTTTCCCACTGCGAGATAATATTAATTCCGGGAGAATATGATTTTCAAGAACTTCAAATAATTTTTTATCCCGGAAAAAATAGGTTTCCCCGACAGTCAGGTGACTTGCCAAAATTTCAATCTGGTTTTTAGATAACTGCGATGACATTAACCACCGGATGCACGATTCGGTATCTCCGAAGCCGAATTCTCTAGCTGCGGCACTAATCCCCCGCTCAAGTTCCCGCCGGCGCTTCTTCGGAAAATTCAGGCCCATCTGGTCGGAAAGAAATTCACTGAGCCGGGAAAGAATGATGTCTGAGAGCCCGAAGGTCATTTCTCTTCCTTCTCCCGCATTTCCTTTATTGCATTTATTGCATTGTTCAAAATTTGCTCTTCTTCGTGAAAAAGCAGCCTGTCAAGATCAAGAATCAGGAGCATACCGTCTTCAAGTTTTATTACACCTTCAACGTATTCTATTTCGGGCAGGATCTGTCCGGCAGCAACTATCTCTTGCTCCGGGCGTGTAACGACACCATCCACCGCATCCGCTACCAGGGCTACAGTTCGCCTTGATGTGTTGGCAATGATGAACTGGTCACTCAAGTCTATTTCCCGGCAGGGCAACCTGAATCTCTTCCGGATATTAACTACTGGAATAATTTTGCCCTGTACATTAATCACACCAAGAACAACTTCTGGAGATTGCGGCAAGGGAGTCACTTCAACCGCTCGAATAATCCTTTCTACGTTGGAAAGATACAACCCGAACTTTTGTTCATCAAGCTTAAAGATAACACATCGATTCAACCTGTTCATAAAATTACTCCCTATAAATATAGCCCGACATTCATTCGGGCTACCTCACAAGCATATTATCACCGGCCGGTACCAGGTTTGCATTCAAATTTCATTTGTAGCGCCGCTAAGGTGTCGGTAAAAACTTGCCCGGATTTCTCTTGAATAACCAGATCCGCCTGTCCGTCCCAGGGAGTTTCATCCTTATTGATAATTACCAACTGCCTGGCGTAGTCCGGCAGCGAAGCCACCGGATAAACCTGAAGGCTGCTTCCGACAACAATAAGAAGCTGGCACCCTGACAGAACCTTAGTTGCCTGGAAATAGTCATCACCCATCGAATCCTCGAATAGTACAATGTCAGGGCGTAATATACCATTGCATTTACTACAGCGGGGTGGGTTTGTACCGTTTTCAAACTGGCTAATTAAAAACTCAAAGGGATAACTGCTTTTACAATCAAAACAATGGCACGTACGCAGGTGGCCATGCACCTCCCATACTTTTTGCGATCCGGCCTTGCGATGCAGCCCGTCAATATTCTGAGTGATTACTCCCATCAGGTAACCTTCCCGCTCCAGGTGGGCCAGGGCATAGTGCGCTGAGTTTGGTTCAGCGCCGGAATAGGTAATCCAGCGTTTTAAGTTATTCTGGTAAAATGCTGCCGGATCGCGGCGCAGCGCGGAAGCGCTGGCAACTTTCATCGGGTCGAACTTATTCCAGAGACCTGTGTCGGCACTGCGGTAGTCGGGAATACCGCTCTCCGTACTGATCCCTGCGCCGGTAAGGGCGAAAGTGCGGGAAGAACCTTGTAAAAGTTTAACAAATAAATCAATTTTTTCTTCATATTTCATTGTTTCACCCCATTTTATAATATTTTATTTACATTCGCCGGCAATTGAGTTTAGATTGATCTGCGGCCAAAGATTACGCCGGTCAAAATTTAGCAGGGCTGTAAGAAAGCGGGTTTTTAAATCAGGATAACGCCCCGTTAGTTCGGCCACTAACAGCCTCGCTTCCTCTCTTTTAGTGCAGCCATTGGCCGGGCAGGGATTTGCTGTCGCAGGCAATTTTTCCAACTCCACCCAGTTGTGCAATTCCTCTGAAGACAGATACACCAACGGCCTAATCATCGTCAGTCCACTGCGGTCAAGATAAGTCAAGGGTGAAAATGTTCTCATCTGGCCGGTATAGATAAGGCTCATAAAAAATGTCTCAATGACGTCATCCAGATGGTGACCGAGGGCCACCCTGTTACAGTCAAGTTCTTGCGCTTTACCGTGGAATGCGCCCCGGCGCAGGTGAGCGCAGAGAGCGCAGGGATTCTCCCCTTTTCGAGAACCAAATACAATCTCTGCTATTTCAGTCTTAACCACATGAAAATCAACGTTATGGGAATGACAGAAATCCTCTAACAATGTTACATCCATTGACCAGCCCATATCAATGAAAACAGCTTCCAGGTGGAACTTCACCGGCGCTGTGCGGCTAATCAGGTACAATGCATGTAATAATGATGTGCTGTCCTTTCCACCTGACATCCCCACGGCAACCCGGTCACCTTCCATAATCATGCCGAAATCAGTTATTGCTTTCTTGACCCTTCCTAAAAACCATTTACGGTAGTCCTTGATCATATTTTTACTCCCTATGCTGCTGTGTTTATAATATAATAATCATCTCTGTTTATAAAGACAAGTCCCAACCGAATAGAAACCGAATAGGTGTTATTTTAACTTCATATATTAGAATCTTTTATTGCATAATTCGACAACCAGGAGTATATTCAATGTATATTACTTGATAACTAGTAAGTATACGGGGTGTTCAATGCTTTACAAATGTTCCATACCGATGCTCATCGGACTAATACTCCTGGCATATTGTACAAAACCACCGTCGGTTGCCACAAATAATAAAACAGACAAGACAGCCCGTGCCGAAGCGTCAAATCAATTCTCAGCCCCCGTTCAAGCCGCTTCCGGCCAGCAACCTGAAAACATTGCATCACCTGAGCCGGCAAAATATGTCTATCTGACTTTCGACGACGGGCCTAATTCACATTACACGGGTATAATTCTAGATATCTTAAGGAAATACGGCATAAAAGCAAGCTTCGTAGTAATCGGCAACAACATTGAGAAAAACCCTGAGGTATTTAAAAGAATTATTAATGAAGGACATGGAGTGGTTAACCACACCTTCAGCCATGATTATAATAAAATTTATGCCAGTCCCGGAGCCTTCCTGGAAGATCTGCAAAGGTGCAATCAAACCATATCCGCTTTTACGGGGAACAACGTGAGAGTATTCCGTGCTCCCGGAGGTCCTGCTAAATTAAATAAAAATACTTATGATCTGCTTAGCAGATATGGTTATATATCGTTGGGTTGGAATGTTACCGCCGCAGACACTGATCCCAACGGTGCCACGCCTGAGCAGATTTACGGCAATGTCGCAAATGGAGTTGTTAATATAGAAAAAATGAAGAGGGCGCCAATTATCCTCATGCATGACGGCACCGAAATTAACCTCCGGCAGAGTGCACCTGGAGCAGCAACGCTAACTTACATACAGAACCGCGAGAGCGACGTTGCAGCCCTGCCGAAAATAATCGAGTTTTTGCAGGCAAAGGGCTACTCTTTCGCTGTTGTCGACGAAAAAACACCTTCAGCTTGGTAAACAAATTCACCTTCAGCAACCTACCTGTGGCAGTTATGCGCGGCTCATATTCGGCCCCTTACTGCTTATCCGGCCCAAGCCCTTTCAGTGGGTCGGCTTCCCCGACACTCCTGCCAAAGTAGAGGCAGGCGGTACCCATCAAAATATTTAGTAACGCAAAGGACAGGTAAAACAGGCTGAGAAAAGTCGTGCCGCGCATCAGGACATATCCCCCATAGAGCAACAGACCAAACAAAAAGTAACTCTTAGCTTTACCATAACTAAAAACAGAATCCCAAAAAGCGGTTATTACCGCAGCACGCCTCTCTCCAGCGGTCAGAGAAGAAATCTCCGGTACAGTTCCTTCCTCATTGAACACTCCGAATCCGGTCCTTAACGCCAAATTCATTAGCCCATACCGGTTGATCAACTTGATGTTGATACCTTTACGGGAAAATTCTTTTATTACCCGCGCCACTCCAGGACCGTATTCACCGGTTGTTACAAACAAGCCGTTTTTATATCCCCCCAGGCTCAGAGCGCTAGCAAAGGACCGGATGTCAAAAGGCGTTATTTTTTTATCTCTTTCCGGGCGCGCGCACAGGATGGCCACCGGTATACCTTGATAAACACCTTCCAGATCGATACATTGAACATCACTGCCGGATTCGTTCTCTTTCGACATTATAAACCTTACAGTCTGGAAACCAGGGAGCCCGGCAATAATTCCCCGTACAAAAAGTTTAAATTCATTCAGGGAATCCATTTTTGATATATCCTCAAAAAGCTTTTTACCAGCCAGCCAGAACCGCCTCCGCTGTTGCCGCTTTTGCTCTATGGTAATTAATATTTTTTGCAGCACCACGGCTTCCAACACAAGGAGCGGTACAGACAATATAAAAGCTATAACCAGTCTCCCCGTAAGACTAACCAGCAGCAAAAAACTTGCCAGCCAGATGAGGAACAGTCCACACAGCTGATCAACCCGGCGACCTAAAACGCTTCTTGTATCTTCTTTCGGTTCTCTTGTTATGTAGCCCACGCATGTCACCTCTTTATCTTTTTACTTAGTACATTCGAAAAATCTTAAAGCCTTGCAAATACAGGCTTTATTTTTTATGTTTTTTTGGGCTTCACCTCAAAAACCCTCTTAATTTTATATTTCGGTTAAATTTTTTAATATAGCTATCATTAAAG
>Ga0067045_1028641_pt1 | contig 29692 bp, 28 predicted proteins | sample TerdegcTABiofilm_FD_59184 | JGI IMG/M metagenome (GOLD analysis project Ga0067045, IMG submission 59184) | Combined Assembly of (Gp0054472, Gp0054536) Wastewater bioreactor microbial communities from Singapore -Terephthalate degrading...
GCTGAACTTTGAAAGGAGCAAGCAGGCCCTGTTTGATGTTGTCGACGATGCCGTCGTGCATGCCGAGACAACATCCGAAACGGTTTGAGAATCAAACCAATACCCGTCCACGGAACTGGGTCAACTCCAAACTGACGGGGTATCAGATAATTTCTGTCTATACGTCTAGGCGCATCGCTAGTGTTGCTTCATGCAGTTGTTGAGATGATTGCACCTCTTAAACAAAGAAGGGATAGTTATGTCAGCTTTGGCCCAAGTACAGAGCTCAGTTCCAAGCGCTCAATCTCGGAAGGTTGATGCTACCGGCGAAGCGGCCGGTAGCCTTACGCCAGAGTTGGTGATTGCCCTGTGCGGCCCTATAGGCTCTCCGTTGCATGAGGCCGCTACTCAAATCACGAACACGTTGAGGGAGTTCAACTATCAGACCGTGACCGTTCGACTGAGCCAACTGATCAGGCTAAATTCCAAGAAGGTTGACATTGCAGTCGACACCTCGTCCAAGTTCCGTGAGATCAACTCACTTATCGCTATTGGTGACGCGCTTCGGAAGGAATACGGGGCGGACGTACTGGCCAAACTTGCTATCGCGAAAATCGGCGGCGACCGCAACAAACACTTCGGCCCATTCGAAGATGTAGTTGCAGAAAGCCAAAAGGGCTCTGTGAAGATCCGGAATCAACGGATCTGTCACGTCATCGACTCGGTCAAGAACAAGGCTGAGCTAGACCTGCTCCGTCTCATATATGGCGATGCGCTGTTTGCTGTGGGAGTGTTCTCGCCACTGGAGCTTCGCCACGCGAATCTTGAGCGACCAGGAAAGTTGACCAGCCAAGAGATTGCCCAACTTATCGATACAGACTCTGGCGAAGAGTTCAACCATGGGCAATCCGTGCGAGACACCTTTCATCGATGCGACTTCTTCTTGCGAGTAGAACACTCCGTGGTAGGGCCCGCGGAACCGAAGGCGGTTGCTCAATTGAACGAGCGAATCCGTCGCTTCTTCGATCTGATATTCCGAACCAGCGTGATCACCCCTACCCCCGAAGAGACTGCAATGTACGCAGCTGCCTCAGCAGCCCGTAACTCAGCATGCATGTCTCGCCAGGTGGGCGCCGCCGTGACCAGCTCCACAGGCGAGCTATTGGCCGTTGGATGGAACGACGTGCCTCAGAGCGGTGGCGGTCTCTACGGGATGAAGCCTGTCGGAAGTGGACTGTTGCGGCCTCAATCGGATAGGCCGGCGGAGGATGAGCGCTGCTTCGCCCAAATCGGTGGGCGCTGCCATAACGACACCGAAAAGAGTGCCATCGCGGACAAGGTGGTAGCGAGCCTGATCGGCAGCGGTGTGCTGAACAAGGAGCAAAAGGACCAAGCCGTCAGCGCCATTCTTGGGGATACCCGTGTCAAAGACCTCATTGAGTTTTCGCGGGCAGTACACGCTGAAATGCACGCAGTTCTCGGGGCAAGTCGCGTCGCGGGTGATCGGGTTGTAGGCGGCAAAATCTTCGTTACGACCTATCCGTGTCACTCCTGCGCCAGACATCTGGTGGCAGCGGGCATCTCGGAAATCCACTACATCGAGCCCTACCGCAAGAGCTTGGCCACCCGTCTCCACAACGACTCACTCACCGAAGCGACCGAAGCGGGCGGCAAGGTTCAGGTTCGTCAGTTTGACGGCATTGCACCGCGCCGCTTCATAGAGTTGTTCGAGGGCGGTACTCGAAAGGAGCGTGGGGTGCTAGCATTGAAGGGGCGCATCGAGGCCATCCCCATGACTCAGGTCAGCCTCAAGGCGATCCCCCGTCTCGAAGAGGTTGTCGTTGCAGAAATCGAGAACCACGACCTTCAGCTACCTAGCCTTCTGCCTAGTGAGGACCAACATGACAAAGCATCAAAACAGAGCGAGCCAACAGCTTGAACTGCGGCTGTTGTCCGTCCTGAAGACCACCACTGAGGCGACTCAGCGCGACGATGCCGCTGCCAAAGCGAGACCAGGTGTCGTCCAACCGTTGTCGGCGATTGAAGGGGCATCTGAGCACGATATGTCCGTCTACCGGAGTATCGCCAACAACTACTTTGACAGCTTGCGAAAATAAGCTGTCACGTTTTTTTCACTTGTCTTGGCAGGGGTGCCGGCCTTTTTCACGATCTGTGTCACTCGGGACTTGATCGCTGACAAGGTTGCTGAAAAAACCCATTGAAGATCAACGGGTCACTTTTCACTTTCCCTGTCATCCGACAAAGACCATGAAATTCCGCTATGGCATCACCGAATTTCATGGTGTTTGATATCGTGGCGGCATGTTCATCGAGCGCCGCCAACTCACTTCCCAGCTCACCGGGCTGCTGAACTCCTTCCGCGCGGTCGAGCTGGTCGGCCCGCGGCAGGTCGGCAAGACCACGCTGGCGCGGCAGTTCATCGACGTTGCCAGCCCCCAGTACTTCGACCTCGAAGACCCGCTCTCACGCCAGCGTCTGGCCGACCCGATGAGCACGCTCGCCGGCCTGAACGGGCTGGTCGTGATCGACAAGATCCAGCACCTGCCCGCCTTGCCCGAAACGCTGCGCGTGCTGATGGACCGGCCCGATCGCATGCACCTGAACGGCCAGTACCTGTTGTTGGGCAGCGCCGCGCCGCGCGTAATGCACAAGAGCGAATCGCTGCTCGGCCGCGCGGTCACGCTGGAGGTTGGCGGCTTCGACATCAGCGAGACTGGCACCGACCCGGAAGCCCTGCAGCAACTCTGGCTGCGCGGCGGCTTCCCGGCCGCCTACCTGGCCCCGGACGACGCCGTCAGCACCCAGTGGCGCCACGCCGCCATCCAGCGACATGTGAGCGGTGACCTGCCGCTGCTGGGCATGAACGCCCCCGCGCCGTTGATGACGCGCTTCTGGCAGATGCTGGCGCACTACCACGGCCAGACCTGGAACGCCGCCGAGCCCGCGCGCTCGCTGGGCATCAGCGAACAAACCGTGCGGCGCTATCTGGACTACCTGACCCAGACCTTCATGGTTCGTCAGCTGCAGCCCTGGCACGAGAACCTGGCCAAGCGGCAGGTGAAGGCGCCCAAGATCTACTTTCGCGACACCGGCCTGCTGCATGCGCTGCTGGGCATCCGGACGTTGCCGCAGCTGCTGGCGCACCCCTTGTGCGGTGCCAGCTGGGAGGGCTTCGCGCTGGAGCAGGTGCTGCGCATCGCCCAGCCCGATCAGGCTTACTTCTGGGCCACCCACCAAGGGGCTGAGCTGGACCTGTTGCTGTTCAAGGACAACCGTCGCATCGGCGTGGAGTTCAAGCGCAGCGATGCACCCAAGCTGACGCCCAGCATGCGCATCGCGCTGGAAGACCTGAAGCTGGATGCGCTGTATGTGGTGTATCCCGGGCTGCACCGATATGCGTTGGCGTCGGAGGTGGAAGCGGTGCCGCTGACGGCGTTGCTCACCTGAACATATGTAAGTTATGACTTGCAAAAATGTCTTCGAAAGACAAAAATGCAAGCCATGACTGACAATATCCGCCTTCCCGACGAGCTGGGCGCTCAGCTGCGTTTGCAGCGGGAGGCCTTGGGATTGAGCAAGTCCGAGCTGGCCGCCAAGGCCGGCAAGGTGCGCGAAGTCGTCTACCGGCTCGAAGCCGGAGAAGACACCACCGTGTCGTCGCTGCTGGCCGTGCTGGGTGCACTCGGCCTGTCTTTGCGGCTCGAAAAGGCCGGCCTGCCGACGGCCGCCGAGGTGGCCCGGCGCTTCCAGATGGACGACGACGAGCCCTTGGACGACAGCGGGAAGACTGGCCATGGCCCCGCTGCCTGAAAAGCTGCGTCAGCTGCAGGTCGCTATCGGCGACCATCCCCAGGCGGGTCAGTTGCTCAAAGGTTCGACCTACGAATTCCGCTACCTGGACGCCGACCCGGCCCAGCCCTCGGTGGCGCTGCTCATGCCCGCCAGCGAACGCCTGACTTGGCAGGACGGCGACCTGTTCCCGCCCATGGACCAGAACCTGCCCGAAGGCGATCTGTTCATGAAGATCCGGCAGCTGTTTCCCAAGCAGCCCATGACGCCCATGCACCTGCTGGCGCTGGTGGGCCGCAACGGCATTGGGCGACTCGGCTACAGCCTGCCCGACATGCCCGAGCCCACAGCGCCGAGGACGCTGAGCAAAGCCGAACTGCTGCAGACCCGCTACTCGCCCGAGCTTTTCAACGAGCTCATGGTTGCCTATCTGAGCACCGGCGCCGGCATCGCCGGCATGCAACCCAAGATCATGGTGCCCGACCGGCCCACGGTGCCCATTCCCTCGCTCATCGTCAAAGCCGCCAGCCCTTCCTATCCGGGCCTCGCGGCCAACGAGTTTCTGTGCCTGAGCGCTGCCCGCCGCGCCGGCATCGAGACGCCGGGCTTTGATCTGTCACACGACGGGCAAATGCTCGTCCTCGACCGCTTCGACCTCGTCACCCTTGCCGACGGACGCATCGAACGTCTGGGTTTCGAAGACATCGCGGCGCTGGCCGGTCTGAGGGTGCGCGACGTGCTGTCAGACCGCAAATACCAGGGCAGCTACCAGCGCGTGGCCGAGCTGTTGCGCCAGCTGCAGCTGCCGGCCCGCGAACTGCATCGCTTCTTCGAGCAGGTCGCCCTGTCCGTGATGGTCCGCAACGGCGACGCCCACCTCAAGAACTTCGGCGTGCTCTACCGCACCCCCAGCGACATCCGGCTCGCCCCGCTGTTCGACGTGGTCACCACCGCCATCTACACCTACACCCAGTACCCCGGCGGGCCAGAGCTGAGCGACCGCACGCTGGCCCTCAAGCTGTTCGCCGGCAGGCACCACAGCAAGGCCTACCCCACGCGCGAAGAACTCATCGACTTCGGGCGCCGCATCTGTGGCGTGAGCCAGCCCGCGCAAACGCTGCAGCGCATTGCCGAGGCGATGCGCGCGACGCTGGAGGCGGCGCGGGGGGATCAGCGGGTGCCGGCTGAACTGCTGGGGAAATTGAATGGAGTTTGGGTAGAGGGGCTGGTATACGGGCGATAGCGGCGACCGAACACACCACCGGCCGCCGGCGCGATAGAGACCCGGGGGGACAGGCTCCCCTAAGTCCGCCGCGAGCTGCGTGTGCAGATCGACGACGCCATCGAAGCCGACCGCGTGTTCACCATGCTGATGGGCGACGAGGTGGGGCCGCGCCGCGACCTCATCGAGACCAACGCCTTGCGCGCCGGCAACATCGACGTCTGATCGTTTCTGCAAGCCTTTCTGCAAACCAGCTCTTTTTGTGACTGACAGAAAGAGCCAAGTCTTTGATTTTCAAAGGATTGGCCTACGGTCATAAGCGACCAGCCGCTTATGGCTTTTTGCTTTGTAGACACACAACGTTTGAATCGTGCAGGGCTACGGGTATCGCGTTGCTTGAAGCTCAAGTCCTGCTCGCTCAATGACACGGGCCTTCTTCAGGGTCGAATCCAGTAGGGCGATATGCGAGCCCGAGCTATCGATCAAATACCCCTCACTCACCAAGACACCACCTTTCAGCAGCCGGATACACGCCGATTTTGAAGCGGCACACCCGCGCGAGAAGTCACGTGCGTGCCTCACTGCAAGTTCCTCCCCGATGCCTTGTCCGACAAGCGCCGGAAGACCGGCGAATACGAATAGCGAGAACATCACGGGTATTAGGGCAATGGAAATGAAGCCGCCCATCAGTGCCAGCAGCAGTCCCTTACGCACCGACTCCGGCCATCTAGCAACCCAACGCGGCATTTCGCTTTCCCAGTCTTCCAGAGGATTCCATTTCGATTTCAAGGCAGCAACATAAAGCGCCAGCAGCGTCCCCGCGACGATGACCCACAACACATTGCTCATGAGACTCGACAGCGCCACACCCAGTGCGTTCCAAAGTCCGTAATAGCCCTGGATCACCAACCAGTCGGTTGACTTAGGAAACTGACCGGCGTCGATGCCCCATTTGTCGAGATAGCTCTGATGCACCGCGTTGCCAATCAGGTGAAGGAGGACTGCGGCCGCCCCCACGAGGGCGGACGTCGCCGCTAGAAACCCCTGCCAAGTCCATGTCACTCTATTTATGGGCTCCGAAGAAGTCTCGGCGTGCATGTTGTTTCCACTCATGAGCGTCCCATTGCAGGTTCCTATCTCGACCATTCGTTCGACAGCTCTTCCGCCTGCTTCAGTACCAGCTCGACGGCGTCCGTCTGCTGATCCGGTGGGTACTTCCACCGCTGCAGCGTGCGGCGCACCAGGATGCGCAACCGAGCCCTCACGCTCTCGCGCACCTGCCAGTCCACCGTCGTGCTCGAGCGCAGCTTTTCGGTGATTTCGACGGCGATCTTTTTCAAGGTGTCGTCGCCCAGCTCGCGCACCGCGCTCTCGTTGTTGGCCAGTGCGTCGTAGAACGCAATCTCGTCCGGGCTCAGTCCCAGTGCGGCTTCGCGCTCCAGCACCGCCTGGAACTCCTTGGCCATCTGGATCAGCTCTTCGATCACCTGCGCGGTTTCCACGGCGCGGTTGTGGTACTTGCGCAGGGTCTCCAGCAGCCGGTCGCCGTATTTCTTTTCCTGCACCACGTTGTTGCGTGCCCGGGCCTTGATCTCGTCGCGCAACAACTTTTCGAGCAGCTCCACGGCCAGGTTCCTGGTCTTCATCTGCCGCACGTCTTCGAGGAACTCTTCTGACAACAACCCGATGTTGGGTTTGTCCAAGCCCGCCAGCGCAAAGATGTCGGCCACCCCATCGGCCACGATAGCGTTGTCCAGTATCTGTTTGAGCGCGCTGCTTTTCTCCGCATCGCTGCGCTTCTTGTCCACCGTGGTGAACTTGTTGATGGCTGCCTTGATGGCCGCGAAGAAAGCGATCTCCTGGCGCAGCGCGATGGCCTCGTCCAGCGTGCCGCAGAGCGAGAACGCCTTGCTCACCGCCGTCATGGTGTCCAGGAAGCGGGTCTTGCCGTCCTTCTGGCCCAGGATGTGTTCCGCTGCCGGCACCAGCAGCGGCACCGCGTTGGTCGCGAACGCGCTGTAGTCCAAGCCGTGCATCAGGCCGCGCACGATGTCCATCTTCTCCATCAGTACCGCCAGCGCCTCGGCTGCGTTGTGCGCTGGGTCGCCCTTGCCTTTGGAGTCGGTGTAGTCCTTCAGCGCAGCCTTCAGCTCGTTGGCAATGCCGATGTAGTCCACCACCAAGCCGCCGGGCTTGTTCTTGAACACCCGGTTCACCCGCGCAATGGCCTGCATCAGGTTGTGGCCCTTCATGGGCTTGTCCACGTACATGGTGTGACACGACGGCGCGTCAAAACCCGTCAGCCACATGTCGCGCACGATCACCAGCTTCAGGGCATCCTTCGGGTCCTTGAAGCGCTTCTCCAGCCGTTTCTTCACCTGGTTCGTGTAGATGTGTGGCTGCAGGTGCGCCTCGTCAGCAGCCGATCCGGTCATCACGACCTTGATGGCACCCTGCTCCGGGTCGGCGCTGTGCCATTCCGGCCTCAAAGGCGGGGTTTTGGTCTTCTCGTCACCCACGCAAATGGCGTTGTAGAGCTGCACGCAGATCTCGCGACTCATGCAGACGATCATGGCCTTGCCGTCGATGACGCTGATACGCGCTTCGAAGTGCTGCACCAGGTCCTTAGCCACTTGCTGCAGGCGCGGCTCTGCGCCCACCAGCTTCTCCAGCGCGGCCCATTCGCCCTTGGCCTTCTCGCGGACGGCCACGTCCTCTTCGTCTTCAAAGACCTCGTCCACCTGGGCATTGAGCGCGTCGATCTCGGCCTGCTTCACATCCAGCTTGGCCAGCCGACTCTCATAAAAGATCGGCACCGTCGCACCATCGTCCACCGCGTCCTGGATGTCGTAGATGCTGACGTAGTCGCCAAACACCGCGCGGGTGTCCTTGTCTTCCAGTGCGATGGGCGTGCCGGTGAAGCCGATGAAGGTGGCGTTCTTCAGCGCGTCGCGCAGATGCTTGGCGTAGCCGTACACGTACTTGCCGGTCTTGGTGTCCAGCCTGCCCTTCATGCCGTACTGGCTGCGATGCGCCTCGTCCGACATCACCACGATGTTTGACCGGCCTGAGAGCAGCGGGTGAACCCCTTCGCCCTCCAGCAAGGCGAACTTCTGCACCGTGGTGAAGATGATCCCGCCCGCTTCGCGCGAGGCCAGCATGTCGCGCAGCTCGTCGCGCCCGGTGGCCTGCACAGGCGTGGTCCGCAGCAGGTCGCTGGCAGCGCTGAACGTGCCGAACAACTGGCCGTCCAGGTCGTTGCGGTCGGTCACCACCACCAGGGTGGGGTTCTTCATCTCGGGCTGTTGCAGCAGCTTGCCCGCGTAGCAGGCCATGGTGATGCTCTTGCCAGAACCCTGCGTGTGCCACACCACGCCCGCCTTGCGCGAGCCCGGCTTCACCTCCTTGCCGTAGGTGGCGCGTTCTTCGCGCACCTCCAGCAAACCCTTGTCGGCGTCCTGCGCGGCAATCACCGTGGCCCGCACCGCCTCGCGCACCGCGTGGAACTGGTGGTAGCCCGCGATCTTCTTGACGATGCTGTCGCCGTCCTGCTCGAAGAGCACAAAGTGCCGCACGTAGTCCAGAAACAGCTCGGGCTTGAAGAAGCCGCGCACCAGCGTCTCCAGCTCCATCTGCAGGCGCGGGCGGTCGTTCTCGTTGGCAATGGTGCGCCAGGGCAGCATGCGCTCGGCATCCGCCGTGAGCGAACCCACCCGGGCGGTGAAGCCGTCGCTGATCACCAGCGCCGCGTTGCAGTTGAACAGGTCGGCCGCTTCGTCCTTGTAGGTCTGCAGCTGGTTGAACGCGTCCCAGATATCGGTCTGCTCGTTGGACGGGTTCTTCAGCTCCATCACCGCCAGCGGCAAGCCGTTGACGAACACCACCAGGTCCGGCCGGCGCGGCTGCTTGCTGCCTGCCACGGTGAACTGGTTGACCACCAGAAACTCGTTGTTCGACGGCTGGGCAAAGTCGATCAGGCTCACCAGGTCGCTGACCTTGCTCTCGCCATCGGCCTGGACAAAGCTCACCTCCACCCCGCCCAGCAGCAGCCGATGCACCGCCCGGTTGCGCACCACCAGCATCGGCTCGCTCACCGTCTGCAGCGTATGCGCCGCCTGCTCCAGCGCGGCGGCCGGAATCTGCGGGTTGATGCGCGCCAGCGCCGCCAGCAGCCGCTCGCGCAGGATCACCTGCCCGAAGTCCGCCCGCTCCGGCCGGTTGCCTTCGGGTGCGATGTCTGGCCCGTGGGCGAACTGCCAGCCCGTCTGCTGGAACCAGCCGATGCACAGGTCTTCGAGTTGTTGTTCGTTCAGCATCGTCATCCCCGGCGGTTCGCGTAGCGGATATATGAGGAGCTCCCGTTGAAAACTGAGGAGCTCCCCAGCCAAAACTGAGGAGCTGCAGCTGGTCACAGTGCCTGACAGGTGACTGCTTCGGTTTGCGATGAAATGAGAAAATTCAGCAATATCAAACACTTAACCCTCCTCCCACCACCCATTTCCCGGGTTTGCGTGAAATAAACCTTGACCAAATTCGGTTGGCTTCGGTACCATCCGCCGCAATACGCCCGACGCCTCTGCACTCTGTGTACGCGTCGGTTTTCATTTGTGGGCCCGCTATTTCCATGGCTTGGCCTCCGACCAGCCGGCGACAACGCCCAGATCATCCAGCGACAACACCCCGTTTGTCGTGTTCGGAAAGCCCCCTTCCAGCAGGTCCGTCACACGTTGCCCCCAGGCTGAATGGGGGCAGATCACGTTGAGCAGTTGCTGCATCAGGCCGAAATAGAAGAACGGACGGGCATTGTCCAGAGCAGCCGGCCAACCTGCCGGCACCGAAGACCGCTCCACCACGTTCAGGTTCCACAAACGGCTGTGGTGTGCCGACACATTGCGGATGAAGTTCAGGCTCCGCAACCACTGAGCAAAGGTGTTCCCGTCGGGGGCACCGTAGATGGCCGCCACCGTCTGTTGGTCGGCGTGCTTCATGCCCGCGAACAGTTTGGACAGCAGGCCAAAGTCCCACACCTCGATGGCTGCCCAGATCGGCAACGCGCCGTACTGCTGCTTGTGGTGTTGCACAAACGGCTCCCTGCGTGCCCGCTGCAGCAGAGCCTGGAACTTGGACAGCCACACCTGGTGCTCCGTCTTCCCGGCGTCGGACCCCTTGGGAATCACCTTCTTCGAAAAGTTGCCGTGCAGGCAAGCAGGGTTCTCATGCGCCCTGGCGTCGCGCTGCCCCAGCAAATGCGCCACATCCACCCGCACCGCCAGTTCGATGCGCTCCAGCGCATCGAGCGCCAGCAGGCGCAGCTTCTTGTCAAACACATACAGCCGCACCACATCTTCAAACCGCGAACCGGCCACGAAGGTGTTGGCGCGCACCGCCTGCCCCTGGGCGAGCGACGCCGCCGTGTCGATGGACCGCATGGGGTACCAGTAGCCGCTGAGGCGGTAGTAGCCGATGCGCTCCAGGTAGTCCAGCGCCGCCGCCCTGTCCTCCACGGCCATGCCCCGTTGCTCCAGCTGCGCCAGCTGGTCGGCAAACGACATCCAGGGTTTGAGCGGCTTGAAAGCCGGTGAATGCCGGGTCGCGTTCATGATCTTGTTGTCCCCCGCTTGCGCATGGCAGGTCGCTACGCTGGCTTGGTAGGCGTCTGTTTGGCCAAAGCCAACACCTGCTCGGCCACCGCATCGCGTGCCACTAACGGATAGCCATAACGGCGTAGTACCACCCGAATTGCATTGCGCAGCCGCGCCTGCACCGCGTCACGCTTGTCCCAATCCACCACCTGGTTCTCACCCAACGCCTTGGCCAACTCCAGCGCGATCAAGCCAACGCGACCAGGCTCCACCTGTTGGGCCGCGGGCGGTGCCCGCAGCAAGAATTCGATACTGTCCGTGTTGGCCAGTCCAATCGCTGGGGCTTCGACTGAGGCTTCTACGGGGGCCTCAATTGACGTCGATCCAGCAGAAGCGATACGTCTGGCTTGCCGCTCGATCTCGGCCGCCTGCTCCTCTTCACTGGCCAGAATGTTGCAGTAGTCCGAGGCACCAATCAGGTCTGGGAACAGGCTGGCGTGGTGCACGTTCATTCGCCGCAAGTGCTGCACGCAGTTGTCCCTGTCGTCGTTGCGGATGTAGATCTTGCAGATGTAGCGCGCCAGCAGCCCAGGCTGTTCATCCTCCGAAGCGTTGCGAAGGTCTTCATCGGTGAACCCTTCGTCGTCAGCCAGCACATTGGCCAGCTTGTTCTCGATCGTCGCGTCTGGCGGCGAGTAGGTGAACAAGCCGGCCTGGTTCACTAGCCTGCCATAGTGGTCCAGCCTAGGCTCGACCACTCGAATGCCTGTTTCAGCCACGATGGCCGGGTTTGCCAGGAACCGCTTGTCGAGCACATACACGGCGCGGTATGGGTTGTCCTGTTCTTTCTTCGGGTCCTTTTTCTGAAATGCGAAGAACAGGGCCACATATGGCGAATAGGTCCAGTCGAGCAGCGGCGTCATCAGACCATGGTGTTGCCCTACAGACCACATCTCGTCGTCGTCTTCCAGCAAGGCGGTGTCGTGCAGCCGGCCCCGCACAGCCCGCTTGAACCGTTCGAGTTGCGCATCAGCCAGTGGCTTGGTGACGATGCCGTCCGTTGTCACCCTGCCCAGCGTGGGCATCAGTCCCCAGTCGTGACGGCGATGGCCGCGAAACACCAAATCTTGCCGGCGAAAGAAGTCACTCTCCAGCAACTCGGAGAACTGGCGCCAGCTCTCCAGGCGCGTTACCGGGATGCGGTCCCCCAGCCTGTCGGCCATCACCTCGAAACGCTTGGTATGACCATCGTTGTTCCAGAGCGGAATCTGCGAGAAGTATTCGCTTGGCGCTGCAGGCTCTTCAACCACTGGCGAGTCTGTGGCTTCGCTCACGCTGCGACCTCCGGTTCGGTGCTCTGAACTTGTAGTTCACCAGAGAGTAATTTGGGCAGAAGAGCATCCCTTGCTGCTGCGAGCAATTTCGACTCTTGCCCCAAGCTGCCGATGAAGACGTAGCTGGCCCTGACCTTTGCCGAGAAGTGCTGTAACAACGCGCTGTCCGCGCAGACAAACTTCCAGCCCGCGATCGCATCCTTGTCACCGCGAGGCATCTTGGCTCCCTTGGCGGTTCGGTTCATGAACTCGAAGAACTGATCCTGGTTAAGCAGGTTGAACAGAAACTCTGAGCTTTCTGTATCAATGCACTGAAACGCCAACACATCATTCGATCTGCCTCCGGCGAATCTTGCTAGCCAGATCTTCTTGAAGTAGGGGCGAATATTCGACACCAGAACCTGTCCTTGTGAAAAGGTCGGCACAGTGGCGACGCTGGGGAGAGAACTCGCATCACAGATACCACCGCGGTTCTCCAGCATGTTTTCGGTTGAAACGTAGGTCGAGACATCTAGGCTTGACGTATCAACCTTCCCGGCAGGGAACTTGACGATTTGCATGAGTGACTTGACCTTCCAGCCCTTCGGAATCTCCCCCAGCTCCGAGTCCTCCATCTCATCCGGAAACAGCGCGGCGGTGGCGGCGAGGGGGGCGAACAGGTCGGGGGGCAGGGTGTCGAGTTCGGCGTCGGGCTTGCCACTGATGGCGGTCATGGCCGCGCGCAGCGGGTCGCGGCCTTCGGCCTTGGCGGCGATCTTGGCTTTGACGGGGTCGAAATCGACAAACCACGATTTGAAGATGGCTTGGGCCATGGCTTCGAGGGTTTGGTTGATGCGGCGGTTGACGTCAATCTTGGCGTCCAAGGAGTCCAAGACCTTTACGACGCTCTGCTGAACAACCAAAGGAGGAAGCTGGAATGCATGCCGTTTGAGCTGGCCGAGATTGAACCCAGGAACTGCTGCACCGATGCCGTTAGACAGTATCTCTTGCTGTTTCTCAGGGCTTGAGAAGACGTAGTAGAGGAACTTGGAGTCGACCTTTTGGGGATCAACGGTCAACTTCATCTGTTTGTTGGAGACCACGTACTCCGGGTACTTGGACCTGTCGTGAATCAGCCCAATCTGATTAATAGTGCCCCAGCAGGTGAAGACTAGGTCGCCTCTCTTTGCGATGGACCGTCTGAACTCTTTGGCTTTGTCAAAGGAGACAAAGACAAGATTCTCATCAATCAGCTTGATCCCGACATCCGCACTTAGATTCGAACCCCGAATGACGGGAACGCCCGAAGAAGCGAAGAACCGCGAACCAATCGCAGAACCAAATGGCCCCGTCGAAAGCGCATTCGAATCGCTAGAAGCAATCTCTTCTACACGGACTTCGGGCCAATCAGAACTCATATCCCAACCCCGCCAAGTTCTTCTTGATCTCACCCTCCAGTTTCGCGCTCTCCGCGAACTGCTCCGCCAGTTGTGCCGTCAGCCGCGCCATCTTGTCGGCGAAGGCTTCGGCGTCTTCTTCCTGGTCTTCGGCGCCCACATAGCGCCCCGGGGTCAGCACGTGTTCGTGCTTGCGAATCTCATCCAGCCCGACGGAAGCGCAGAAGCCCTTGACGTCCTCGTACCCCTCACCCTGCTGCCAGGCGTGGAAGGTGTCGGCGATCTTCCGGATGTCGGCGTCGGTGAAATCGCGCAGCACGCGGTCTTTCATGTAGCCCATCTGGCGGGCGTCGATGAAGAGGAACTGTTTACGCCGGTCGCGCTTCTTTTTGCTGAGGTTGAAGCCGTTGGCCTTGTCGCGGGTGAGGAACCAGATGCAGGCGGGGATCTGCGTGTTGGTGAACAACTGGCCGGGCAGGGCGACCATGCATTCCACGTAATCGTCTTCCACCAGCCGCTTGCGGATCTCGCCTTCGTTGTTGGTGTTGCTGCTCATGGAGCCGTTGGCCAGCAGCAGGGCCATGCTGCCGGTGGGCGCCAGGTGGTAGAGCATGTGCTGCAGCCAGGCGAAGTTGGCGTTGCCCTGGGGTGGGTTGCCGGCGATCCAGCGCGGGTCGCTTTCGAGCTTGGCGTTCCACCATTCCTTCATGTTGAAGGGTGGGTTGGCCATGACGTAGTCGGCCCGCAGGTCGGGGTGCAGGTCGTTGAGCAGGGTGTCGGCGGGGCCGGGGCCGAAGTTGAAGTCGATGCCGCGGATGGCCATGTTCATGGCCGCGAGCTTCCAGGTGGTGGGGTTGCTCTCTTGCCCGTAGACGCTGATCTGGCCGCTGGCCTTGTTGCCCTGGTTCTTGGCAGTCAGCCCCGCGTGCTGTTCGATGAAGTCTTCGCTCTGCACGAAGAAGCCGCCGGAGCCCATGGCCGGGTCGTACACGCGGCCCTTGAAGGGCTGGAGCATGTTGACGATGAGGCCGACGATGGCTTTGGGCGTGTAGTACTGGCCGCCCTTCTTGCCTTCGGCCAGTGCGAACTGGCCGAGGAAGTATTCGTAGATGTGGCCCAGGATGTCTTTGGCCTTGAGGTTAAGCGGCTGGCCCCGGTGTTCGGTGGCGTGGAAGTTGGTGTCAGAAAACAGCGCGATCAGCTCGGCCAGCTTGGGCGACTCGATCTGCGAGTTGACGAAGGTCTTGTTGAGGACGTTCTTGAGCTTGGGGTTCTCGCGCTCGATGGCTTCCATGGCGTTGTCGATGAGCCAGCCGACGGTGCGCATCTTCTCGGGCTCGGCCTTGCCGGCCTGGGGCCAGGGCAGAGCCGCGCCGGGCAGCAGCTGGGCGCAGCCCACCAGGGTTTGCCAGCGCGCTTCCAGCGGCACCCAGAAGACGTTTTTCTCGGTGTAGTAGTCGCGCACCTCCAGCTCGGCGGCCACGTCGGCGTCGTAGGTGCCGGGATAGTCGGCCGGGTTCATGTAGTAGTCGTGCGCCGGGTCCTGGAACTGGGCCTTGAGTTCCTGCTGGCGTTCTTCAAACGCGTCAGACACGTACTTGATGAACAGCAGGCCGAGCACGATGTGCTTGTAGACGGCGGCGTCCAGGCTGGGCAGCAGCTTGTTGGCGGCGGTCCAGAGTTTCTTTTCGAGGTCGTCGAAGAACTGTTGTTCGGTGAGGTTCATGCAGCGGTGGGCGATAGCTTATCGGTGGGGGTATCGGGTTTCTTGGCGGGCCGAGCCGACCAGTGGCCGTTGGGCTCTTTTTCCAATTCCAGCAGGTCGTAGGTCTTGAGCATATCGAGCAGACCGGAGTGACCGTAAGCCTGAGGCGAAAACGAGGGGTAGGTGCGACGAAGGTAGGAGCCCAGAGGGCTGAGTGCCACCTTGCCTTCCACGGTGTCGCCCGTGAGCAGAGCGACCGCGTCCACCACGAACCTTGGGCGTTGTTTACCCACAGGTTTGGGCGCCTCCTTGGCGTCTTTCTTGACGCCGTCGGCCTTGGCAGGGGGCTCTTTGGTAACCGCCTTCTCAGGCGTGTCCTCGGGTACGGGATCGGGCTTCACCCATTCAAAGAACTGGTCACTCGCATTGCGCAACGCATCCGGGCTCTTGGCTTCGCCGACGATGTACACCGTTGCACCACGCTCGCGCAACTTGCGGCAGAGGTAGGCGAAGTCAGAATCGCTGGTGACCAGGCAGAAGGTGTCAGCCCGCTGGTCGAACAGGGCTTCCATGGCATCAAGCGCCAAGGCGATGTCGGACGTGTTCTTGCCGGCGGCGTACTGGTATTGCAGGCAGGGCGTGAACGCCAGGCGGACCAGCGCTTCCTGCCACTTGTTGGCCAGGGTGCTGTGGTTGCCGTAGCCACGGCGCAGCACGACGCGCCCGAACTGGGCCACGACGCGCAGCGCGTATTCGAGGATTTCGGGGGTGGTGTTGTCGCAGTCCACCAGAACGGCGACGCGCGATTCGTGGTCTGCGCTGGGGTGGTGGTTTGCCATCGGTACGAGCCTCCCTGGAGTTGGAGACTCACATGATAGGCAGCGCCCGGTGGCTTACACCGTCTCCCGCTGCTCAAACCCGCTCAGCACTTCCCCGCTCTCCACCTCGGCAACCGCTACGCCTTCCACCCGCGCCATCGCCGGACCGCGCTGCGCCCAGTCGATGAGTGCCTGCACCGCATCGACTGGGCCAGTGGCCAGGGCTTCGACGCTGCCGTCGCGGCGGTTGCGCACCCAGCCGGTGAGGCCCAGCGCCCTGGCCTGCTGCGCCATGTTCCAGCGGTAGCCCACGCCTTGCACGTGGCCGGTGATGCGCAGGTGGCGGGTGGTGGTCATGGGGTGGGGAGGGGTGGATTCCCGCCTTCGCGGGAATGACGGGGAAAGCGGGAATGACGATGGGAGGTGGATTCCCGCGTTCGCGGGAATGACGAATGGGGACGGGTGGAGTGGTCAGGTGGCATTTTGCCGCCGCAGTGGGCGCCAGCCGCCACTCTGGTTGACCACCATGCCAGCCAGCACGGTGGCGGTGCCGGCCCATTGCAGCGGCGTGGGCACTTCGCCCAGCAGGGTCATGGCGGCGACCAGGCCGACCACCGGGACCAGCAGCGAAAACGGCGTGACGCGGCCGGCCGGGTGGCGCTGCAGCAACCTGGTCCACAGGCTGTAGGCGAGCAGGGTGGCGAGCAGGGCCAGGTAGAGCACGGCGAACAGGGCGCGGCCGTCGAAGCCGGCGAGCTGCGCGGCCATGCTGGCGGGGCCATCGACCGCGGCCGACAGCAGCAGGAAGGGCACGATGGGCACCAGGCTGCTCCAGACGATGAAGGGGAAGGGCTGGTAGGCGCCGGCGCGCGCGGCCTGGCGCGCCACCAGGTTGGACACGGCCCACATGAAGGCGGCGCCCAGGGTGAGCACGAAGCCGGCCAGCGTCATCTGCAGGGCGCCTTCGCCGTGCGCGCCGGCGATCATGAGCAGGCCGAGGAAGGCGATGGACAGCCCCAGCCACTGGCGGGGCATCGCGCGTTCGCCCAGCAGGGCCGCGGCCATGATGAGCGTGAAGAAGGCCTGGGTCTGCATGACGACCGAGGCCATGCCCGCTGTCATGCCCAGGCGCAGCCCCAGGAACAGCAGGCCGAACTGGCCCACGCCCTGGGCCAGGCCGTAGGCCACGACGTAGCGCCAGGGCAGCGCGGGGCGGCCCACGAACAGCACGAAGGGCAGCGACGCGGCCATGAAGCGCAGCGCGCCGAGCATCATGGGGCTGAGCGACTGCAGGCCGATCTTCATGACGACGAAGTTGAGCCCCCAGATGACGATGACGCCCAGGGCGCGCAGCAGGTCGCCGCGCGAGAGGGGGCTGTGCCCGCTCATGCCTTGACCTGATGCGGGGCCTGCGGGCCGGGCAGTGCGCCCACATGCACCGGCCGGCCTTGCTGCGCGCGCGCCAGGATGAAACCGTCCAGCGCCTGCGCGCTGGTCTTGCGCGGCGTGTAGCCGAAATCGCGCTTGAGCGCGGTGTTGAGCAGCACCGGCCGGTAGCGCAGAAAGTCGAGCTGTTCGGGGCCGTAGCGCGTGAGGCCCAGGCGCGACCCCACGGCCAGCGCGGCCGTGAGCAGGCCGGCGGGGAGATTGCGCGTGCGCTTGCCCAGGCGCGCGGCGATCTGGTGGATGCTGAGCGCGCCGTCGCCGGCGAGGTTGTAGCAGCCAGGGGGTGCGCCGTTGAGCGCGTGCAGCACGGCGCCGGCCACGTCTTGGTCCCAGATGAAGACGAAGGGGCTGTCGCTGCCGCGCACGGCGAGCAGGCGGGGCTTTTCAAACAGCGCGGTGATCTGGTTGTCGACCCGCTCGCCCAGGATGGTGCCGATGCGCAGCACGGTCTGCGCCAGTTGCGGGTGGTCCATGCGCCACTGCGCCAGCATCTCTTCGACCAGGCGTTTGTGGTGCGCGTAGGCAAAACTCTGATTGCCGCGCAGCGGGTGTGCCTCGGTGAGCCAGTCGGGGTTGTCGGCGTGGTAGCCGTAGGCCGCGCCGCTGGAAGACACCACCACATGCCGCACGCCCTGCGCCACGCAGGCGGCGAGCACGTTGCGGGTGCCGTTGACGTCGACGTCGTATTCGAAGGCGCGGCTGGAGTCGCGCCCGGGCGTGACGATGGAGGCCAGGTGCACCACGGTGTCGATGGCGTGTTCGCGCAGCGTGTCGGCCAGCGCAGGGTTGCGCACGTCCTGCACGCGGTAGGCCACGCCGGGCTGGCGGCGCTCGGCCGGCACTTCGCGCACGTCGAGCGCGACGATGGCGTCGGTGTCAGGCCGCTGTGCCAGCGCGGCCACCAGGCCCCGGCCCAGAAAGCCGTCGCCGCCGGTGATCAGGATGCGGCGCGCGCGCGGGGTGTGTGCGCCGTTGCTCACAGCACCACCTCTGCGGCCGGCGTGCCCACCGCCTTGCGGCGGCCCCACCATCCGGCCAGCGCGAGGCCGGCGATGATGTCCCAGAAGCCCCAGACGCCGGCCACCACGGCCATGCCGCCCAGACCACCGAAGAAGCTGAAGATCAGCACCAGGCCCAGCCCGGCGTTGCGGATGCCGACCTCGATGCTGACGGCGCGGCGGTCGTAGTCCTGCAGGCCGGTGACGCGCGCACACAGGTAGCCGGTGCCGAAGGCCAGCGCGTCGTGCAGCGCCACGGCCAGCAGCACCAGGCCCACGTAGTCGAGAAAGAAGCGCCAGTTGCCGGCGATGGCGCCGAGGATGAAGCCGATCAGCGCGACGAAGCTGAGGATGCTCACGCCGCGCTTGACGCGCTGGGTGAAGGCCGGGAAGCGGTGCGCGCACCACAGGCCGAGCACGAAGGGCAGGCCGATGATGGCGACGATGTGGCCCACCATTTCCAGCGGGTCGAGCGCGATGGTCTTGAGCAGCCCGGAGGCCTCGGGGTGCAGGCTGCCCCAGAAAGCGAAATTCAGCGGCATGACCACGATGGCGATGGCGTTGGAGATGGCGGTCATCGACACCGACAGCGCCACGTTGCCTTTGGCGCGGTGGGTGAGGATGTTGGACACGTTGCCCGGCGGGCAGCAGGCCACCAGGATCATGCCCAGCGCCACGCTCGGGCCCACACCCAGCAGGCGCGTGAGCACATAGGTGACGGCGGGCAGCACGATGAACTGCGCCGCCACGCCGACGCTGATGGCCAGCGGCATGCGCAGCACGCGCCGGAAGTCGTCGACCCGCGTGTCCAGCGCGATGCCGAACATCAGGAAGCCCAGCACCGCGTTGAGCAGCGCCAGCGAGGCGGGGTTGAAGTTGAGCCGGATTTCGTCAACGGGCAGCATCATGGGCGTCTCCGGTGGGCCTCAGGCCAACGCCGCCGCGGCCTGGCGCACGGCATGGCGGTAGCTGTCCTTGTGCACGTAGTACGCCATGCGTTCGAGCTTGAGGTACTTGTAGCCACCGCTCAGGTCGGGCGGCGGGCCCTGGATGGCGGCGCCGAAACGCGCCGCGGCGGGCGTGCCCGCGTCCAGCGCGTGGAAGTAGCGCGCCACCAGCTCGGCCTGTTCGTAGCGGCCCTGCCAGCCGATGCCGCTGGCTTCGATCATGCCGAGCACGGCCAGGCGCTGGTACTTGGGCGAAAAGATGTTCAGGTGCAGCCGCGGCGCCATGCCCTGCCAGTTGAGGTGGGCGCGGTCGATGAAGGGGTAGTGCAGCAGGTAGCCGGTGGCGGCCATGACCATGTCGTACTCGCCCTGGCTGCCGTCCTTGAAGTGCACGGTGTGGCCGTCGAAGCGCGCGATGTCGGGCCGCACGCGCACATCGCCATGGCCCAGGTGATAGAGGATGAGCGAATTCACCACCGGGTGCGATTCGTACATCCTGTAGTCGGGCTTGGGGAAGCCCAGGCGCACCGGGTCGCCGGTGAACCACTGCAGCACCTTGCTGTCGATGCGCTGCTTGAGCCAGGCCGGCAGCGGCTTCTTGCCGCCCAGCGTGTCGGCCGGTTTGCCGAAGATGTACTTGGGCACGAAGTAGTAGCCGCGGCGCACCGAGATGTCGACGCTGGCGGCGTAGTGCACCGCGTCGACCGCGATGTCGCAGCCCGAATTGCCGGCGCCGACGATCAGCACGCGCTTGCCCTTGAACTGTTCGGCGCGCTTGTAGGCCGAGGTGTGCAGCAGCTCGCCGGCAAACTGCCCGTCAAAGCGCGGCATGTTGGGTTCGGCCAGCGTGCCGTTGGCGATGACCACCCCTTGGTAGACCGCGCTGTGTTCGCTGCCGTCGGCGTGCTGCACCGTCACGCGCCAGGGGGTTGCCGGCGTGTCGTCGACAGGTTCGACGCGCAGCACGCGGGTGCTGAAGCGGTAGTGCCGGCGCAGGTCGAAGTGGTCGGCGAAGTCGCTGAAGTAGCGGCACAGCTCGCGGTGGCTGGGGTAGTCGGCCGTGCCTTCGGGCATGGGGAATTCGCTGAACTCCGTGGTGCGCTTGCTGGAGATCAGGTGGGCCGATTCGTACACCGTGGAACGCGGGTTGGCGATGTTCCACAGGCCACCCACGTCGCTCCAGGCCTCGAAGCCCTGAAACGGGATGCCGAGCTTTTGCAGACAGCGCGCACCGGCCAGACCCGACGGGCCGGCGCCGATGAGGGCGATCATCTGTTCGGTGGGCACGCCCGCCGCGAAGGTGGGGCTGGCGGTGGTGGCCGCCTGGGGATCGTTGTCTCGCATCGTTGTTGTGTAGGGGCAGGTTGCGGGAAAGGGACCCGGCGCTTCAGCGGTCCGGCGGGCGCACCAGCCCGGGAATGGGCGTGCTGCCCGCCTCACCCGGCCGGGGCTTGCGCGGCTGGCCGCGCAGCAGCTGGTCGTGCCAGCGCGCGGGCAGGGCCGACAGCAGGCGCGAAAGCCAGCCGATGCGGCGCGGCAGCACGATGTGTTCGCGCCCGCGCGCCACGCCCTGCAGCAGCGCGCGCGCCGCCTGGTCGGCCTCCATCAGGCCGGGCATCGCGAACCGGTTGCCGGCGGTCAGCGGCGTGCGCAGGTAGCCCGGGCTGACGGTGTGCACGCTCAGCGGCGTGCCGCGGTATTCGGCGCGCAGACTTTCCAGGTAGCGGATCAGGCCGCCCTTGCTGGCGCAGTAGGCGCCGTTGCCCGGCATGCCGCGCCAGCCGGCGATGCTGGCCACGCCCACCAGCGCGCAGCGCGCGCCGGGCTGGGCGCGCAAGGCCCGCACAAAAGGCTGGAAGGTGGTGGCCGGGCCGAGCAGGTTGATCTCCAGCATGCGGCGCATGACGGCCAGATCGCCAGCCTCGGCGGTGTCGAAGCCCCCGGCCACGCCGGCGTTGGCCACCACCAGGTCGGGCAGGCCGGCGCGCGCCATCCAGTCGGCGGCCATGGCCTGCATGGCGGCGCTGTCGGCCACGTCGGGCGTGTAGACGGCGGCGCGGCCGGGAGCCTGCGCGGCCAGCGCGTCGAGCGCCGCGCGGTTCAGGCCCACCAGCGCCACCTGCGCCCCGGCGGCCAGCAGTTCCTGCGCGAGCGCCTGCCCCAGGCCTCCACAGGCACCGGTGATGACAGCTTGGCGAAACGGCAAGGCGGGGGTGGACATGCGGGGGTCTGGAACAAAAGCGCTTGTCCTGCACTGTAGAAGGGCGGCAGAATGTTCCGGAAATTTTTGCGATTTCGTCTCGGATTCAGAGATTCATGAGTGCAACCACCCCCGCTTCCCCCGGCCTGCGCCTGTTCGACCTGCTGGACGTGCTGGTGCGCGAAGGCCGCCCGCTGACCCTGGCCGAGGCGGTGGCCGCCAGCGGCTGGCCCAAGCCCACGGTGCACCGCCTGCTGGCCCAGCTCGAAGCCGGCGAACTGCTGGCGCGCGAGCCCGACGGCCGCCGCTACGCGGTGGCACCGCGCCTGCTGCGCCTGTCGGAAGCGGCGCTGGCCGGCAGCACGCAGCAGGGCGTGCGGCACGCGGTGCTGCGCCAGCTGGTGGCCGACGTGGGCGAAAGCTGCAACCTGACCGCGCTCTCGGGCGCCGAGGTGGTGTACCTGGACCGCATCGAATCGGCGTTTCCGCTGCAGTTCAACCTGCGGCCCGGCACGCGCGTGCCCATCCACTGTTCGGCCAGCGGCAAGCTGCTGCTGGCGCACCTGCCGGCCGCACAACGCAAGGCCCTGCTCGACGGGCTGCCGCTGGCGCGCCACACCGCCACCACGCTGACCAGCCAGGACGCGCTGGACGCGGAGTTCCGCCGCATCCGCAAGGACGGCTACGCGGTCGACGCCGAAGAGTTCGTGGAAGGCCTGGTGTGCGTGGCGGTGCCGGTGCCGGCCAGCCAGCCCGGTGGCATGCCGCGCTGCGCGGTGGCGCTGCAGGCGCCGGCCGCGCGCATGACGCTGGCGCAGGCCATCGACCGCCTGCCCCGCCTGCAGGCCGCGGCGCAGGCGCTGGCGCGCACCTGGGGCGGCAACTGAAAACCGCGGAAAGTGCGGCGGCGGCCCGGGTCAGCCGGCCTGCGGCGCCGGCTGCGCCGACAGCGGCAGGCCAAACACCTTGTCGAACGCCAGGTTGAAGACGAAGGTGTAGATCAGGAAAAAGACGATCAGCCAGGCTTCCAGCAAAAAGGCCTGCCACAGCGTGATGCCGAACCACCAGGCAAACAGCGGCACCAGCGTGAGCACCAGCCCACCTTCAAAACCCACCGCGTGCGCCACCCGGCGCCAGAACCCCCGCCCGCGCGTGGCCTGCCGGGCTTCCCAGCGCTCGAACAGGGTGTTGAAGACCAAGTTCCACACCACGGCAATGGCCGAAGCCGCCACCGCCGCCACACTGGCGTGGCCCGCACCCTGGCCCGACAGCAGCGCCAGCCCGACGCTGGACGAGGCAATGGCGATCAGTTCGTAGAGGGTGATATAGACGATTTTTCGTTGAAGACCTTGCATGGGGGCGGATGTTAGGCCGGCCTGACTGAACGTAAAAGTCAGATAGTTTCAGTTTTTCTGATATGTTGCCGCCATGGCATTCACCAGCGACAACGTGCGCGTGTTTCTGGCCGTGCTCGACCACGGCTCGTTTTCAGCGGCCGCGCGCCAGCTCGGGCGCGTGCCCTCGGCGGTGAGCATGACCATCGCGCAGCTGGAAGCCGAGCTCGACCTGACCCTGTTCGACCGCAGCACGCGCGAACCCCGACCGACCGACGTGGCCCGGGCGCTGGAGCCCCAGGCGCGCCAGCTCGCGCGGCAGCTGTGGCAGTTGCAGGCGCACGCGGCGCAACTGCACCAGGGGCTGGAGCGGCGCCTGACGCTGGCGATCGCGCCCGAGCTGCTGTCGGCGCCCTGGAGCCAGCCGCTGGCGGTGCTGGCGCAGGAATTTCCGTCGCTTGACGTGGAGGTGCTGTCGGCGCCCCAGGCCGACGCGCTGCGCCTGCTCTATGCCGGCGAAGCGCAACTGGCGCTGGTGTTCGAGCGCCCCGGCACCGACGACCGCGAATCGTTCCAGGAAGTGGGGCAGGAGATCCTGGTGGCGGTGATGTCGCCCGACCACCCGGTGGTGGTGTCGCACGCCGACGCGCTGCGGCTGGAAGACCTGGTGGGCGTGCGCCAGATCGTGGTGGCCGGGCGCGACGGCCGCGGCAGCGACCCGCGCCTGCGCGTGGCGCGCCAGATCTGGCGCACCGACAGCCACCTCAGCACCCTGAGCCTGGTGCAGGCCGGCCTGGGCTGGGCCTACCTGCCGCGGCGGCTGGTGGAGCCGCTGGTGCGCGCCGGGCAGCTGGTGGAAGTGCGCTTCGGCAACATCACCGGGCAATTGCGGCTGTGGGTGGACGTGGTCTGGCACAACGACCGGCCGCTGGGACTGGGGGCGCAGCGCTTCATCGCACTGATGCGCCAGGCGGTCCGCCTCGAAGCCGCACCGCTCAGTTGAGCACGCGCAGCGCGTCGACCTCGATTTCGGCGCCCTGGCGGCGGTGCCGGTCGACCTCACCGGCGATTTCCACGCGGGTGGTCTCGCTCACCGGCTGCGCGGCCAGCAGGCGCGGCTTGATCTCGACGCGGATGTCGGCCTGGCCGTCGGAGAACAGGAATTGGTCGCTGGACAGCTGGCGCACCAGCCGGCCCTGCAGCCGCACCGGCTGATCGTCGACCGGTTTGTCGAGCACGGCCTGCACCGAGGTCAGCGTGGCCCGCGCGCCGGGACCGGTGTACTGGGCGGCGGCGGTGCCGGCGGCGAGCAGCGCGGCCGCGGCCAGGACGGCGGCGCCGAGGGAGGTGGCAAGGTTTCGGGACATGGCGTGTTCCTTTCTCAAAGGGATGCGAGGGAATGGCGGGGTGCCGATGCGGGCCCGCAGCCCCATGGCATCGACGGGAGCCATTCTGGAAAAGCGCCCTTGTACCGGGCCTGAACCACCGGTTCATCGGCGGTTCAGGCGTCACAGGCCGGACGCGGGATTCGGCGATGATGCGCAGCGGAGCACACCGCGCATCCGCGCACCGAGGAGACCCGACCATGACCCTGAAACTGCTGTGGCGCGCCGTGGCCGGCCTGGCCGTGCTGGCGCTCAGCGCCGCCGGCTGGAGCGCCTGGCGCCTGGCCACCTACGCCCCCCGCGACACGCCCCAGCCCGCCGACCCTGCGGCGCTGGCCTGGTACCTCGACGACTACGCCGCCGCGCGCGCCGACTTCCTCGCGCGCGGTGACGCACTGGCGGCGCGCTACGCCGGCGTGGAGCGCTTCGCGATCCCGGTGCCCAGCGCCAGCGGCGTGCCCGGCCTGTTCGTCGACGGGCTCTACATCCCGGCGCAAAGCGGCTCGAAGCAGCGGCTGCTGCTGGTCACCTCGGGCGTGCACGGCGTGGAAGGCCCCACCGGCAGCGCGGTGCAGCGCCTGTTCATGGACGAATTCCTCACCCCCACGGCCCTGGGTGGCCCGCTGGCCGACACCGGCGTGCTGCTGCTGCACGCGCTCAACCCCTATGGCTTCGCGCGCTACCGGCGCTTCACCGAAAACAACGTCGACCTCAACCGCAACGCCAGCACCGACGACGCGCTCTACCGCAGCGTCAACGCCGGTTACCCGGTGGTGGACCCGCTGATCAACCCGACCGAACCGGCCGCAGTGGGCGCCCCCGCCAACCGCTTCTTCCTGCTGCGCGCGGTGGCCATGCTGGCGCAGCACGGCATGCGCCCGCTGCGCCAGGCGGTGTTGCAAGGCCAGTACCAGAAGCCCGAGGGCATTTACTTCGGCGGCCAGGCGCTGGAGCCGCAGTACCGCGCGCTCGGCCCGGTGATCGCGCCGCTGCTCAACGCCTACCCGCTGTCGATGGCGATCGACCTGCACACCGGCTACGGCGCGCGGGGCACGCTGCACCTGTTCTTCGACCCGCCGCAGGACCCGCGCGTGCGCCAGGGCCTGGAGACCGCGTTCAGCGGCCTGCCCATCGACTGGGGTTCGGGCAGCGACTTCTACACCGTGACCGGCGACTTCGCGAGCTGGCTGGGCCGCCTGCGCCAGGGCGGCCTGCACCTGCCGGCGGTGTTCGAGTACGGCACCATGGACAGCCAGACCACGCTGGGCGCCATCAAGTCGCTGCATGTGACCCTGCTCGAAAACCAGGGCGTGTTCCACGGCTACGCCAGCCCGGCCGACGAGGCCGCCATCCGACGCGACTACCGCGAGATGTTCTACCCCTCGTCGCCCGACTGGCGCACCAAGGTCATCCACGACAGCCGCGCCGTCTTCGCGCGCGTGCTGGCCAACTGGGCCGCTGCGGGCACGGCCCGCTGACCGGCCGTCCAGGTGCCCCATGCTGCCCGCCCGCCCCGTTTCCGCCCAGGCCCGCGTGATCGACCTCCACGGAGGCCGTGCGGTGCTGCGGATCACCAGCGGGCTGGCGCAGAACGGCTGGCAGATGGCGGCCGCGTGGGGGCTGCTGGCCTTCGTGCTGCTGCAGGCCCTGCCGCCCTGAGGCCCGCTGCCCGCCGCCTCAGGCGATCAGCGAGGGCAGCCACAGCGACAGCGAGGGAAAGGCGCAGAGCAGGAACAGGCGCACCACGTCGGCGGCGATGAAGGGCATGGTGCCGCGGTAGATGGTCCACAACGGCACGTCGCGCGCGATCGAGTTGATGACGAACACGTTCATGCCCACGGGCGGGCAGATCATGCCGAAGGTCACGGCCATGACCACGATCACGCCGAACCACACCGGGTCGAACCCCAGGTGCACCATGGCCGGCAGCACGATGGGCACGGTCAGCAGCAGCATGGCCAGCTCGTCCATGACGGCGCCGAGCACGAAGTAGCCCACCATCACCAGCGCCAGCACGCCGTAGGGACCGACCGGCAGGTTGACCAGGAAATCCACCGCGTTCTGCGTGAACTGGGTGATGGTCAGGAAGTAGCCGAACAGGTAGGCGCCCATGACGATGGTCATGATGGCCGAGGACACGCGCAGCGCGCTGATGAGCGATTCCTTGATCTGCGGCCAGCGCAGCCGCCCGCGCAGCATGCCGATCAGCAGCGTGCCGGTGGCACCGACCCCGGCGGCTTCCTGCACCGTGAACAGGCCGCCGTAGATGCCGCCGAGCACGAACAGGAACAGCACGATCACCGCCCACAGCGGCCGCAGCGAAGCCAGGCGCTCCGACCAGCTGTGGCGCTCGCCCCGGGGCATGGCCTCGGGGCGCAGCCGCGCGATGAGCGCCACCACCACCGAGTAGAAGGCGATTGCCATCAGGCCGGGCACCACGCCCGCCGCGAAGAGCTGGGTGATGTCGGTCTCGGTCATGATGCCGTAGAGCACCAGGATCACCGAGGGCGGGATCATGATGCCCAGCGTGCCGCCGGCGGCGATGAGCCCGGTCGACAGACCCGCGTCGTAGCCGGCGCGGCGCATCTCGGGCAGCGCCACCTGGGTCATGGTCGCGGCCGTGGCCACCGACGAACCGTTGATGGCCGAGAAGCCGCCACAGGCCGCCACCGAAGCCAGCGCCAGGCCGCCGCGGCGGTGGTGCAGCCAGGCCCGGCCGGCCGCGAACAGCTCGGCGCTCATGCCCGAATGCGACGCGAACGAGCCCATCAGCACGAACATGGGGATGACGATCAGGTTGTAGTCGGTGAGCACCGACAGCGGCACATTGGCCAGCAGGTTCAGGCCCGGGCCCAGGCCCGAGAGCGCGGCGAAACCCGCCACGCCGACGATGCCCATGGCCACGCCGATGGGCACACGCAGCGCCATCAGGCCAAACATGCCCACAAACCCCAGCAGGGCGACCAGGTCACGGTCCATCGGGAGTCTCTCCGGCGCCGCCAGGGCGCCCCTCATCGTTGTCGGTATCGCCGCGGATCAGGCGCACCAGCCGCAGCAGTGCCAGCACCGCCGCCACCGTGGCACCGGCCGCCGCCGCGCTGTAAAACCACTGCAGCGGCAGGCGCAGGTCCATGGTGCCCTGGCTGCCGGTGCCGCCGACCTTGACCCAGACCATCCAGGCCAGGGGCACCAGGAAAGCCAGCGTGATCGTGGCGGCCAGCAGGTCGATGCCGCGCCGGCCGCGCGGGCCGGCCATTTCCCAGAGCACGTCCACCGCGATGTGGGTGCCCTGGTAGGTGGTCAGGGCGATGCCCCAGAACAGCGCGATGCCCAGCAGCATCTGCGTACCGTCGAACCAGTCGGGGATCTGCCAGTTGAAGGCATACCGCACCAGCACATTGCCCGCCGTGAGCAGGGCAATGAACAGCAGGAACAGGGCGGCCACCGTCTCGGTGGCCGCCATCAGGCGCTTGATCAACATGCCTGGAAAGCCTGGGTGGGCTTACTGCGCGCCGCGGGCCGCCAGTTCCTTGCGCAGGCTGTCGAGCGCCGCCGTGCCGTTGACGCCGGTGGCGTTCGCGGCTTCCACCCACTTGGTGTAGACCGGCTCGACCGCCTTCTTCCAGGCACCCAACTGCTCGGGCGTGACCTTGACCAGCGTGTGGCCGGCGCGTGCTTCCAGCGTCGTGCGGCCGCTGTCTTCTTCATCCCCCCAGGAGGCGCCGACCTTGCTGGCCCAGGTGTTGTTGCAGTGGTCGTCGATCACCTTCTTCTGGCCGGCGGCCAGACCGTCGTACCAGGGCTTGTTCATGACCCACACGAAGGCCGAGGCGTAGAAGCGCATGTCGGTGTGGTACTTCACCGCCTTGTCGATGCCGAAGGAGATGATGGAATTCCACGGGAAGGTGATGGCGTCGGCCAGGCCCTTCTGGATCGCGTCGCGCGACTCGGGCGCCGAGACCTGCACGTTGGTGGCGCCCAGCAGGCTCATGGTCTGGGCCACGGTGCCGTTGGCCGAACGGATCTTCATGCCCTTGAGCTGGCCGGGCTCGGAGATCGGGGTCTTGGAGTGGAAGGTGCCGACGTGCACGTGCGCGAAGCAGAGCTTCACGTCCTTCATTTCGTTGCCGGCGTAGCTGCGGTACCACTGGTCCAGCGCGGCCGAACTGGGACCGGGCTTGCCCAGCAGGAAGGGCAGTTCACCGGCGGCGATCAGCGGGAAGCGGCCGGCCTGGTAACCGGGGTTGACCCAGGTCATCTGGGCGATGCCGTCGCGCGCCATGTCGTAGTGGTCGGCCGCCTTGCCCAGTTGCTGGGCCGGGAACAGCATGACCTTGATCGAGCCCTTGGAGGCCTCTTCCACCGACTTGGCCCAGGGCTCGAAGCCGAGCTTGGCCAGCGGATGGCTGGCAGGCAGCCAGTGCGCGAACTTGAGTTCGACGCTCTTGTCCTGCGCCTGCGCGCCGAGCGCGCACAGCGACAGGGCCAGGGCAGCGGCGGTGCGCCAGGCCGGGCGGTGGAATCGGTTCATGGTGTGTCTCCTGTGGGTGGAAAAATGGTTGTGATGGGGAACCGGGAAAACAGGGATCGGGCCCGCCGGATCAGGGCGGCCCCGGGCGGACAGCGGACGCCTTCGGCATCCAGAACACGGGCTGCTCGGCACGCGGGCGGTGCGCGGCGTTGAGCCGCCCTTCGGGATCGGCCAGCGTGGCCTTGAGCGCCTGCGACAGCGCCTGGGCCAGCGCGGCGTCGTCCAGGGCGGTGGCCTGCAGCGCGGGCGCCACATGCGTCTGCCAGAGGCGCTGGTGGTTCTCGCGGCCGCGCCGCTGCGTGTCGCCATAACCCTTGAGCACCTGCGGCAGGCCGGCCACTTCGGCCGCCAGGCGCGGCGCGCGCGGCATCAGCAGGCACAGGGCGTCGAGCCAGGCCTGCCAGGCGGCCTGCTCTTCGGCGAAGCGCAGCGAACGCGGGCGCCAGGCGCGCAGGCCGGCCAGCGTGCGCAGCATCAGAAAACCCCAGACGCTGGTGGTGCGGATGTGCAGCCCCACGTGGGCGCTGCCCAGCCAGCCCCGGCGTTCGGCGGTGCGCATCAGCGCCTGCCCCAGGCGCTGCGGCAGCACCGAGGCGATTTCTTCCGGGCCGGGTTTGAAGTGTTCGGTGATGCGCACGATCTCGCCGGGCCGGGCCTCGGCCTCGCGGCGCACCCGCTCGAAGCGCGAAGCGCGGCTCTTGAGGTCGGCCACGCGCACCACGTCTTCGTAGCACATCCACAGCGCGAGCTGGCGCACCGCCTCTTCGAGCGCCGCCCCGGCCGCGGCCGGTGCGGCGGCCACCAGGCGTTCGACCTGGGCCAGAAAAGCCTGGGCGTGCGCCGTGTGCTGGTAGTCCTGGCAGCGCCGCGCGCCGTGCACGGCCAGCGCCTGCACGGCCGGCGGCCAGGCGGCGGCACGCGGTGCCCAGGCGTCGCGCAGCGCCTCGGGCCAGTCGGGCAGCGTGCCGGCCGACACGGCGGCCACGGGCGGCCGCTCTTCGGCCGGCGTCGCCACCGCGTCGAAG
>Ga0067045_1028642_pt1 | contig 29687 bp, 33 predicted proteins | sample TerdegcTABiofilm_FD_59184 | JGI IMG/M metagenome (GOLD analysis project Ga0067045, IMG submission 59184) | Combined Assembly of (Gp0054472, Gp0054536) Wastewater bioreactor microbial communities from Singapore -Terephthalate degrading...
TACGTCGATATCCATATCGACCGCGACGCTGCGGCGCGCTACGGCCTGAACATCGCCGACGTGCAAAGCATTGTGTCGAGTGCCATCGGTGGCGACAACGTCGGCGAAACGGTGGAAGGCCTACAGCGCTTTCCGATCAATGTGCGCTATCCGCGCGAGGTGCGCGACTCGGTCGAGAAATTGCGCGAGCTGCCGATACTGACCGAGCGCGGCGCCCAGATCCGCCTTGGCGACGTGGCTACGATCCGGATTGACGACGGCCCACCCATGCTCAAGAGCGAAAACGCACGCTTGTCGGGTTGGGTGTACGTCGATATCCGGGGACGGGATCTCAGCTCGGCAGTCCATGAGATGCAACAGCTAGTCGCCAAGGAAGTGGCTCTTCCGGCCGGCTACTCGGTGTCCTGGTCAGGGCAATTCGAATACCTGGAGCGCGCCACCGCCAAGATCAAGGTCGTCGTGCCTATGACTTTGCTAGTCATCTTCGTGCTACTGTATCTGACCTTCAAACGGATCGACGAGGCGGCGCTGATCATGGCGACGCTGCCGTTCGCGCTGGCGGGAGGCATTTGGCTGCTATGGGCATTGGGGCACAACCTGTCGGTCGCAAGCGGCGTAGGCTTCATCGCCCTGGCGGGCGTATCGGCCGAATTCGGGGTGATCATGCTGCTGTATCTGAAACATGCATGGGAAGCTCGCTTGGTGAAGGGCACTGCAAGCGAGGCCGACCTCCTTGACGCCATACGCGAGGGTGCCGTGCTGCGTGTACGACCAAAAGCGATGACGGTCGCCGTGATCATCGCCGGCCTGGTGCCGGTCATGATCGGATCAGGTACGGGCTCGGAGGTCATGCAACGCATCGCGGCACCAATGGTGGGCGGCATGATCACCGCGCCGCTGCTGTCGATGTTCGTGGTTCCAGCCGCATATCTGCTGATGCGGCGCCGGCAGCTCCGCTCGGCGCCGCCGGGACCATCCAGCTCTTGATGCGGCGGCGTACTCTGCCGTCAGATACGCTGGATCTGACGGTCGATTGCCTTGCGCGCCTGTTCGTTGCGCTCGCTATAGCGGTCGGTAAGGTAGTCCGTGCGGCCACGCAGCAGCAATGTCATCTTGAACAGCTCCTCCATGACGTCGACCACGCGGTCGTAGTAACCGGACTGGCGCATGCGGCCTTCCTCGTCAAATTCCTTGTAGGCCATCGGTACCGAGGACTGGTTCGGGATGGTGAACATGCGCATCCAGCGGCCTAGCAGGCGCAGCGTGTTGACCACATTGAACGACTGCGAGCCACCGCAGACCTGCATCACCGCCAGCGTGCGGCCCTGGCTTGGACGGATCGCGCCCATTTCCAGCGGGATCCAGTCGATCTGGTTTTTCATCACGGCGGTGATGGCGCCATGACGCTCCGGACTGCACCAGACCTGTCCTTCCGACCACAGGCACAGTTCGCGCAGCTCGACGACCTTCGGATGGTCTTCAGCCACGCTGCCGGCCATCGGCAACTCCATCGGGTTGAAGATCTTCACCTCGGCGCCGAAGTGCTCCAGGATGCGGGCCGCCTCTTCGGTCAGGAAGCGGCTGAACGAGCGTTCGCGTAGCGAGCCATACAGCATCAGGATGCGTGGTGGATGGTTCATGTCGCCGACCTGGGCCAGCTTGTCCATATTGGGCAGGTCGAGTAGCTCGGGATTGATGTTCGGGACGTTCGTCAACTTATCCATGCTGTACGCGGTTTCCATGTTCATCGATGACGCGTTCACCATCCTCTTTGGTGAAGGCGCCGCGCTGTGGCTGCGGCAAAATGTCCAGCACCAGTTCCGACGGCCGGCACAGGCGCACGCCCAGCGGCGTGACGACGAACGGTCGATTGATCAGAATTGGGTGAGCAACCATCGCTTCGAGCAGCTCCACTTTGGTTTTGGTGGGCGAATCAAGGCCCAATTCGAGGTAAGGCGTGCCCTTTTGACGGATCGCATCGTGGACGCTCAGTCTGGCCCGGACAATCAAGTCCACCAGCGTTGCCTGGTCGGGCGGCTGCTGCAGGTATTCGATGACGACTGGCTCGATGCCGGCGTTGCGGATCAGGGCGAGAGTATTGCGCGACGTGCCGCAATCGGGGTTGTGGTAGATGGTGACGGTCATGATAGTTCCTTCATTAAGCCAGGCGCAGCGCCAACGCGGCCAGCGTGATCAACAGCACCGGCAAGGTCAATACAATGCCGACGCGGAAATAGTAGCCCCAAGAGATCTTGATGTCCTTGCTTTCCAGGACGTGCAGCCACAGCAGAGTCGCCAGGCTGCCGATCGGCGTGATCTTGGGACCGAGGTCGCTGCCGATGACGTTGGCGTAAATCATCGCCTCGCGCACCACGCCTTGCGACGTCGTGGCATCGATCGACAACGCGCCGATCAACACCGTCGGCATGTTGTTCATGATGGACGACAGGATCGCGGTGATGAAGCCGGTGCCGAGCGCGGCGCCCCAGACGCCATAGGTGGCGCATTCGTTCAGTACACCCGTCAGGTAGTTGGTCAGGCCGGCATTGCGCAGTCCGTATACCACCAGGTACATGCCCAGCGAGAAGATTACCACCTGCCACGGCGCGCTGCCCAGCACTTCGCGGGTGGAGATTTTGTGGCCGCGCGCGGCGACCGCCAGCAGCAGCGCTGCGCCAGCGGCAGCGACGGCGCTGATCGGCACACCCAGGCGCTCCAACCAGAAGAAGCCGACCAGCAGCACGCCAAGCACCCACCAGCCGGTGATGAAAGTGGCGCGATCGTGGATGGCCTCTTCAGGCGCTTTCAGCTGGGCCAGGTCGTAGTTTGCCGGAATATCCTTGCGGAAAAACCACATCAGGGCGCCCAGCGTGGCGGCGACGGCGACCAGGTCGACCGGCACCATGACGGCGGCGTAGCGTGCGAAGCCGATGTTGAAATAATCGGCCGATACGATGTTGACCAGGTTCGAAACCACCAGCGGCAGGCTCGATGTGTCGGCGATGAAGCCCGCCGCCATGACGAAGGCCAGCGTGGCCTTGGCGGAAAAACGCAGCGCGCGCAACATGGCGATGACGATCGGCGTCAGAATCAGCGCCGCGCCGTCATTGGCGAACAAGGCGGCCACCGCCGCACCCAGCAGGACCAGCAGCACAAACAGGCGCTTGCCACTGCCACGACCCCAGCGCGCGACGTGCAGCGCCGCCCATTCGAAGAAGCCGGCTTTGTCCAGCAGCAGGCTGATGATGATGACCGCCACGAAGGTGCCGGTCGCGTTCCAGACGATGTGCCAGACCACCGGGATATCGCCCGTGTGGATGACGCCAGCCAACAGCGCGACAATGGCGCCGGCGGCTGCGCTCCAGCCGATACCGAGGCCGCGCGGTTGCCAGATGACGAGGATCAAAGTGGCGAGGAAAATCAGAAATGCTGTGAGCACGGCTAATCCTTGTTCAAAATATGGGAGGTAAGGTGCGAGATCGGCCGGGCGGCAGATCCAATGCGACTTGCGAAAACTGAGGCGCCGCGGCGGCGGCGCCGGCCTGGTTAGGCCATGATGGTGCCAATGCGGTCTAGCTCGACCTTGAATTTGGCCTTGTCTTTCATCAGTTCCTCAACTGGGAGCGCCAGGAATGCCTGGATGCGCGCAAGCAGAATGGCGTAGGTCTCTTCGAATGCCGTTTCGATTTCTTCCTCGGTACCAACCACGTGGCCAGGGTCATCGACACCCCAATGCGTGCGCAGCACCGGCCCCAGGTAGGCCGGGCAAACCTCGCCTGCTGCGCTGCTGCAAACGGTCACAACGATGTCGGGCGTGACCGGCAGGTTGTCCCAAGACTTGCTGTAATAACCTTCCGTCGAGATGCCTTTTTTATGCAACAAGGCGACGGCACGCGGGTGGAGTTTGCCGGCTGGTTGGCTGCCGGCGCTGATCGCCTTCAGTCCAGCTGGGGCCAGATGATTAAAAGTGGCTTCGCTCAGGAGCGAGCGGCAGGAGTTTCCGGTGCAGAGAAAGAGCACGTGCATAACTTGGACCTATCTGAATGGTAAAAAATGAGCGACGACAGCAAGCTGCCACGCGTTAGGATCGAAAGGGAAAGGGCTAGGCGGCCACCACGGCCGCTTCGGGCGATACCGATTCCGTCTCGCAATCGATACCGCAAACCGGCGAGCATGGGTTGCCACCGCAGCAGTTTTCGGTCAAAAATTGCAATACGCAGTTCATCGTGTCGAACTGCGCCGCGTAGATCACAAACCGCCCGTCCTGGCGCGAAGCGATCAGTTTTGCGTGCGACAACTCTTTCAGATGGAACGACAGTGACGAGGCGGGAATGCCCAGCGCTTCGCCAATCTTGCTCGCCGCCATGCCCTCAGGGCCAGTCTGCACCAGCAAGCGGAACACCGCCAGCCGCGACTCTTGAGCCAATGCCGCCAACGCGGCCAGTACGCTTTTCGTTTCCATAATAACTTCCAAAAATTGGGGTTTGCTTATTTTATGTTTCCATTATAATAGAAACGTCAAATCCCGTGGCAACCAAAAAGTGCATCCATGAAATATCTTTACCTTCGTCGCAGGACGTTGGAAAAGTCGATGGTGTATGTGTGGATTTTGACCGGAATATTGCTGTACATCGTCTACCTCACCGGCGGTTTCGATACGCTGCCGTGAACAGGTGCGAGCCGCTTGGTCCGGGCTCTCAGGTGTGATGATATTCAGTTTAGACATCTTTGATGTCACCCTCCGGTCACAAACCCGATATAGAATTCGACGGTTCCAAAGTTCCAGAAATATAATTGCAAGACAACTTCCCTAACATCGAAGGAATAATTGTGAAATTAGCTAGCAAAATCAGTATCGCCGTCCTCTCCGCGTTGTTCACCTTGGGCGCGTCCGCAACCGAGATCACCGGCGCAGGCTCGACCTTTGTTTATCCGATCCTGTCGAAATGGTCGGCCGACTACAGCGCAAAAACCGCTGTCAAAGTGAACTACCAATCCATCGGCTCGGGTGGCGGCATTGCCCAGATCAAGGCGGCGACCGTTGATTTTGGCGCATCCGACATGCCGATGAAGCCGGACGAACTCGACAAACTGGGCCTGATGCAATTTCCCGTGGTCATCGGCGGGGTGGTTCCAGTCGTGAACCTGCCCGGCGTCGCGCTGAACCAACTGAAGCTGACCGGTCCGGTCATGGCGGACATCTTCCTGGGCAAGATCAAACGCTGGAATGCACCGGAAATCGCCGCGCTCAATCCTGGCGTAGCCTTGCCTGACGCGACGATCACCGTTGTTCACCGCTCGGACGGCTCCGGCACGACGTTCAACTGGGTCAACTATCTGTCCAAAGTCAGCGACGAGTGGAAAACCAAAATCGGCGAAGGTACTTCTGTTCAGTGGCCAACCGGCGTCGGCGGCAAAGGTAACGAGGGCGTCGCGGCCTACGTAAAACAAATCAAGAATTCGATCGGCTATGTCGAGCTGGCCTATGCCATGCAAAACAAGATGACCATCACGCAGGTCAAGAACCGTGAAGGCCACTTTGTGTCGGCCAGCCTTGAATCGTTCCAGTCGGCAGCAGCAAACGCGGAGTGGACCAAGGCGAAGGACTTCTCGCTGGTCATTACCGACGCACCTGGCGCGGCCTCCTGGCCGATCGCAGCGACGACGTTCGTGATGATGTACGGCACGCCGAAAAAACCGGAACAAACCAAAGCGGCGCTGGAGTTCTTCCAGTGGTCGCTTGAGCACGGCCAGCAGCAGGCCAAGGAGCTCGATTATGTTGGCCTGCCAGACGCACTGGTCAAACAGATCAAGGCTTACTGGAAAGCCGAAGTGAAGTAACCATTAGCTTGTGCTACAGGGTGCCGAGCACCCTGTAGTCATGCCCAGGCAGCACCTTGCACTTGCAGTGCCCTCAGAGGATAACAACATGACTTCTGCCCTCACGGCGCCCTTAAAAAATACCACCTTGAACGATACTGCCGACAGCGATGCTGGCGCAGATAAAATTTTCAGCTGGACCGTCGCCAGCGCCGCCACGCTGGTCATGGTCCTGCTTCTCGCCGCAGCCTTTGCCATGCTGTGGGGCGGCCGCCTCGCCTTCCAGACCTTCGGGTTGCACTTTTTCGTTGACAGCCAATGGGATGCGGTGGCCAAGCAGTTCGGCGCGCTGGTACCCATCTTTGGCACCTTGGTGAGTTCCTTGATTGCCATGCTGATCGCCGTGCCGGTGAGCTTCGGCATCGCGTTCTATCTGACGGAGATCGCGCCCACCTGGCTGCGCGGCCCGGTCGCCACGGCGGTCGAACTGCTGGCCGGCATCCCGTCGATCATCTACGGCATGTGGGGGCTGTTCGTCTTCGTCCCCTTCATGAGCGACTATATTTTGCCCTGGCTGGACGAGCATGTCGGCACGCTGCCGTTCATCGGTCCGGTTTTCCAAGGCCCGCCGCTGGGCATCGGCATGCTCACCGCCGGCATTGTGCTGGCGATCATGGTGATCCCTTTTATTTCCTCGATCATGCGCGACGTTTTTAAGACGGTCCCTTCGAGCCTGAAGGAATCGGCGTACGCGCTGGGCGCGACGAATTGGGAGGTCGTGTGGAATGTCGTGCTGCCGTACTGCCGGTCGGCGGTCGTCGGTGGCATCTTCCTCGGTCTCGGGCGCGCGCTTGGCGAAACGATGGCGGTGACGTTCGTGCTGGGCAACTCGCATCAGCTGTCATGGTCGATTCTGATGCCAGGCAATTCGATCGCCGCGACCATTGCCAATGAATTTACCGAGGCGGACTCGGACATCTATCTGTCCTCCCTCATCGCACTGGGATTCATTTTGTTCATCGTCACCTTTATCGTGCTGGCCATCGCCCGCATCATGCTTCACAACCTCAGCCAGAAAGAGGGGCACGCATGAGAAACGCAGGAAGCAGCATGCGCTACAAGCGCCGCGCCGCCGTCAACATCGTCGCCAAGAGCCTCGCCACGCTGGCGACCCTTTTCGGTCTGTTCTGGCTGGTCTGGATCCTTTGGACAACGGTCAAATTTGGTATCACGTCGTTGAAGCCCGAGATTTTCACGCAAATGACGCCGCCTCCCGGCCAGGACGGCGGCTTGGCCAACGCATTCTTCGGCAGCTTCGTCATGAGTGGCGTAGCCTTGCTCATCGGTGCGCCGATCGGTGTCGCGGCCGGAACCTACCTGGCGGAATACGCCCGCAACAAATGGTGGCGCGAGTCGATCCGCTTCATCAACGATATCTTGCTCTCGGCGCCATCGATCGTTCTTGGCCTATTCATCTACGAGTTGGTGGTGCGCCAGCAAGGTCATTTCTCCGGCTGGGCCGGCGCCTTGTCGCTGTCGCTGATCGTGCTGCCGGTCGTCGTGCGCACCACTGACGAGATGCTGCGCCTGGTGCCGAAGGCGATGCGCGAAGCGGCATTGTCCCTGGGCGTTCCACAGTGGAAGGTCACGATGCAGATCTTGTACCGCGCCGCCATGCCTGGCATCACCACCGGCATTCTCCTGGCGCTCGCGCGCATTTCCGGAGAAACAGCGCCGCTGCTGTTTACCGCCCTGAACAACCAATATTGGACCAACAGCCTCAACTCGCCGACCGCGAGCGTCCCTGTGGTCATCTTCCAGTACGCCATGAGTCCGTATGAGGCGTGGCACTCGCTGGCGTGGGCGGGCGCGTTTATCGTGACCGTCTTTGTGCTGGTCTTGAGTATTGGATCTCGTTTTATCTTACGCCGGGCACAAGGAGGCCATCATGAATGACGTCGCGATGTCCGAGAATTTCAAAATACAGCCATCGGCCAAACCAGTAGATCAAACCCAGCCTGCCATGACGAAAATAGCGGTACGCAATCTCGATTTTTACTATGGCTCTTCCCATGCCTTGCAATCGGTCTCGCTCGACTTTCCCGAAAAGCAGGTGACCGCGATCATTGGACCTTCCGGCTGCGGCAAGTCGACGCTGCTGCGGGTGCTCAACAAAATGTATTCTGGTTACGCAGGTTTGTCTGCCACCGGCGAGGTGCTGCTCGATGGCGACAATGTCCTGGCGCCCGGCTATTCGATCAATCGGCTGCGCGCCAAGGTCGGCATGGTCTTCCAGAAGCCCGTGCCGTTCCCGATGACGATTTACGAAAATATCGCCTACGGCATCCGCCACCACGAAAAGCTCAGCCGCAGCGAAATGGATGAGCGCGTGGAGCAGGCGCTTCGCGGGGCCGCGCTATGGGACGAAGTCAAGAACAAGCTCAAGGCCAGTGGCCTTGGCCTGTCCGGTGGTCAGCAGCAGCGTTTGTGCATCGCCCGCTCGTTGGCGGTCAAGCCGGAAGTGCTGCTACTCGACGAACCGACATCGGCGCTGGACCCCATTTCCACGGGAAAAATCGAAGAACTCATTGCCGAGCTTCGCGAGCAATACACGATCATCATCGTGACGCACAACATGCAGCAAGCTGCGCGGTGCTCGGACTTTACCGCATATATGTACATGGGCGAGCTGGTCGAATTCGGTCCGACCGATGACGTCTTCATGCACCCGAAGAAGAAACAAACACAGGACTACATCACGGGCCGCTTCGGTTAAATGCGGGCCCATTCGACTACAGCAAGGAGACATCAATGCAGGGTGACCATTCGTCAAAACAATACGACCTGGACTTGGAGGCGATTCGATCAAGGGTTCTTTTGATGGGCGGCCTGGTGGAGAGTCAGATCAACGATGCGATTCATGCCTTCCGTGTCGGCAACCTCGCACTTGCCGATGCGGCCATCAAAGCAGACGAAAACGTCAACCAGCTTGAGGTCACACTCGATGACGCCTGCAGCCACCTGATCGTGAAACGGCAGCCGGCCGCCAACGACCTGCGAACGGTGATGGCAACGTTAAAGATCATCACGGATCTGGAGCGCGTGGGTGACGAGGCGACGAAGGTGGCGCGCACGGCGATTCGTCTGCACAAGCGCGGCGCTGTCGGTGTGCTGGATCACTACGAGTCGGTGCGTGTAATGGGCGCCGGTGCAAGTGAAATGCTGCATGAGGCGCTGGACGCTTTTGCCCGTCTCGATCATAAACAGGCTGTGCGCATCATTTCTCAGGACGAGGTGGTGAACTATGAATTCCGCACGGCGATGCGCACCATGATCACGTTCATGATGGAAGACCCGCGCACCATCTCGACGGCGCTCGATGTCCTGTGGGTGGCGAAGGCACTTGAACGCATCGGTGATCACGCCAAAAGTATCGCGGAATACGTCATCTTCATCGTTGAAGGAAAGGACTATAGTGGATCCCGAATCTGAGACGATGGTTTAAGCTGTGGTCCGTGAAAGGATGACAGCAAATGAGTGAAGGTAAAAAACGTCGGGTACACACGGCCGAGTTTAAGGCCAAGGTCGGTCTGGAGGCCGTTCGCGGCGTCAAGACGGTGACGGAGATCGCGCAAGAGTTCGGCGTGCATCCGGTGCTGGTGGGCCAGTGGAAAAAGGAAATCCTGGAGAACGCCGGCGCGCTGTTCGACACCAAGCGCGGCCCCAAGCCGATCGATGAAAGCAGTCCCGAGGACAAACTATACGGCGAGATCGGTCGGCTGAAGATGGAAGTGGACTGGCTTAAAAAAAAGCTGGGGCCGTGAGCCAGGAGGCGCGCTTGGGCTGGATCGAAGCCGGGCACGAGAAGCTGCCGCTGACGCGCCAATGCGAGCTGGCAAGCGTGCCGCGCGCGACGGTGTACCGCCGGATCGACGCGGCATCCCGGCAGGCATGCGAGGACGAGAGCGACCTGAAGCTGAGCGCGCTGATTGACGAGGAATACACCAGTCGGCCTTTTTATGGCAGCAGGCGCATGGTCGTGTTCCTGCGCGCGACGGGCCATGTAGTCAACCGCAAGCGCGTGCAGCGTCTGATGCGCGGCATGGGGCTGGCGGGCATGGCGCCGGGGCCGAATACGAGCCGAGCGCATCCGCAGCACAAGGTCTATCCGTACCTGTTGCGCGGTGTGCCCGTGACGCGTCCTAATCACGTATGGTCGACCGATATCACCTACATCCGGTTGGCGCGGGGCTTCGCGTATTTGGTGGCGATCATCGACTGGTACAGCCGCAAGTTGCTGTCCTGGCGCCTCAGCAACAGCATGGACGCGTCGTTCTGCGTGGACTGCCTGGAGGACGCCTTGCGCCAGCATGGCAAGCCGGAGTTGTTCAACAGCGATCAGGGTTCGCAGTTCACCAGCACGGCCTTCACCGACGTGCTCAAGCGCGAAGGCGTCGCCATCAGCATGGACGGGCGCGGTCGGGCGCTGGACAACATCTTCGTCGAGCGGCTGTGGCGCAACGTGAAGTACGAGGATGTGTATCTGAAAGGATACGCCAATATGGCGGAATTGACGGTGGGCCTGGCGCAGTATTTCGCGTTCTATAACGCTGAGCGGCCGCACCAATCGCTGAGCTACCAGACGCCCGACCAAGTCTAACGCGACGGGGTTGGCGGCGGTGCGCTGATCGTCGACCGGTTTGGTGACGACAAGAAGAAGTCACAGGAAGAGAGCAATACGGGTCAGCGCCGAGCAGCTGGAGCAGTGGAAACGGGCACAGCTTAAATTAGTCGGGAAAGTGTCTTGACTGATGGATCCACTTTAATCCGCCATACCGACCACCTTCCGCCACCAGCCCCTGACGCCGTGCACGAAGATGGACACTGATTTCGCACCGATCTTGATCGTCGAGGATGAGCCGGCGATCGCCGAACTACTGCGCTTTACGCTACGCTCAGCCGGCTGGCAGACCACGTGCGTGAGCGACGTGGCGAGTGCGCGCGCACTGCTGGCCCATGAGCGACTGCCGGCGGCGGTGATCCTTGACTGGATGCTGCCAGACCAAAGTGGCCTGAGCCTGCTTTCCTGGATTCGGGACAATGCGTCCCTGGCGCCGCTGCCGGTGATCATGCTCAGCGCCAAGGCCCTGGAGGAAGACAAGATCAAGGGGTTTGATCGGGGTGCGGACGACTACATCACCAAGCCTTTCTCCCCCAAAGAAGTCGCCGCCCGCGTGAACGCGGTAGTGCGGCGCCGGCTTCCTGAACACGCCAGGGAGCAGCTGGCCGTGGGCAATCTCGTGCTCGACATGAGCAATTGCGTGGTGCGCGTCGACGGCCACAAGGTCGATATCGGCCACGCCGAATACCGGCTGTTGAAATTCTTCCTAGCGCATCCCGAGCGTGTTTTTTCCCGCGCCCAGTTGCTCGACAAGGTCTGGGGGCATCACGTCACTATCGAGGAGCGTACCGTCGACGTGCATATTCTGCGCCTACGCAAGGCACTCAAGGAAGCCGGTTCGGTGGTGAAGACCGTGCGCAGTATGGGTTACATGCTCTCGGCAGCATAACCAGGCGTTCAATTTTATCCAGCCATTCCAGCCATTCCAGCCTGGCAGGCTATGCCTCGCCAGGCGTCTTTTACCATCGTGTAATATCGCTTGCGAAACAATTCTATAACCACTATTTCAGGAGCACCGAGTGACGTCACAGTCCCCTAAGCCGCAAACGCTCGATACGCACATCGCCAACTCGGACGTCCCCAGCAATCCTTCCCGGCGAAGCATCTTCCGCGCCGCCGGCGCCGCCGGCATCGCAGCGTCGGTACCAGCTGTCAGCGCGTCAGCGGCGCCCGCCAAATCGACCAAGGGATCGCTGGACGCCAAGCTCAAGGCCTGCGTCAAAAACGTGGTGGTCATTTACCTTGAAAACCGCAGCTTCAATAATCTGTTTGCCGACTTTCCCGGCACCCAGTCGCCACTCTCGGCTGTGCCGACGACGCTAGCCCAGCAGCGTGACCGTGACGGTTCGGTGATGCCAGTGCTGCCCAAGATCTGGGGTGGCATGGTACCGAACTCGCAGGACATCGGCGGCAAGAAATACGTGCTGAATGAGGACGCGATCGCGAATCTGCCCAACGGTCCATTCAAACTGAGCGACGCGCAAGGCAAGCCGCTCCCCGAAGCGGTCATCACGCGTGACCTCTGGCACCTGTTCTACCACAATCAGATGCAAATTAACGGTGGCAAGAATGACGGCTTCGCCGCCTGGGGCAACACCGGTGGCATGGTGATGGGCTACTACGGGGAGACCAGCAAGAATCTCGGTTTGTGGAAGATCGCCGAGCAATACACCCTGTGCGACAACTTCTTCATGGGCGCGTTCGGTGGCTCATACTTGAATCATCAATTCCTGATCTCGGGACGCACACCGGAATATTTTAATGCGGCCCAGACGGCGGCGAAGAAGAAAATCGCCGTGCTCGACGATGGCCCGACCGGCTTTCGCCTGGCGGTGTCGAAAGATTCACCGGCCTCGGCCCTTGATGGCAAGCCGCACTTTGTCAACGATGGCGCCATTTCACCCGACGGCTACACGGTCAACACGATGGCGCCGCCGTACCAGCCTAGTTATGTCCGGCCGGCCGCTGGTGGTGATCCGTTGCTGGCCGATCCAGACGATGCCAGCACGGCACCACCCCAGACCTTTAATACCATCGGCGATTTGCTGTCGGCAAAATCGGTGAGCTGGGCATGGTACGCAGGCGCCTGGCAAGCTGCACTGGACGCCAAGGGCGGTGGTGAAAAGCCGAATTTCCAATACCATCACCAGCCGTTTAACTACTTCAAGCAGTTTGGCCCAGGAACGGCCGCGCGCGCTGAACATTTGCGGGACGGCGGCCTTGGCGACAGTCCCATTTCGAATAAATTCCTCGCCGATGTCGTGGCGGGCAAGCTGCCGCCGGTGACGTTCTACAAGCCTCAGGGGAACCTCAATCTCCATGCGGGTTACTCGGACGTCGAATCGGGCGACCAGCATATCGCCAACGTGATCGAGCACTTAAAGAAGTCCCCCCAGTGGAAGGACATGGTGGTGGTGATCACCTTCGATGAAAACGGAGGGTGGTGGGATCATGTCGCCCCGCCAAAAGGCGATCGATGGGGGCCGGGCTCTCGTGTGCCGACCATCATCGTCTCGCCCTATGCGAAAAAAGGCCAGGTCGACCATAGTTTCTATGACACGACCTCGATCCTGCGCTTCATTACGCGGCTGCATGACTTGCCGGTGCTCGAAGGACTGCAGGAGCGCAATGCCGCGTTCGCCGCACGCAGGGCTGCGCCGCCAGGTGATCTGACCGGCGCATTGAGCTTCAGATAGTGTCATTGATTACACTGCCGAACGGCAGCGGTTGCCCGAGGATGTCGATCGACGATGTCCCCGGGCAGGCTATCAGTCCTTGGGTGTCTCGGCGCCGATCTTTTTGATCTCATGCTCGATAGCGTTCTTTTCCAGCATATGCAGCGGCAGGCTGACGAACACGTTCATACGGCTGACGATCTGGCGGAACACCTTGTGAAAGAGCTCCCGCTTGGCGTCCTCCGTCCCCACGAAGGCCGCAGGATCCTGCAATCCCCAGTGCGCCGACAACGGATGACCTGGCCAGATGGGGCAGCTCTCGCCGGCAGCGTTGTCGCACACCGTGAAGATAAAATCCATCTGTGGCGCGTCGGGTGCGGCGAACTCATCCCAGCTTTTGCTCCGCAGATTTTCCACTGGATAGCCGGTGCTGGCGATTTGTTCGATGGCGTAAGGATTGACCGTGCCGCCGGGATGGCTGCCCGCCGAAAAGCCACGGAAGCGTCCTTTTCCCATCGTCGAGACCAGTGCTTCGGCCATGATGCTACGGGCGGAATTGCCGGTGCATAAAAAAAGCACGTTATAGACTTTATCACTCATACAATCACTCTCCATTTTTAAAACGACATTTCCAATATTATCGAAGTTTCTTGACAGTTTCATGACACGGGCATATCCTTTATTCGTCGATCAACGAATGAGTGCCATGAAATCCTGTTGTGATCCCCAGAAAACCGGCGCAGCCGCGGTTGAAATTGATGCCGATGAAGTTGCGCTGCTTTGTAAAGCGCTCGGACATCCCGCGCGCGTGCAATTGCTGAAATACCTGTCCGCCTACGGCGCCTGTTATTTCGGTAGCCTGGCTGATGTATTGCCGCTGGCCGCATCGACGATCTCCCAGCACGTGTCGATCTTGAAGCAGGCCGGACTCATCCTCGGCTCGTCGGACGAACAAAGGGTGTGCTACTGCATCAATCCCGAGCGGCTAGCGCAACTGAAGCAGTTGATTGGCGGTCTGTAATTTTTTAACTAGTCGTTCGTCATTCGACGAATAACAAATGGATGCTTTTGATGTTCCGCGTGTGAACTGAAAGGAATCACCATGAAGATGCTTGACCTGAATTTACCGGTGGCGGTATTGGGTGCCGGCCCTATGGGACTTGCGGCGGCGGCGCACCTGCTCGAACGAGGCATGACGCCTTTGATCTTCGAAGCCTGTGATGGCGTCGCCGGCAACTTGGCCAGCTATCGCCATGTGCGCTTGTTCTCGCCCTGGCAGTACAACGTTGACAGGGCGGCGTTACGTCTGCTGACCGAGACTGGCTGGGCGCTGCCCGGTGCAGACCAGCTGCCGACTGCGGGCGAGCTCATTGATCGCTACCTGGTGCCACTGGCGGAACTGCCGGCGATCGCCGCCCAGCTGAAATTGGGACATCGCGTCCTGCAGGTAGCGCGCCTCGGTTTCGACAAGGTCAAGACACGGGGGCGCGAACAGGCGCCGTTTCTGGTGCGCGCCCAGAGCAAGGATGGCGTGCGCGAATACTTCGCCAGCGCGGTGATTGATGCGACCGGCACATGGTCGCATCCGAACCCATTGGGCGCCAACGGCATCGGTGCGATCGGCGAAGACACCCACGCTGCGCAGATTGCCTATGGCATGCCCAACGTGTTGGGCGACGCCCGCCATCGCTACGCGGGGAAACGCGTGCTGGTGGTGGGCAGCGGCCACTCTGCCGCCGGCACGCTGCTGGCTTTGGCGCAGCTGGCCGAAGAAGTGCCTGGAACGTCGCTCGTGTGGGCGGTGCGCGGGGCGACGGTGAACAAGGCGTTCGGCGGCGGCAGCGCCGATGGACTACCGGCGCGCGGCGCGCTCGGTACTCGCCTGAAGTCGCTGCAGGAATCAGGCAAGCTTGAGATCCATACCCAATTCCGCATTCATGCCCTGGAGACGCATGGGAACGCTATACGGGTCCTTGGCGAAGCGATAGGCGGCGCACGTCCAGTGATCGATGGCATCGACCAAATCGTGGCCTCGACCGGCGCACGGCCGGATCTGGAGTTGACCCGCGAATTACGCGTGCGGCACGATCCTTGGCTGGAAAGCACAGACGCTCTTGCACCGCTCATTGATCCGAATGAACACAGTTGCGGCACCGTGCGTCCACATGGCCACCGTGAGCTTGCGCATCCTGAGCCGGGCTACTATGCGGTTGGGGCCAAGAGCTACGGCCGCGCACCAAACTTCCTGATGGCGACCGGTTACGAGCAAGTGCGCTCGGTGGTGGCCGCGCTTGCCGGCGAACTGGTGCAAGCCGACGACGTTCAGCTTGAATTATCTGAAACGGGTGTGTGCAGCACACGCCAAGCGTTTGGGGGTGAACCGACATCCGCCGGCTGTTGTGGCGGCCCGGCACCGGCCGGCAGCGCCGCCTGCTGTGTGCAGGACGCCGATGCCAAAGCGAAGGGTGACGTTGGTTGCGGTTGCGCCACTCCTACGCCGACGCCGGCAACGGGACCTAAATCCTGCTGCGCTTAACACCATTAACACTGCTACAAGGAGACATCCATGCTTCGAACCTGGCACACCATCGGGATACTGGCCTTTACGCAAATTGCGTCATGGGGATCGCTGTACTACGCGTTCAGCATTGTGGCGCCTAGTATCGGCCAGGAGCTTGGCATGCGCGCCGAGCTGGTTTACGGTGCCTTTTCCTGGAGCCTGCTGGTGGCGGGTCTGGTGGCCACGCCTACAGGCATCCTGCTCGACCGGTTCGGCGGGCAGTGGGTGATGGCGACGGGCTCGCTCGTCTGCAGCATCGGATTGATCTGGCTGAGCCATGCCGCCGGCATGTTGTCTTACTTTGGCGCCTGGACAGTGCTCGGCATCGCCATGTCGCTCACGCTCTACGAAGCCGCATTCGCGACCATCAATCGCAAGTTCCATCAGAACAGCCGCCAGGTGATTTCGACGTTGACTCTCTTCGCTGGATTCGCCAGCACGGTATTCTGGCCGCTCACTTTGCAGCTCAACACCATCATCGGCTGGCGTCACACCTATTTCTCCTTTGGAATCGTACAGCTGCTGCTGTGCTTACCCCTGCACCTGATGCTCGGGCGAGATGTGCCGGCCGCGCACGCGCCTCATACAACACCTGAGCGCAGCCACACCTTGGCCGAGGCGCTGCGTCACCCGGCGTTTTGGAAATTGGCGATGGCGTTCTCGGCCAATATGTTCATTTTCTCGGCACTGTCCGTACACCTGATTCCTTTGCTGAAGGACTTCGGTCATGCGGAAACCCTGGCGGTACTGATGTCGGCACTCATTGGCCCCATGCAGGTGGCCGGTCGCATCTGCGAGAGGTCGTTCGCCCGCGATGCGGCGCCGCAGACGGTCGGAAAGTTCACCTTCGCCGCGCTGCCCGCCGCCGTGCTGGTGCTGCTGCTGTTTGGCACTCATGCGTGGTCGGTGGCGGTGTTCTGCATCCTGTATGGCCTGAGCAACGGCATCCTGACGATCGTTCGCGGCACGATTCCGCAAGCCATGTTCGGTCGACAGAACTATGGCGCCATTTCCGGTGCAATGGCCGGCCCGTCGCTACTGGCCAAAGCGGCCGGCCCCTTGGCGTCAATCGAAGTAATTGTGCATACACCCCAGCGCCCGTAAGTCCCTGAATTTACGCCAATCCCGTTTTTGATGGGTACACTTTTACTTCGCATGTGTTCGAAGTAAAGTTGCGACATCCTTGAAATGCGCGGCAAAAGTGCTAAATTGTATAAAAACCAGCGGAGATCCGCATGGCGCCTGGCAATTCACACTCACGCTTCACTCATCCGATCGATAGCGAGCGGCCCAAAGGCGCGTCGCGCTTTGAGTTTTTCGCCCCCAAGCTCAAGCGCCGAGTGACGCTCTTCGACCCGTTCCATGTTCGGCTTTGGGCGCTCCTCGAAAGTAATCCCCGGGTGTTTCGTTATTGCGAGCGCCCAGCGTACTGGCGTCATGACAACAGTCGGCAACTGCTCGATTTTTGGGTGAGGGCTGGGCGACGCGAAATGTGCTGGATCGTTACGCCCACGCCACAACCGGCCCGGGCTGGGGTCCTGAGTCCCGACGACGATATCGGTGTGCGATATGTGCATGTCCAAAATCTTGCCGCCCACAGCATCTGGATCGAGAACTGGATGCGCATCCTGCCCTACCTTGCGTCGAATGAGCGCTTTGTCAGCGAAAGGTTGTTGCTCGATGTCGAGCGGGCGACATCGACCGCGCCAACGCTGGGGCAACTCGAACGCGACTTTCAGCCATATGACACCGTGCTTGTCCGCACCGCGGTATTCCTGTTACTGCACAGAGGGCGCATCAAGGCGAAGTCATTGCGTGATCGGCCGTTGGGGCCGGCGATCGAATTGCTGAAGGAATCGATATGACTGGCCGTCGCAGCGCCGCTGTGACGGATCGCGCCGACCCGACATTGTGGCCGACCGTGGCTTGGCCAACCCTCTCTGGAGATCAACAAAAAATATTTCGCGCCCGTGAAGAAGCGGTTCGGCTGTATTGTCAGCGCGCCTCCCTGCGTGCCATCGAGGCCGCCACCGGCGTGCCGTTCAGCTCCGTGCGCCGGCTCTACGAACGCTGCCTACAGACCCATGCCGACGGACGTCTGCAGGGCTTGCGCGCACTCGTTCCCTACGAACACGTCAAGTCCTACCGGCGCTCGGCAACGAGCGTCCGATCCGGTCCTGCTGGCAAGGCTGGCGCATTCCAGCAATTGCTGGAACGTCACCCTGAGCTGGAAGTCCTGATCGTCCATGAGCTGCAAGCACACCACGTCGTTTTAAGAGACGGGCCAAACGGCCTTGTTGTCAGCGGGCTGAGCGCACTGCATAAGCGCTTTCGCCTGCTTTGTCTTGAGCTGGGCCTGACGCAACGGGACTATCCCCTGGTTCAGCACGAGCAAGGGATCCGCAGCTTGGCCGCGGCGGTCAAGTCCATCGCCACGCGCTCTTTTGAACTGGCAGCGCGCGCCGCGCTCGCGCAAAAACGCTCCGGCGGTGTACGTCCGAACGCCGAAGGCCTGCCATTGGTCGCGACCATCCCGTTCGATGCCGTTGAATTCGACGGACACCGGGTCGACGTGCGGCTGCGCATCGTCTTTGAACGCGTCGCCGGCGTCGAGGAATCGTTCGAAATCGATCGCGTCTGGCTGCTCAGTATCATCGACATTTGCAGTCGGGCGATCTTGGGTTACCACATCGTGCTCGAACCGGAATATAGTCGCTTCGACGTACTCAAGACGGTCGAGCGGGCTCTTGTCCCGTGGCGCCCTCCTGCCCTGACTATTCCCGGCCTGCGCTTTGCCTCTGGCGCCGGCATGCCTTCCGAGCGCTTCCCGGAACTTGGCTATGCGCTCTGGAACTTGTTCCGCTTCGACAATGCGAAAGCCAATCTCGCCGAGGACACCTTGCGCGTACTGACCGATATTGTCGGCTGTGGCGTCCATGCCGGTCCTGCTTACCGCCCCAACGAGCGCCCCCATATTGAACGTTTTTTCGGCATGTTGGCATCAGTCCTTGCGCACCGCTTGCCCGGCACCACGGGCACCGGCCCTGCCGATCCCCGTCGTCACCTTGCGGAACTGACCGGCACAGCGCCGGCCGTGGTCCGGCTCGACGAATTGATGGAACTGACCGCGGTGGCGATCGCCAACTACAACGCCGCTTCGCACACTAGCCTGGGCGGCCGTTCGCCTCTGGAAATGCTGGGCTATTATTTGCGCGAAAAACAGAGTGCGCTGCGCTGGCTGGCCGAGCCCATGCGCCGCAACCTGTGTCTGCTCCAGCACGAACACGAAGGACACGTGCGTGGCAGCATCGTCAAGGGTGTGCGGCCCTATATTCATTTCTTCGGCGCGCGCTACACGAGCCATGCTCTGGCCGGGCGGGCGGACCTGATTGGCAAGCCGGTGCTGCTCTATTTTGACACCGAGGACGTGCGCGCATTGCGCGTATTCGACGCAGCCGGACGTGAGCTATGCGTGGTGGAGGTCCAAGGGGCTTGGCGCTATACGGCCCATACCCTGCGTATGCGCAAGGAAATCCTTTCCCTCGTGCGGGCGCGCAAGCTTCACATTGCGTACAATGACGATCCGGTCCAGTGCTATCTCGATTATCTGCGCCATGGCGCAGCCAGGCTGCGCCGCTCAGCCAGTAAAGTGGAGATAGCGCGTAGGGCAATTGATGCTGCCGCGCCGGTGCCGAAGGCGCCACCCGGTCCGGCCGACAACAAGGCGCAATTCGACTGTGCCACAGCGCCCGTCGCGGCCCCTTCCGAGGAAGCCCAAAAAGCCAAAATCCCGGTCAAGGGCAAGCGGCTCGTCATCGGCTCCGGTCAAGTGTTTTCGCGCTAGTCATGGCCAAGGAAAAATCACCAACGGCGAGCGATGGCAGGACGCTCACGCGACCGGTCGCAATTGATCACCATCCCTTGAACAATCGCACCTACCGCGTCGCCACGACGGCCATTGAGGATTGCTGGCTGCTGGTGTCCAGGTGTCTGCAATACCGCATCCCCGGGGCGCTGATCTATGGTGAAAGCCGACTGGGCAAGACCTATGCTATCGAATACCTGCGCATGCTGATCCACCGCGAGCGGCCGGAAATCCCGACCTTCCACGTCCAGTCCGAGCACAAGGCCAGCCGCAGCGAGGGTGCATTTTTCACTCGGCTGCTACGGTCGGTGCGACATCCAACGCCAGACATTGGTCGCAATGCCGGGAAGCGAAGGGCTTTGCACGAGCGGCTGCGCGATCTGGCGGAAGCCCAGGGCAGTACATCGGTCATATTTTTCTGCGACGAGGCGCAGCGTTATTGTCTGCATGAATATGAGTGGCTGCGCGACGTCCATGACGAACTCGCCCAATGCGGCGTGCGCTTGACGACCTTTCTGTTTGGTCAGGAACGGCTCTGCGAGCAACGGGCGCGCTTTCAGGAAACCGGCGACACGCATATCGTCAAGCGTTTCATGGTGGAGACCTTGCGGTTTCGGGGTATCCGCAGCGCGGTCGACGCCGCGACTTGCCTCAGGAGCTACGACGAGCACGCGTACCCGGTCAGCAGCGATTGGAGTTTCACGCGTTATTACTATCCCTTCGCTTTCGGGACCGGCATGCGGCTGGAGATGAGTGCCGACTTCCTGTGGGATGCCTTTGCCCAGGCCCACCAGCACGCCGGACTGGCCGGCACAGTCGAAATCCCGATGGAGTATTTTTCGCGCGCGGTCGAGGCCATTCTGCTCGATGGCCTGCTGCAAGATGCGCTCGACTTTCAATTGAACGAGCGCCACTGGAGCACGGTCGTGCAGCACTGTGGCTATGTGGCCTCCGAACAGGCTGTCGAGCGCAATGCGCGTGGACTGGGACGTTGAGTGTGACCCAGATGCGCCTGCCCGTGCTCATCGTTCCTCCCGGCGGCGTCAAGGTGCTGGCCTTGCCGAAGTTGGCCCCACATCTTTTTGCGCCGTATGAATCGGGCTGGGCGTGGGCTGCCAAACTCGCCGCTGCAAACGCGTTATCGTCCTGCGAAGTTGCGGCGTTGCTGGGCATTTCGGCGAGCAATCTATCTCCCCTGTTGCCCGATCACTTGCCTCGCGTCGCGCAGGTGCTGGGCAGGACATTGGGTTTTCCGGCCAGTCGGATCCAGGATGCCTTTCTCGAGGGCGGCTTGAGCAGTCTGCGCCCCCTGATGCACGACAGGCTTCGGTTTTGTCCCACGTGCGCGCGTCAGGGCCAGCATTTCATCATCCATCAGTTGCGGCCGTTTTCCCGTTGTCCGCTGCACGGTTTGCTGTTGCGCGATGGTTGTCACCGGTGCGGGAAGCCTATGGCCTACGGGCTGGGAAGTTCCCGGGTCTTTGGGCCAATCAATTGCCCGACCTGCCGGGCACCGCAGCTGCCGTTATCGGCCGGCGGTCAACCCGAGGCCTGTGTGATGTCGGCGCGTAGTGAAGACGTGATCGTGCGCTGGCTGCTCTTCTTGCGGCGACGCGTCACGCTGCCGGTTTTGTTCGAGATGGATGGCGGAATCGACGCGGGTCGATGCGCGGGGGCTCTGCGCGCAGACTGTATCGAGGTGCGCATTCCACCCAGGTCGATACGCTATCGGCTCGCCCCGGCGGTGCAAGCTCGCTGGTGCGCCGACATGCAGCACAAGTGCCTCGAGATATGCTATTGGCGGCAGGCGAATCAGCTCTGGCGGCATTGCGATGGCCATTCGCGGCAGTGGTACCGGAACGTGATCCGAGGGCGGCCCTTCGCCGCGGCACCAGGCCCGCATGTGCTCGCCTTCCTTTATTGGCGCATGACGTGGCAGGGATGCACCAACCCCTACCTGCTCCGGCGTGCCCATGGCTTGCCTCTTTACGGGATTGCCGAGTGGGAGGCGAATCAGTGTGCGCGCGACGATGACGAGATCGATGTCACGATGCTGGCGTTCGAGGATGCCGTGACCGCATCGTGGGCGGACTGGCTCGACTGCATCTATCTGCTCGGCGCGAAGGAATTGGGGCGGCATCCTTGGCGACTTCGTGCCGCGCCAGGCACCTTTGCGTCATTTCCGACAGTCAAGTAGATGCGCGGCATCGATCTTTTTGCACAATCACTTCGCAAATCGACATAACCGATTGTTTTTAAACGAATCGGTCTAAGACATTCGACATCGCGCCAATTTGTATACACTTTTTACTTCGTTTTTTTCGTACTTTTACTTCGGTTGATGACAGGTCCGTCCAGTTTGAGGCACCCCAGTTCCTTTCCTGGAAAATTCCGTCTTCGGATCAACAACGCGACACAACCGCGGCTGCCGGGGGCCACTTTGGGCGACGTGCCGCGCCTTGCCGCACTCACCCAGTTGCCAGCGTGCCCTTTGGAATGGTCAGGCGCAACGCAGCATCTTCCAGCGTCAGGCCTTGTGTCAGGACCAGTTTTACCGCTTCTTCCCGAAGCTCCGGTGTGTAGGTTTGTGAGCGTGTCATAAGTTCTCCAGTTGGTGAAGTTTACCAAACTAGAGTGTCCGAAAAAGTCAGGGTACCTCATTACTCGACGCGGAGAGAGCGGTAAAGATTGGGTAGCTGACGCTTACTGTTGTAATGCAAATGTAATGATTCGGCCATTCCGGTGTGCGATCACTTCTATAAAATGAACTCACCGAATTCGAAGATTCTTTCACCACAACCATGAGGCAGGAGATCAAATGAACTTAATCAAAACCAAAATCATCACCGCGTTTGTGATTGCATCCCTCAGCCCGCTAATTGCCACTGCTCAGTCTCAGAGTAAAGTCATGGCTAAAACCAACCTTGGCAGCACGGTCCAAACCCAAGCAGTAACACGTAGCGTCACAATTTTGCCATCTACAAAATATGTAAATGTCAGGCAGGGAGATGTCGTTACATTCACCTCTGATGGAAAACAGTTTACCTGGCTATTCGATACTCTTCGCCCTACAGATGATTTTGACCTATCCTCCATTGCCCCAGCCGAAATGAAAACGCATGGTGTTCGCGTATATGTGGGATCAAATCCTCTTTATGCCAACTAGCTGATAACTGTTTAACCGGCACATGTCATTTCCTTGCACGTGGCATGTAGCCCGACAGTGTAGCTTGTTACTCGCGTAGCTAAAGCCTGCCAAACAGCCTGCCAAACCGCTACGCGAACCGTAGTTTGCAGCATACATCTACGTGCCAGACTTATACATTACTTGCTATTCCAGAAGCAATGGCTTTGCACAGCCAATTCATTTTTTCTGCAATATCCAGAAATTTGTGCCCCTCCTATCTAAAATTCGAGATAAGAATATACGATGTATACTTCGCGGATATTTTTCTATGCGATGCTGAGAAAAGGTTGATCGAATACAGGCATCCGCCATCGAATTAACTATTATCCACTGATTCATTCTCTTACATATCATTTAAGTTGTTTTTTTGGAACGCCTTTTGTTATATCCCCCATAGAACAGCGCCACGTACCGATGCTTATATGGATGTCAGATCGCTTTCAAGACAGACTGCGACTCAAACGTTCTTGTCTGGACGCGCGACGCGCCTTGCCTTACTCGCACGATAATGTATTCCATTCGATACTGGGATTGCTCGGCGTAAGCACCTCAGTTTACAAGCCAGAGCTTGATATCTTAAACGGATGCACCAATGCAGAGTAAGGCATACTCCAAGGCATTGCTCCTCTTAGCTGTTAGCGCCGGCTTGCTATTATGGATGGGGCAGGCCGCTAATATCGACATGTGGCTAGCAGGACTGAGCTTTGACGCCCAACAGCAGGTTTTTCCGTTGCGAAATCCATGGGTGACCGAACGCCTGTTACACAAATATCTTAAAAATTCACTGATTTTACTGGCTATTGGCTTTGCTATTCTAACCATGATCGGCTGGAAGTATCCGGGAAAGTTTTGGAAACCCAAATTCGACCGCCGCATCCGACTAGTCATTCTATCGTAGATACTGGTTCCTGCGACTATCAGTCTATTGAAGAGGCGTAGCCGGTCGCACTGCCCTTGGGATATTGATCAATTTGGCGGCACCGTGCCTTATTACCGTCTTCTGGAATTTATGCCGGATTTCGTTATAGCCGGAAATTGTTTTCCTGCCGGACACGCTTCAGGCGGCTTATGGCTGATTTCGTTATGTGTTTTTTGGCTACCGGCCGAGCCAAAAAAGGCTATTCTTGCGGGCGTAGCAGGTCTTGCGGTGGGGTTAACCATGGGTATATCACAGCAATTACGCGGGGCCCATTTTCTGAGCCATACGTTATGGTCGATCTGGTTCGCCGCGGCGCTAATCCTTGCTCTTTATTTTGGCTCTGCATAGAGCCAACGAGGGAGGATTTAAGAAAATAAATTTCGGCGCGCTACCGTTCAGCTCTGGAGCGCGCCCTTTCTTTTTACGCGATGGTTTTTGCAGATTTAACATCACCATAAACCAGCAAACGTAATGCATTGATGACAACCAGCAACGTCGATCCTTCATGGAATATGACCGCGGTCCCAATGTTCAAACCCATTATGGTGGCTGGTATCAATACCGCGACGACGCCCAAACTGACCCACAAGTTTTGCTTGATGATACGACTGGTGCTCCTGGACAGTCCTACGGCGAAGGGTAATTGTGCAAGGTCGTCTGCCATCAGTGCAACATCTGCCGTTTCTAGCGCAACGTCCGAACCCGCAGCGCCCATGGCGATTCCCACTGTTGCATTTGCCATAGCTGGTGCATCGTTGACGCCATCGCCAACCATGGCGACTTTGCCGTGCTTATCACGAAGTTCCTTGATCGCTTCGACCTTTTGCTCTGGCATCAGGTCGCCACGCGCCTCAGTTAAGCCTACGCTTTTGGCAACCGCATTGGCAACTTGCTGATTATCGCCTGAAATCATGATCAGGCGATCGATACCCAAACCACGCAGCGCCGCCATGACCTCTCCTGCCACAGGACGAGGCGTATCCATGACGCCCAGTACTCCCAGAAAGCGTTTCCCTTTAAGAACAATCATGGTCGTACGCCCAGCTTCCACTAGTTTCAGATCAGCGTTGAGCACGTCTACCGGCAGGACATTGCCGGCTGTTTCCGAAAAAAAGACCGGCTTGGCAATGTACACGAGTTCTTCACCAACCAGCGCCTGTACTCCGCGACCCGTAATGCTCTTGATATCGGACGCCTGCACTGGTATCACGGAGTTCCCTAGTCGTTCCTTTGCACCGACCACCACGGCAGACGCCAGCGGATGGTCACTATGCTCCTCGATTGCCATAGCTACTGATAACAGTTCCTGTTCGCTCGCCCCGTTAGCCGCAACAGCATCAGTCAGCTTAGGCTTGCCTTCAGTGAGAGTGCCGGTTTTATCAAAAGCAATTGAAGTAAGCGTGCCGAGATTTTCCAGCGGCGCTCCTCCTTTTACCAGCACACCACCCCGCGCCGCCCTTGCAACACCGCTCAATACAGCACTTGGTACGGAGATGGCCAACGCACATGGGCTTGCGGCAACCAGGACAGCCATGGCGCGGTAAAAGCTGTCCGAGAAAGGTTCATCCACCACAACTCCGGCAAACAGCAGAATGGTTACTAGAACAAGAACCGCCGGCACGAAAATACGCTCAAACTTTTCGGTAAAATTCTGCGTCGGTGAGCGCTGCGTTTCTGCATCGGCAACCATCTTGACTACGCGCGCCATCGTCGACTGATCCGCACGCCGGGCCACCATGACCTCGATGACGCCACTACCATTGATGGTGCCTGCGAACACGCGGTTTACAGCTGCGACCTTGTCGAAAGCCTTCACCGCCTCTGCAGGATTAGAAGCGGGTTGCTTGTCGACGGGAACGCTTTCGCCGGTTACTGGCGCCTGGTTCACACTGCTGGTACCCAGGGTCACCACACCGTCAGCAGGAAGGCGTTCGTTCGGTCGGACAATCACGATATCGCCGAGCTGCAGTTGTGACACTGGAAGCTCAATCATGGTCCCATTCCTGCGTACGTTGGCCGTTTCGGGAGCAAGCTTGGCCAATGCCTCGATCGCACGACGGGCACGCCCCATTGCATAATGCTCCAGCGAATGCCCAAGGCTAAACAAAAACAGTAATAGAGCCCCTTCCGCCCATTTTCCCAATGCCGCAGCACCCACGGCAGCGACCAGCATCAGAGTGTCAATTTCGAAACGACGCGCACGGATATTCTCGATCGCTTCCTTGGCGGTAAAAAATCCGCCGAAAAAATACGCTGCAACAAATGATGCAGTAGGCAACCAGCTTGGGCCGAACGAGAATTTTTCGATCCCCCATCCTGCCAGCAGCAAGACGCCAGATAAACCGGCAAAAATGAGTTCCGCATTTTCACCCAAAGCACCACCATGCGCATGGTCGTGGCCAGCATGTTCATCCTTAGGGCGGTGATCAGATGCCACCTGCCCAGGATGGTCGTGGGCTTGCGCAGCCTTGTCAGGCTGTTTATCTTCCGGTCCGCCTTCAACGGGATGTTTAGTTGCATTCATGGATTAATTCTTTCATGTCAAAGGAATAATGGAGCTTGCGCTGTGGAACGTCGGTCGTACTTAACATTTTCCGATACCGCATCTTTCGCGCAGCTATTGGAACAGTGTCTTTAAGAACCATCCCTAACGATGGGAAGTAAAAAAACAGTACAAACCAAAGACAAGTTTTATCTCATCAGGTAAAAATTCTCTGCATTCCAGTGAGACCGGATTTTCACATAAATGTACTAGTAGTTTTCAGGAAAGCGCGAACGCTCTACCAATTCGATCAGTATGTGAATAATTTTAATATGCATCTCTTGCACGCGGTCTGCATATTGGCCAGCTGGTGCACAAATACAAACATCGCATAGTGGCTCAAATTCCGAACCCGCCTTGCCTGTCAATCCAATTACCTTCATTCCGAGATTGCGCGCGCTGGTAACAGCCATAATGATCGACGGACTTTTCCCGCTCGTACTAATGGCTAACAACACATCGCCTTTACGACCATGCGCTTCCAGATAGCGAGAAAATACCTGGTCATATCCGAAATCGTTTGCAACACACGACATATGGCTTGGGTCACTGATCGCTGTTGCTGGCAGACCAGATCGATCATTACGGAAACGCCCAGTAAACTCTTCTGCAAAATGCATCGCGTCGCACATGGACCCTCCGTTACCACATGTGAATATCCTTCCTTCACCATTAAAGGCAGCCAGCAAGACATTTGCTGCACGCTCTACCCGCTGCAGCCCAGCTTCGTCGGCTAGAAATGTATCGAGGGCCTGCTTAGCATCGGTCAAACTTGCTTTGATGTGTTCCAACATAGTTTACTCCGAAATATATTTTAAAATATCTTCCTATTGATAATAATTTTAAATTTCATTAATTTTAACAAATAATTATACATAAAACTTCAAAAGAAATATTCGTAATGATGGGCATTCATGATCATTCATGTATTTAATTTTCTGAGACGTAGTGTCAAAAAAGTTACAAAACTCAATACCACGGCGATATCGTACAAAGCAAATCCCACTGCAGCGCCAATTGCGCCAGTCACCCACACTGTCGATGCCGTGGTATTTCCGCGCATCTCGCTGCTACTCTTGAAGATAGTACCGGTACCAATAAATCCAATCCCCACGATCAAACCGTATAGAACCTGCGCTAACTGTGGTGAATTTTCACCGAACGCACCGATTCCAATTAAAATAAAACCGCAGCTGGCCATTGCAACTATAGGAAATGTCCGCAAACCTGCGCCACCATTTGTTGCTGACTCTCTGTCCCAGCCAATTGGCAATGCCAAAGCATAGGCGATCAACATATCAATAATGTGAGAAGCGACTTCAATCCAGCTCATTGCTTGAAAGCGAAGCATCAAAATATAACCTTCCTCTAATTTATTAAAATTTGGGAATTCACAATGGTTTTAATGGCGTCGCCGTTTTCGCTTGCGTGGATGTCGAATCGGTAGAAGAATTTCTTTCTTTACCAACTTTCTTCTACGACTCGACAGCCGCATCCATAACACGAATCCCATGAGCAGCAAGAATGTCAGAACGGATGTACCCAAAACTGTCCAAGTGACGTCCAGATGAAAATCAGGCATCTCTGTCAGATTGCGGGCTCCCACGCTTTCAAGTGGTTTGTTTTCTACTATCGGAGAATTTTTAATCGCATCATTCATTTCAAATCTCAATTAATATGTGAGATGTATATTAAAATTAATATGGCTTTTTAATTTTTATATTTTGTATTTAGAACGCAGTCAACGCCAAATGAATTTTCAGCACGGATTAGCCATTAAATATCCTTGGCCATAGGCGGTAGTAATAATGCCCGCACCCAGTTTGCGTCGGACCTGACAAATATGCACGGCTAGCGTATTGCTTTCAATCGTAGCCGCTCCGTCATACATCATTGCTTCCAGATGCTCATGTCCAACAACATGTCCCTTTCCCTGCATAAGGGTCAGCAGGATCCGGTATTCGTGATCGCTAAGCCGGACTGGCTTACCAGCACGCGTTACACTACGCTTTACGACGTCAATTTCAATATCGCCCCAAGTTATTAAAGGCACCATACGGCCCTCACTTCTTCGGGTTACTGCGCGTACACGCGCCCACAGCTCATCAAATTCAAATGGTTTCAGCAAATAATCGTCTGCACCAGCATCAATCCAGGTTATACGCTCACTCACCTTACAGGATTCGGCTGTTATGAGTACTGGTGTCACATCATATTGTGCACGCATATTTCGAAGGAGGTTCAACCCGAATTTCGAAGATAGATCATTATCGATTAGGACAATAGAGTAACTCGTCTCAAGCAAGGCCAATCTTGCTGCGATAAGGTCTTTTACATGATTGATATTCCAGCCATTTTTCAAGGCGCTATCAAATACCTTGTCGGCAAATGAGATATCACTTCCCAGCAATAATATACGCATGACTCCCCCCATCTTTACCAAAAAATTATTTTATTTGATTGTGAAATATTTTATTTCTATAAAATATTTGTGATTAACCAATTTAAATCCGGCAACCAATAGGACACAGAATCAAAAAAAACAAAAATCAACAATAAAACGAGTGCCAATATCAACAATTTTTCACCGATATATTTTATAAATTCTCTTTCATTTTCCATTGGTACACCAACTCTTTCCCTATACATCATATCAATGCATAATTAAATCGTAATATTTTTTGAAAAAATTCAATTACTGACAACCTTCTGATCGCGCGAACCAAGAAGAAATTCTAAAAATGTTAATTAAAAATTTTCATTTTTAATAAAATAAATAATAATTACATTAAGTATTATCGAAATCATACTTTTCTACTGTGCCTATGGCGGTGTTGTGATTTCTGACCACGTCTATGTCGCTCTTTTTCCGCCCAAGCGATGCCATGCTTGGGCGGTTTGTTATCAGTTGTCGTTAATCAATATGAGGATCAAGCAGGAAGTTGATCTTTTTCCTGGGCAGTACCGGATTCAGCATCCTCATCCTTGCCATGTGCTAAGCGATAAAGCAGCGGAAGGACCAGTAGCGTTAGCAGCGTCGATGAAATAATTCCCCCGATAACGACTGTCGCAAGTGGCTGTTGTACTTCCGCACCTGTGCCGGTCGCAATCGCCATCGGAATAAATCCCAGCGATGCCACTAATGCAGTCATCAAGACTGGTCGCAAACGAGTCAGCGCACCCGTCGTGATTGCCTGATCTAAGGACATGCCCTCATCGCGAAGTGTCCGGATAAAGGAGATCATCACTAAACCGTTCAGCACGGCCACACCAGACAAGGCGATAAAACCGACTGCAGCGGAAATCGAGAGCGGAATATCGCGCAGCCAAAGCGCCAGAATGCCGCCTGTCAGCGCAAACGGAATGCCTGTGAACACAATCAAGCCGTCCTTGGCGTTATTGAACATCACGAATAGCAAGGTAAACACGAGGAATAAT
>Ga0067045_1028643_pt1 | contig 29671 bp, 27 predicted proteins | sample TerdegcTABiofilm_FD_59184 | JGI IMG/M metagenome (GOLD analysis project Ga0067045, IMG submission 59184) | Combined Assembly of (Gp0054472, Gp0054536) Wastewater bioreactor microbial communities from Singapore -Terephthalate degrading...
GGCTGCCGGCTACCGGCTCCCCGCCGCACCGCCGCGCGGCATCGCCAACGACAGCGCCGCGAGCGCCAGCCCCGCCAGCGCCGCCGCGCCGCCCACAAACAGCATCCAGCCCCCCATCGCCGAGAAGATGCCCTCAAAGGCCGCCTGCGCCATCGGCAACAGGTTCGCGGGCAGCGCGCCGTTGGGCGACGTGGCGACCCACGTCCACAGCGCGCCCCGCACCACGAACAGCAGGCCGAACGCCGTCAGCGCCAACCCGCCGCTCAGCACGAGCGTCCACCCCCACCACTGCAACAGGGCGCGCGTGGGCGTCCAACGCAGCAGGCCGATGAGCAGGAACGCGCCCACCAGCGCCGCGCTCAGCACGGTCAGGTAGTCCTGAGCCTGCCGCCGCGCCTGGCGAATCTCATTCAGCCCCGCAATCACCGACTCGCGGTCGGCCTCGTCGGCGAGCGCCAGGATGTCCACGCTGTCGGGCACCGACTGCATGGCCGCGGCCACGTGGCCGCGCAGGTTCAGGGTGTCGCTGCGCACGAACCCGTCCACGTCAAAGTTGGGCGGCAGGCACAGGGGAATCTCGCTGCCGCTCAGGAGCGCCACCAGCGCCTCGGCCACCTTCTCCATCGTGCACAGGGGCAGGCGGCGAAGTTTGTCGGCCAGGAGCGTCTCGGCGATGGCGGGCACCTTATGCTTCAGTTCGGCCAGCGACAAGATGAGTTCGGGCTGCGGCTCGGCGCCTTTGAGGTAGTCAAACAGCACGCCGAGCCACTGCTCCATCTGCGCGGTCAGCCACGGTTCGCTGACAAGTTGCTTTGCAACCCAATCCGCGTCGTCGGCGGTGAACAGCGACCCCAGCGCGGCGCCCTGCTTCAGCACCTGCGCGGCGACCTGATCGCGCGCCAGTTCCGTCGCCGCGCCGACGAATTCGGGCCTTCGGATGATGGTAACGTACGTGTTCGGAGAGAACAGCGTCTGCAGCGCGCCCCACCCGATGGCGTCCAGGGCAAACCCCAACACGAACACCAGTGCCAAAACTCCCGCCAGGAGTTTTCTCATAGGCCCTCCTTATCTTCCAGGAACGCCTGGATCAACGCGGCCGCGCGGGCCTCCGCATCCTCATCGCTGCGCAGCCAGTGAATGCGGGGATCGTCCGCGCGGAACCAGTTGGCCTGCTGGCGCACGAATCGGCGCGTGGCCCGCTTGATTTCGCGCACGGCCTCGTCCAGCGTGCACTCGCCGCGAAGGTAGGCGCCGATTTGCCGATAGCCCACGCCGGTCATGGCGGGCGCGTCCCACGCGTAGCCCTGCGCCGCCAGACGCCGCACCTCGTCCACCAGGCCCAATTCTAGCATGCGCTCCACCCGCGCGTCAATGCGCCTGTACAACTCGGTGCGGGGCAGCGTCAGCCCGATCCACAGCGAGCGAAACGCGGGCGGGCGCCTGGTCTGCTGCTGCGAGATGGGCTTGCCCGTCGCCAGGCACACCTCCAGCGCCCGAATCACGCGCCGCACGTTGCGGGGGTCAATGCGGGCTGCCGCCTCGGGGTCTAGCGCCGCCAGCCGCGCGCGCAACGCGTCGGGGTTCGCCGCCGCCTCGGCCTCCAGTTCGGCGCGGAGTTGGGGGTTCGGGGGCACGCGGGGGATGTCCAGCCCTTCGGCCACGGCGCGCACGTACAGCCCGCTGCCTCCCACCAGGAAGGGAAGATGCCCGCGGGCGTGGATGTCGGCGATGGCTCGCAGCGCCGCCTCCTGGAACTCGGCGACGGTGTACCAGCGGTCGGGCGACACGATGTCCAGTAGGTGATGGGGCACGCGGGCGCGCTCTTCGGGCGTGGCCTTGGCCGTGCCGATGTCCATGCCGCGGTAAATCTGGCGCGAATCGGCGGACACGATTTCGCCGCCGAAACGTTCGGCCAGGCGAATGGATAGGGCCGTCTTGCCTACCGCCGTCGGCCCCACGATGAGGATCAGCGGCCGCTCACCCTTCCACCGCATTGGGGATCACCTCGCACCGCGCCACGCGGCCCCGCTCGTCCAGCGCCACAGCCACCACGTCCAGCCGCCATGCGCCCGCGTAGCCGCGCTCGGCCACGTAGGTCTGGGCCACTTCTATCATCTTGCGCTGCTTGCGCGGCCCCACCGACTCCTCGGGCGTGCCCATGCGGTCGCCCCGCCGCGTGCGCACCTCCACGAAGGCCATGACCTCGCCGTCCATGGCGACGATGTCTATCTCGCCAGCGGCGCAGCGGTAGTTGCGCTCCACCACCCGATAGCCCAACTCCCGCAGGCGGCGGATGGCCACCTCCTCGCCGAACGCCCCCAGCCGTTGCCTGGCGGTGCTCATCGCGGCCCGTCCTGCGCGGCGGCCTCGCGCCCGTCCAGGCACGCCCGCACCGGCGCAAAGGTGCGGCGGTGGATGGGGCACGGCCCCAGCGCGCGAAGGGCCTCCAGGTGCTGCGCCGTGCCGTACCCCTTGTGCCGCGCGAACCCGTACCCCGGATACAGGCCATCCAGTTCGGCCATGAGGCGGTCGCGGCGCACCTTCGCCACGATGGACGCCGCCGCCACAGAAAAACAAAGAGCATCGCCTCGGACGATGCTCTTCTGGTGTATCGGTTCCTGCGGCAGTCTCACCGCGTCAATCAGCAGGAAGTCCGCCGCAATGCCCAGGTTGGCGATGGCGCGCCGCATGGCCAGCCGCGTCGCCGGCAGAATCCCCATGCGGTCAATCTCGGACGCCGACGCCAGGCCGAAACCCACGGCCACCGCCTCCTCCACAATGCGCTGCTCCAGCGCCTCGCGCTTGCGCGGCGGGAGCATCTTGGAGTCGCACACGCCGTCCAGCGAGGCCAGCGCCTCCGCGCAGTCCAGGGGAAGCACCACGGCCGCCGCCGCCACAGGGCCGGCCCAGGTGCCGCGCCCCGCCTCGTCCACGCCCGCGATGGCGCGGTACCCCGCTTCCAGCAGGGCCTGCTCCTCCGACAGGGTTGGAACCAGGCGGCGCGGCGTCATAGGCGCGCGGGGGAATCAGTCGCCGGCCTGCTCGGCGGTGGAAGTCTCAACTCGCCTTTCGCGGAGCCGCGCCGACTTGCCGCCGCGCTCGCGCAGGAAGTACAGTTTGGCGCGCCGCACCTTGCCGTGGCGCAGCACCTCTACCTTCTCCACGCGAGGCGAATGGAAGGGGAACGTGCGCTCCACGCCCACGCCATGCGCCCCGATTCGGCGCACCGTGAAACTCGCCGCGGGCCCGCCCTTCTTGACGCGGATCACCACGCCCTGCACCAACTGGATGCGCTCGCGGTCGCCCTCCACAATGCGGCTGTGAACGCGCACCGTGTCGCCCGGGGCCAACGGGGGTATATTCGGATTCGGCTCAAGCCGCTCTACGGATTTCAGCAGTTCGCTCATGCTATGCAACCTCCGGTCATAATGGCAAAGACGCATTATAGTCTCTTGTTGCCATTTCCGCAAATCACCGCTGTTCGTCTGCGTCCTTGCCCTGGCCCCAGCCCAGACGCCGCAGGAACTCCCGATCTGCCGCCGTCAGGTTGGCCCGCTCCAGCAGGTCGGGCCGCCGCTCCAGCGTCCGCCGCAGCGACTGCTCCCGCCGCCATCGCACCACCTCCGCGTGATTCCCCGACAGGAGCGCGTCGGGAACCTTCAGCCCGCGGAACTCGGCCGGGCGCGTGTACTGCGGATACTCCAGCAGGCCCTCGGCGTGCGAATCCTCAAAGGTCGCGCCCGGGTCGCCCAGCACGCCGGGCAGGAGCCGCGTTACCGCCTCCACCACCACCATCGCCGGCAGTTCGCCCCCCGACAGCACGTAGTCGCCGATGGAAATCTCGTCGGTGGCCAGGAGTTCGCGCACGCGCTCGTCCACCCCCTCGTACCGCCCGCAGATGAGGACGATTCGCCGGAAGCGGGCCAACTCGCGCGCCACCGCGTGCGAGAACAGCCGCCCCTGCGGGCTCATGAGCACCACGGCCACATCCTGGCCCCTGCGCGCCATGTCCTCGCCCAGGACGGCCTCGGCGGCGTTCCAGATGGGTTCGGGCTTCATCACCATCCCGCCCCCGCCGCCGTAGGGCGCGTCGTCGGTCTGGCGGTGCTTGCCCGGCGCGTAGTCGCGGATGTTGTGCACGCGAACGGCGACGAGGCCGGCCTCCACCGCCCGCTTCACGATGCTCTCCTGGAGCGGCCCCTGAAACATGTTGGGGAACAGGGTCAGGATGTCAAACTCCAGCCGCATATCGCCTCCGCTTTTCTCGCAATCCGCGCCCCTGTGCTATAATCCGTGCCGCAATCATACCCTGAAGACGCGGGATTGGCAAAGCCCGCGCCGCGTTCGGAGGGACCGACATCATGAGGAAATCCGCGCTGTTGCTGCTGGTCATCTGCGCCGCCCTTGCCGTCGCCTGCAAGAGCGGCACCAACACCATCTACGGCACGGTGTCGGGCACGGTTACCTACGCCCGATCGGCCGACAAGCCCCTGACCGACAAGTCCAACATCGGCCGGCCCGCCACCGACGTGAAGGTGCGCATCCGCCTGCTGGAGCAGCCGAAGTACTCGGGCGGCCAGCCCGTCTTCATCCAGGGCGAGCCGCTGTTTGAACTCATCCCCGACGCTAACGGCAAGTACAGCGTGCAACTCGCCTACGGGCAGTACCTGCTGGAGGTTGTGCGCGGCGAGGACACCGTCCTGGCCAAACGCATGCTCATCGTCCGCGCCGGGCAATCGCTCACCGCCGACTTCAACGTCCCGGCCCCGTGATGCGGCGGCTTCGCGCTTGCCGAGTACAATGCTCCCCAAACTTCCCGAGAGGAAAACCGTTGTGAAGTCAGCACGCTCCCTTCTGTTCGCCATGCTGCTCGTGGCCGCCGCCCTCACCGCGGCGTGCGAACCCACGCCGGTCGCCACGCCCGCGCCCACGTCGGCCACGCCAGCACGCGCGCTCCCGTGCGCGGCCCCCACCCTGCCGCCCGCCGGCTCGGCTTGCACCCCCGCGCCGCGCGAGCAGTGGGCGCAGGCCACGGTGGTGAGCATCACCGACGGCGACACCATCCGCGTGCGCGTCGGCGGCCAGGTCCGCGCGGTGCGCTACATCGGCATGGACACGCCCGAGCGCAACCAGCGTGGCTACGAAGCCGCCTCCCAGGCCAACGCCAGCCTGGTGGCCGGACAGGTGGTGTACCTGGAACGCGACTGCCGCGAGGACGACGGCGAGCGCCTCCTGCGCTACGTCTGGCTGGCCGACGGGCGCATGGTGAACGAGGAACTGGTGCGCATGGGCGTGGCGCTGCCGGTGGCCTACCCGCCCGACACGCGCCACCAGGGGCGGCTTGTGGCGGCGGCGCGGGAAGCGTGGGCGGCGCGGCGCGGGTTCTGGGCCGGCGGCCCCGACGCCTTCCCCTACGCCATGGTCGTGGTGAACGCGCTGACCATTCACACGGCGCCAGGCGACGCACAGCCTCTCAAGGGCGCCCTAATGTGCGGCGACGCGCTTGCCGTGTACGGCCAGACCCCTGACGGCGCGTGGCTCCAGGTACGCGGCGTGTCAAGTCAAATGACAATGTTACCGAGCGCAGATTGACCGCCCGTGTCGTGTGACCTGACCAGCGCGTTTGACATCCGCGCAGAGGCCCACTAGAATAACTTCTACAGGGGGCAGATCATATACAGCGTGGTTCGTCCCGTTGCAGATGACGTTTGCACGGCGGGCTTACGTGATCTTGCAGGGTTTGTCGCCTGTATCTCTTGTCAAGGAGGGGCATCCGTGAGTTTCCGACGCATCCTCATTGCGGTGGATGGCAGTCCGCTTTCCGCGCATGCCGCCGATGTGGGCATTGAACTGGCACGGTCGCTCGGGAGTAACCTGGCTCTCATTCACGTCGTTGATCCCGCGCCTTACGTGGCATCGGAGAGCGGAATTCCCGCCACCGACATCATCGCGGTGGCCGAGCAAAATGGCAGCAGGTTACTGGCGGAGTACCGTGCGCGCGCAACTCTCCAGGCGCCTCCCATGGAATTTGTTCGGGTTGGCACGCCAGCAGCCGAAATTGTGGACGCCGCCACGGAATGGCACGCGGACCTCATCGTCATCGGCAGCCATGGGCGTGGAGGCGTCAGTCGTCTCCTTCTCGGCAGTGTTGCTGAGGGAGTAATGCGCCATGCACCCTGTCCCGTTCTGGTGGTGCGAGCGCAGGCATGACCCAAGGAAGGCTGAACAACCAGGCCTCTGCCCAGGGCGTGAGCAAGACCGCCGCCGAGATGGTACGCTCTCTCGGCTCGGATCCCCAAACTGGTCTTGCCAGCACTGACGCGAAAGCTCGGCTTGCCCTGGACGGAGCGAATGAGGCCCCTGAGCAGCGTGTTCACGCCCTCGCCGGCTTCGCACGCAAGTTTTGGAGCCTGTCCGCATGGATGATTGAACTAATTATCCTACTTTCCTTCATCCTTCATAAGTATGCGGATATGGCTGTAGCATTGGCGCTGCTGGTCGTCAACGCGATCCTGAGTTTTGTCCAAGAGCAGCGCGCCTCGGCGGCGGTCACGGCGCTGCGCAGCCAACTGCGGGTCAGCGCGCGTGTGCTCCGCGACGGCAGTTGGCTTGCGCTACCCGCCCGCGAACTCGTCGCAGGTGACATCGTGCGGGTGCGCACGGGCGACTTCGTCCCCGCGGACGTGCAGATCCTGGACGGCGAATTGCGCATAGACCAATCCGCGCTGACCGGCGAGTCTCAGGAACAGCGCAAGACGACGGATGATCCCATATATTCCGGCTCAATCGTGCGCCAGGGTGAAGCGACAGCCGTAGTGGTGGCGACCGGCACGAAAACCTACTTTGGCCGTACCACGGAACTCGTGCAGAGTGCTCGACCTAAGTTGCACGTGGAGGAGGTCATAACGCGCGTCGTCAAGTGGCTCCTCCTCATTGTCGGCATTCAGGTCGCCGTGGCTCTGGCGGTGTCGCTTGCCAAATATCTGCCACTGCTTGAAATCCTTCCGCTCGCCCTCGTGTTGCTGATGAGCGCTGTGCCCGTAGCGCTGCCGGTGATGTTCACGGTTAGTATGGCGGTGGGCTCGGTTGAGCTGGCCCGCCGCGGGATTTTGATCACGCGGCTCAGCGCAGCAGAGGACGCGGCCAGCATGAACGTTTTGTGCGCCGACAAGACGGGCACGCTCACGATGAACCGCCTCTCGCTCAGCTCTGTCCTCCCCCAGGAAGGATTCACCCAGGACGATGTGGTGACAACAGGCGCCCTTGCATCCAACGCTGCCGACCAAGACCCCATTGACCTAGCGTTCCTGCACGCTGCGCAAGAGCACGGCTTGCTCCACGGACAAGAGAAACAGATCTCGTTTGTGCCCTTCTCCCCGAGCACCCGCCGGACAGAAGCGCTGGTGGAGGTCAACGGTCGCAAGATGCGCGTTATGAAGGGCGCGTTGCGCAGCGTGGCAGAGATTGTCGGGCTTGAAGAACCGGCGGTGGTGGCCCTTGAAGCGAGCGCAAAGGCGGAAGCGCAGAGCGGGATGCGCGCCCTAGCCGTGGCACACGCAGAGGAAGAGGCCCCTTGGCGGCTTGTCGGCCTAGCCCTCCTTCGGGATGCGCCACGCCCCGATTCACGACAGCTCATCGCCGAGCTTCGGTCACTGGGCGTCGCCGTCAAAATGCTTACCGGCGATGCCCTGCCCGTCGCGCGCGCGGTCGCGCAGGAATTGGCCTTAGGCGATGTTGTCCGCGCACCCGACTTAAGGGCCACACTGGGGAAGAGCGGGACACCAGAGGCCGAGTCGGTCCTCGCTGCGGACGGCTTTGCCGAAGTGTTCCCCGAGGACAAGTTCCTGATTGTGAGGGGCCTGCAGACAGCGGGGCGCATTGTGGGCATGACGGGTGACGGCGTCAATGATGCCCCGGCCCTCCGTCAGGCAGAGGTGGGCATCGCCGTGGCTGGTAGCACCGACGTAGCGAAAGGTGCCGCCAGTATCGTGCTGACCAGTGAGGGTCTGACAAGTATCGTTGACCTGGTGAAAAACGGCCGGGCGATCTATCAACGAGTGCTCACCTGGATTGTCAACAAGGTCAGCAGCACCATCCTACAATCGGGGTTCGTGGTGATTGCCTTCTTGCTGACCGGCCAGTTCGTCATCCCCACGCTGGGGATGGTGCTGCTCGCGTTCATGACCGACTTTGTGAAGATCGCGCTGGCAACTGACCGCACACGTTTCTCACAGAGCCCCGAGACCTGGAACATCGGCCCGCTCGTGAAGGTCGCAGTGATCATCGGTTTGCTCATGTTGATTGAAACCCTTGGCCTACTCGCCATCGGGTGGCGCGGTTTCGGCCTGTCGCACGACGCAGGCCGCTTGCAAACCTTCACGTTCCTGACCTTGCTTTTCTTCGCCTTGTTCTCAATTGTCTCAATCCGGGAGCGGCACGCCTTCTGGGCTTCGTGGCCGAGTTGGGTGCTTACCACAGCACTGGCCGGGGACGCCTGTATTGGGATAGCCATTGGCCTGCTGGGCCTGGCCGCGTTGCGGCCGCTTCCAATAGGCCAGATAGGTTTCGTCATCGCCTATGCGCTATTCTTTTCCCTGCTCGTCAACGACTTGGTCAAGTCAGTCCTGATCAGAACCCTTTGGAATGCCCCGACGGCTCGCCCGTAAGTTTCTAGCCCCGCCCGGGCGCCGATCACAACGGTAGACCAGGTAGGTGCAACTTGATGCGTTCTCGGCCAACCCAGGCCCCCCACAACAGGCCCGCCGCGCCCCATCCGCCCCGATGTGATGAAGGTCATATACGGCGGGGCGTTTCCGTCGTATGATAAGGCAGATTGGCGACCCGCCCGCGCCGGCAAGCGTCAAAGGCCATCGGGCCGGAGCAGGCCAAATTGCACATGACCTGCGCCATGCGGTCGCCCAAGCAAGGGAAGGAGCACAGGCAATGACCAGGAGCAAGATTCTCATCGCCCTCGCGGTCCTCACGCTCGCCGTTCTGGTGTCCGCGTGCAGCGTCAACGTCAGCGTGAGCACGGCGAACATCCGCAGCGCGAAGTTGTCGCCCAACGAGAGCGGCAATCCGGAGGCCACGGTGTTCAGCCCCGACGACACGACCGTGTACTGCATCGTCCAACTGGCGAATGCGCCGGACGACACCGTTGTCAAAACGGCGTGGACGGCTGTGGAGGTGGAAGGCGTGGACCCCAACACTCTGATTGACGAGGCTTCGCTGACTACCGGCGACGGCACGCTGACGTTCAACCTCACCAACAACGGCCCATGGCCGGTGGGCAAGTACAAGGTGGACGTGTACCTGAACGGCAAACTCAACCGCACGCTGGATTATCAGGTACGCTAATCGGCCCAACAGGGCGCGGGCCGCGGGTATCTGGGGACTGGAGTAGGACTGAAGCCTCCCGGAGATAGCAGCCCCCGGGAGGCTCCAGCCTGAAGCACTGCTACGCAGCCCCCTTCAGGTGCTCGTCCAGCCAGGCGAAGACTTTGGCCACGTTCTCGGGCGTCTCAAAAAGCGGGTCGGCGTGGGCGGCCCCGTCCAGCAATTCCAGCCTCACCTTGTCCTTGCCAATCGCCCGCTCCAGTTTCTCGGCCAGGTGGATGGACGACTGCATGGGCACGGTGGAATCCGCCTTGCCATGCTGAAGGAAGAAGGGCGGCGCCTTGGGCGTAACGTAGGTAGCGGGGTCGGCGGCCCTCACGCGCTCGGGAATCTTCGTAATCTGCTCGCCCAGCAGCAGCGACTCAGGCGAGTGCGGCCCGTTGTGCTCCATCCCGGGCGTCGGCCCAAGCCCCGATTCGGCCAGCCACTCATCCATCCTGAGGAAATCGGTCGGGGGAAACCACGCCACGACCGCCTGCACATCGCTGGGCTGGTCCGGGTTGCCCAGGCTCAGGTCCTCCAGTTCGCGGACTCCGGCCGTTGTGCCCAGCATCGCCGCCAGGTAGCCCCCGGCAGACCCGCCCCAGGCCGCGATCCGCTTGGGGTCAAACCCGTAGCGCGCGGCGTTGGCCCGAATCCAGCGCACGGCAGCCTTCACGTCGTGGACAAGCGCCGGGAACTTGGCCTCCCAACTCAGCCGGTAGTTCACCGCGACCACGGCATAGCCTCGCTTCAGCCCTTCCAGCATGGGCATCACCTGGGCGTCCGCCTTGTCGCATCCCAGGAAAGCCCCGCCGTGGATGGACACGATGACCGGAAACGGGCCATCCCCCTCGTCGGGCAGGTAGATGTCCAGTTTCTGGGCCGGCGACAGGGTCGCGTAGGGCACGTCCAGGAACTTGCGCTTGATGTGATCGGTGTTCGCGGGCGGGTGCGGATCCTGCACCGCGTAATGTCCTGGAAAGGGGGGTATGGGTTGCATCATGTTCGCACCTCTCTGTATTCTTTCGCCGCGCACGGCCAACTCTTATGAAGACACACGGGCGATCGTCTCCTTCGCCTTGCGCTGCTTCTGGTACACGTCAAACCCCACGGCCACCAGCAGCACGGTGCCCTTCACCACGTTCTGGTAGAAGTCCGGGAGTCCGGCCAGTTGCATGGCATTGTTCAAGACGCCGATGATCAGGACGCCCGTGATCAGCCCAAAGATCGTCCCTTCGCCTCCGACGAAACTCACGCCGCCCAGAAGCGCCGCCGTCAGGCAGTCAAACTCAACCCCCTGGCCGGTGAACACCTGCCCCGAAAACACGCGAGAGAGCAACAGCACCGACGTGATTCCCGACGCGAACCCGCAGATGGCGAAAGTAATCACCCGCATCTTGTTGATGTTCACACCGGCAAGGCGCGCTGCCTCCGGGTTGCCGCCCATGGCGAACACGTATCGGCCGAAGTACGTCCGCGTGAGGACGAAATTCCCGATGAGGGCAACCACGGCCATGATAATCACGGGGATGGGCACCGGGCCCACGTATCCCTGGCCGAACACCTTGAACGACTCGGGCAAGCCGATGATGTTCTTCCCGTTCGCCACGATGTACCCCAGGCCCTTGTAGATGGTGGCCGTGCCGAGCGTGATGATCAGCGGGTGAATCTGGAGTTTCACGCTCAGGACGCCGTTCATCGTCCCCAGGAACGTCCCCATCGTCAGGCAGACGAGGATGGCCAGCGCCGGATGGACGTGGTACCGCACCATGAGAATCGCCGTAACGATATTGGTGAAAACGATTTGAGACCCGATGGACAGGTCTATCGCGCCGGAGATCATCACGAACATGATCCCCACGGCGCTGATGGTGGCAAACGACACCTGACGCAGCATCAAGGTCAGGTTCTTGACCGTCATGAAGTTGGGCGAAATGAAGGTGAACAACAGCACCAGGCCCGTCAGAATCAGCAGGGGCGCGTACTTTCTCGCGAAATCGGTCGCGCTCCTGTATATGTTCCTCGCAAATGGCTGAACCTTCGCCATTACCCAAGTACCTCCATCAATGTGTTCCCGATGCCAAATCCAGAATGTGGTTTTGGCTAAACTGCTCCCGATGCACCTCTCCCGCGAACGCGCCCTCGCACAGGACGACGATTCGGTCCGACATCCCCAGCAATTCCTGCATGTCCGAGGAAATCATGATGATGGCAATCCCGTTGTCGGCGAGTTCGCGCATGAGTTTGTAGATTTCCTGTTTGGTGCCCACGTCAATGCCCTTCGTGGGCTCATCAAAGATCAGGATGTCCGACTGCGCGGCAAGCGCCTTGGCGAGGACGACTTTCTGCTGGTTCCCGCCGCTCAGGTTCTTCACGCGCTGCTCCAGGCTCGGCGTGCGGATGTCCAAGCGGGCCTTGTACTTTGCGGCGATCTCCTGTTCGGCCTTTGTGTCCACCAGCCCGCGCCGCGAGATGCGCCGCACGATGGGAAAGCAGATATTCCACTTCACGCCCATCTCCAGGAATAGCCCCTGGCCTTTCCGATCCTCGGGTAGCAGGCCGATACCGTGCCGTATGGCGTCGGCGGGCGAATTGATGGTTACGCGCTTCCCGTCCACCCAGATTTCGCCGCCCTCGGCTGGGGCCGCCCCGAAGATCACCATCGCCAGTTCCGTGCGGCCGGCCCCCACCAGCCCCGACAGGCCGAGAATCTCCCCCTTCCTCACGTAGAAGGAGATGTCCCGCACGCCGTTACCCGATAGATGCCGAATCTCAAGCGCCACGTCGGACGGGGCACCCGTGCCAGCCGGATACTGTTCCGTGAGTTCGCGCCCCACCATCAGGCTGATGAGTTCCTTGCGATTCGTGTCCGCCGTCGGCCTCGTGGCCACATAGCGGCCATCCCGCATCACGCTCACGCGATCCGAGATTCGGAAGACCTCCTCCAGCCGATGCGAGATGTAGATGATCGTAACCCCGTTCTGCTTCAACCGCTGGATGATTTCAAACATGTGCTCCACCTCGGAAACCGAGAGGGGAGCGCTGGGCTCGTCCATGATGAGGATGCGCACATTCTTGGAGACGGCCTTGGCGATCTCAACCAGGCGTTGCTGCGCGGGCGACAGTTCGCGGACGGGCTTATCGGGATCTATGGCAATGTTGAACTGCTGGAACAGCGCCACTGCGCGTTCGCGCATGACCTTGAAGTCCACCAACCTTCGGCCCCCGACCCTGTCCCCGAGGAAGATGTTCTCGGCCACGGACAGGGGCGGAACCAGGTTGAACTCCTGGTGGATGACCTCAATCCCCAGGCTTCGGGCGAGATGCGGGTTCATGCGCGTGAATTCGCGCCCGTTGACGCGGATCACGCCGCTGTCGGGTTCAATCGCGCCGCCCACCACCTTGACCAGCGTGGATTTGCCCGCGCCGTTCTCGCCCAGCAGCGCATGCACCTCGCCTTTGCGGAAGTCCAGCGAAACGTGATCCAGCGCCAGAACCCCAGGGTACCGCTTGACAAGGTTTCTGAGCGACAAGACGATATCAGAATCCATGCTCCAACCCATCCCAGAGGATACCGGCTAGGGGGCCCGGCCCGCCCCCTAGCCGCGTGAGCAGATGACCCGGCGACAAGCCGTGGTCTAAAGCCCTACTTCTCGCACTTGATCGTTACGAGGGGATCCAGCGTCTCCGCCGGGAACGGCTGGCCCGTAACCATCTTCTTCACGAGTTCATACGTGCGCTGGGCGAGGTCTTCAGGCCCCCCACCGATGGCCACCGCGCCCCGATAGGGATCCTGGCAGCCTTTGATGAGGGGGATGTTCTCGGGGTTCACGTCGCCCGAGAAGACCGCGTACTTGTCCAGAGCATTCGGCGCAAAGGCGCGAATGGCCTGCGACACGCCCATGGCGCCCGAGTCCCCGATGACCAGGAAGACCTTCACGTTCGGGTACGCCGTGAGGATGTTCTCGCCCGTGGTAACGCCCGCCGTAATCGTGGCATTGGGCACGTCCACGAAGGTTACGAGTTTGGCCTTCGGGCAACTCTCAATGGTGCGGAACCCGTTGGTGCGCTTCTTCATCTCGGGCGCGCCTTCGGTGCTCATGATGGCCACCTCAATGCTTTTGTCCGGCGCGTCGGGATATGTCTTGTTGATGAAGTCGCACGCCATTTGCGCGGCCATCACGCCGATCTGGTACTGGTCGGTGTGCATGTAGGCGTCGTAGGGGCCCTGCTGGTCCACCGGAACGCCCAGGACCTTGATGCCGGCCTTCTTCGCCTGCTCCACCGCGCTGATGACGCCAACCGGATCCACCGACATGACGATCAGCGCGTCCACGCCCATGGAGATGAAGTTCTCAATCTGGTTGTACTGTTTGGCCGCGTCGCCGTCGGCGCTCGCCACGAGGACCTCAATGCCATCGGCTGCGAACAGTTCCTTCACCCGCGTCGTCAGGGCCGACAGGAACGAGTTGGCGGCATCGGGAATGCAGTAGCCGATGCGCAGTTGCTTGGCCGGCGGCGTGGTCGGCGCCACGGTCGGCGCCACGGTCGGTGCAGCCGTCGGCGCAGCAGGCTTCGCGGTAGGCGTGGGCGTGGCCTTCGCCCCGCACGCCGACAGAAGGGTTGCCACAACGAGCAGCAACGCCACAATGGTGGATAGCCTCTTGTTCATGTTCCTTCTCCTTTTCCCTTTCTGTCTTCAGAGATTCAGGTTGACTTCGTAGTTACGGTGTAGTTGCGTTTGCGTCTTATGTAAACTCTCACCCCCTCTGCAACAGGATTCGCGGATGCAACACCGGCGCACCAACGCCGTGCCGTCCGCCGCAAGACCGGTTAGCGTCCCTTCTGCTGGGTAAGCCTCAGGTTCCTCTGGTACTCGTCAAAGGCCACCGCGCCCAGAAGAATCAGCCCCCGGACGATGAACTGCGCGTAGGTTCCCCAGCCGGCCAGTTGCATCCCGTTGCCGATCACCGCCAGGACGAACACTCCCCCGACCAGAGCCGGCACGCTGCCCTCGCCGCCCATGAAACTCACGCCGCCCACAATCGCCGCTGTCAGGGCGATGAACTCGGTGCCAGGCCCAAAGGACGAGTTGGTGGTGTTCGCCTTGGAGATCATCACCATCGTCGCCAAAGCCGTGAGGAACCCGCAGATGGTGTAGATCGCGACCTTCATCCGCTTCGTATTGATTCCGGACAGGCGCGCGGCCTCTTCATTGCCGCCCACGGCCATCAACCGGTAGCCGAAGGTCGTTTCGGTGTACACGAGGCTCGCCACGATGACGACCACCAGCGTCAGCAGAATGTCAAAGGGCACACCCAGCACCTTCCCCCGCGTAAGGAACAGGAACTCGGGCGGGTAACTGCGGAATGTATTCGCCTTGGACACCAGGTACGAAATCCCCTGAAACACGGCACTGGTTGCGAGGGTCGCAATCAGAGGGAAGATGCGAATCCGAGACACGATCAGGCCGTTGATGAGCCCGAGGAGCGTGCCGAGCACAAGCCCGATGAGCACCGATAGCCAGACCGGCAGGTGGTACAACACCATCGCCATGGCCGTGATGACGCCGACGAGCGACATCTGATACCCCACGGACAGGTCAATCCCGCCCCCGATCATGACGAACGACAGCCCCACCGCGACGATGATGAAGTAGGTGTTCTGGATCACGATGTTCGTCAGGTTGCGCGCTGTCAGGAAATAGGGGCTGGCCAACGAAAAGAACGCCATGAGGCCAAGGAGTATGAACAGCACGGTGTATTTTCTGAGACCGCTCAAATCCATTTTGGGCATCGTTTCTCTCGCTGCTGGGTTGAATGTCTCCGCTTGTTCTTGAGCGCCGCATTCTCGGGCCCAGGTTGAGGCTCTGGGGACTATCCGAAGGATTTGTATTGCACTTCAGGGGCGGGGCCGCCATTGCGGTCCTTGCCCTTCACAATCAGGGTAACCACGTCGTCAAGCGTTACCTTGCTGACTTCCAAAACATCTTGCCGCTGCCCGCCCTTGAGGACAAAGACGCGGTCGGCAATCGCCAGCACGTCCGGAATGCGCTGGGTGATGAGCAGGATGGAAATCCCCATGTCCCGCAGGTTCCGGATGAGGCCCAACAGTTTGTTCGCCTCGGTAACGCCCAGGGCCGCCGTCGGCTCGTCCATGATGAGGACCTTGCACTGGAACGCGATAGCGCGAGCACAGGCGACCATCTGACGCTGGCCGCCGGACATGCGGGCCACGCTCATCTTCGGCGACTTGATGTCCACGCGCAGGTCGCGGATCACCTCCGCAGCCCTGGCGTACATGCGCTTCTTGTCCACGAACAGGCCGAACGGACCGCGCACCAGTTCCCTGCCCACGAAGATATTGCGGGTAACGTCCAGGTTGTTGAACAGCGCCAGGTCCTGGTAGATCATGCTGATGCCCAGGCGCCGCGCGTCCAGGGGGCTGCGGATGTTCGCTTTCTCCCCGTCCACGTAGATTTCGCCCTCGTCGGCCACATACGCCCCCGACAGAATCTTCATCAGCGTGGACTTCCCCGCGCCGTTATCGCCGACGATGCCCATGATCTCGCCGCGCCGCAGTTCCAAATCCACATTGCGCAGCGCCTCAATCCCGCCGAAGCGCTTGCAGATGCCCTTCATCTCAACGATGTAATCCGCGCTCATAAGACCTCATTTGCGTCAGATGCTCGCACTGCAGAGTCAAAGACGGGGGCTGGGGATTCTGCCCGGGCACACGCCCCAGCCCCCGTGAGACACCGGCGTTCTCCACGCCAATCGCCGAGCCTACGGCTTGGGCGGCCCGGGCGGCAGCATCAAGGGCTGCGGCGCGGCCGTGGGCACGATCAGCATCTTGGCGCTCTCCACCGGCACGGCCATCAGTTGCCCATCCACGGCGGTTACCATATCCAGGTCATCCCACACGATCTTGGGATACGCCTCGCCGTTGAGCATCTTGCCCGCGTACTGCATGGTGCGGCCAATCAGGTCGCCGCCGAAGCGAATCGTGCCGCGGAAGACGCCCTTCCCCATGGACGAGTCGGCAACCGCCTGCCCTTCGGCGCCGATGAGGCCCACGCTGAAGACCGCGACCTTGCTCAAGTCCTTGATGACGCTCGCGGCCCCCTTGGCGTACTCGTCCATGATCGCCTGCGACGCGCCCATCGCGCCATCACCGGCGTAGGCCAGGACGAGTTTCACGTTCGGATGGGTCGTTAGGACGTTCTGCATCGCCGTCTGGCCGGCCTGGAACATCTCGGCCTGCACGACCTGCACGACCTTCACCGCCGGCGAGTAGGCCGGATTCGGAACGCGGTCAGCCTCGGATTTGCCGGGGAGATACTTCCCACTGGCATCCGAAATGGGCTCTCCGTTGGCGTCAATGTAGGCGCCCGTCTCGTTCTTCAGGTAGGGCTCGGTGATCATCTTCAGCCCGTTGGAGCGCTGCACGGCCTCCGGGTTGAGCGTGGACTCAAAGATCACCGTCTCCACCGAGCCAGGGGCGGCATTCGGATACGTCTTGTCCACCCATTGTTTTGCCATCAAGGCGGCATACGCCCCCGACAGGAACTGGTTCATCTTCATGACGCAGTCATACGCGTCCGCATCGCCGGGGTCGCCGCCCGCGAACAGTACCTGGACGCCCGCCGCGCGAGCCGCCTTCAGCGCAGGGACGATGCTCGTAGGCTCCACGGCCATCACGAACATGAACTTGACCTTCATGGCGGTGTAGTTCTGAATCTGCGTCGCCTGCGTATTGGCGTTCCCATCGGCGCTGGAAACCTGCACGTCAAACTTATCGCCGAACGTGGATTTGAACGCGTCCTGGAAGCCCAGCATCAACGGGTTATCCAGCGCGGGCAAGCATACAGCGATGATCGGCTTTGCCGGCACTGGGGTCGGGGGCACCGGCGTCGGTGGGACCGGCGTCGGCGGCACAGGCGTTGCGGCCGGCTTGGTGGGTGGAACAGGCGTTGGGGTGGGTGCGGGCGTGCCGCACGCAGGAAGCAACAGCATCGCGGCTACCACGACCAATGTCAAGACTTGGAACACGCGTTTCATCTTCGTCTCCTTCCCTGCAATCCTTGCACGGATGTCAGTCTATCGGCGACCAACTCACAATAGGACGGGTTGCCACCCCGCAACACCAGCGGCTCCCTACCACCTCCTTCCTGCCAACTCAACGGAGGCGACCGTAGATAGAGCGATGGGAATGGCGTTGTCTTGTATTATGAAATTCATGTCCACGATGCAATATTATACCACACTCTCCGCGAGTTGTCAAGACCCCGCGCCGCGCGCTATTACGCGGGTTGCCTTCCGCTTGCCCCCGCGCTTTTGGCCGGCACGTAAACGTGTGCTAGAATGAAGTCGGCCAGCGTGCCTACGTCGCGACTTCGGGTTGGTGAACGGCAGATGAAAGACCCTTCCATGTACAACGTGCGGGCCATTGATAGGGCCATACAGATTCTATCCTGCTTTGAGGACGACGCCCCGGAGAAGACCATCGCCGAAATCTCCTCGGCAGTGGGCCTCCCCAGGCCGACCACCCTCCGCATCCTCGCTACCCTGCACAGCGGCGGCTTCGTGGAGCGCACCGCCGACGGCGAACGGTACCGACTCGGCACCCACCTGATCACCCTCGGCGCCAGAGTGGTCAATCGGCTGGATGTCCGGCAGGTGGCTCGCCCCTTCCTGGTGGCGCTTGAGGAGCGATTTGAGGAGACCTGCGACCTGGGCATCTTCAGCAAGGGCGAGGTCCTCTACATAGAGATTGTGCAGAGCCGGCATGCCCTTCGGCTGGCCGGAAGCCCCGGACTCCGCTCGCCGGCCCACTGCACGGCAAGCGGCAAGGTCTTCCTGGCGTTTCTCCCGCCCGACAGGCTGGCCCAGATTCTGAACCGCCCGCTGGCGAGATACACCGACAAAACCATCACCTCTCCCGAAAGGCTGCGGCAAGAACTGGAAGAAGTACGCATCCGGGGGTACGCGGTGGACGACCAGGAACTCAACCCGGGCGTCCGGGCCGTCGCCGTTCCCATCCGCGACTCAGGGGGCAAGGTCGTGGCCGCCATCGGCATGCCGGGGCCTGTGGAGCGGATGACCGCGGAGCGAATCCCCGTGCTCGCCCAGGCGCTGATGGAAGCAGCGAACGCCATCTCGGCGCGCCTGAGCCAGAAGGACACCACCCCGCGCGGCTAGGCGCACCCCGAAAACAAACGTGCGACGCACCGCGAGCGGCGCGCCGCACGTTGTCCGAATCACGCCAGAAGTTACGCCACGACGGGGAACTCGTCGGGCGGGATGATGTCCCCCTTCTTTGCGCGGGCCTCCTCCAGCCGTGCGATCTCGGCCTCGGCCACCTGGAACAGCACCGGCGGCGTGTTCGCCACCTTCGTGCGGTAAATCTCCATCACGCGGCGCGTCTTGGCCAGGAACTGCGGCACGCGCAGCGAGAACTGCTTCACGTAGTCCTCCTTCGTGTACTCCCGGCCATGCACTTCCTTGAACAGCCGTCGCAGGTCTTCGTACTTCGGGATGTAGCCGACAGGCGTCTGGATGGCGCCCACGTCGCCGTGAACCCGCAACTCCATCCACTTCAGCCAGATGGCCTTGTCGGTCTTGTCATTGAGCCACTTGCCGGTCTCCATGTCGCGCAGGAAGTAGTTGACGCCGAAGATGGCCGGCGGGTGGGTCAGCCCCTTGCCGAAGTCCAGGTTCATCCCCACGTACCGCCCGATGGGCACCGACAGGAAGTCCAGGTTGGACATGGGGTTGAACTCGCGCACGCCCTCCTTGCCCAGCGTGGCGGCGGTCGTCTCCGACTCCAGGAACGCGCCCATGGTTACGATGCCATGCTCCCAGTTGAACGCCTGGCGCACGGGCATCCACGTGTCCGAGTCGCGCCCGCCGTAGATGAACCCGGCCGGCTCCACGCCTTCGGGGTCGTGCAGGCGCGGGCTGACATTCTCCAGCAGGCTCAAGTCCAACGTGAAGCGGGCGTTCTTGTGCGAGGGCGGGATTTCCTTGCCCTTGGCGTCTTTCTTCCCCTTCCACCACTCGCCCGAATGGTTGTAGCCGCGCTCCGGCACGGGGCCATCCTTGCCGTTCCAGTACACCGAGCCGTCCTCGCACAGGAGAACGTTGGAGAAGATGATCTCGCCGGGGTTGTGCAGCGCCTTCCAGACGATGATATCGTCCACCGAGTTGATGCCCTCAATGATGCCGAACATCCCCTTCTCCACGTTGACGGCCCGGACGCGGCCGTTCTTCTTGAACAGGTAGGCGATGTCGTCGCCCAGGATGGTCTCGCCGGGGATCATGGCGGTGGACGTCTTGCCGCACATGGATGGGAACGCGCCGGTGAAGTACGTTACGCGACCGGCTGGCCCATGCACGCCCATGAGGAGCATGTGCTCGGTGAGCCAGCCCTCCTTTTCGGCGCGGAAGATGGCCAGGCGCATGGCCAGTTTCTTCAGGCCGATGGTGTTGCCGCCGTATTGCGTGTTGGTGGAATAGACGGTGGCGTTCTCGTTGTCAATGTACATGCGCCGCAAGTGCAGGTTCTTGGAGTTCTTGCGCTCGTCCAGTTCCCCTTCGGAGTGCACGAATCGGAAGAAGCGGGCCTTCTCGCCAAGCCGCCGCCAGTCCTCGTAGCCCGAACGGTACAGCAGATGCTCGCTGTGGGCCACGTAGGGCGAGTCGGTGATCTGCACGGCGGGGATGGAGAACTCGGAGTTGGTCGGCCCCAGCGTGAAGAACAGGACGTACATGGTGCGGCCCTTCATGATGTCCTTGAGGATGCCGTGAATCTCGGCCAGGCCCTCGTCCTTGTCCATGGCGCCGATGTCCGGCCCCAGGTCCACCCCAGGCGGCAGGAGGAACTTGGTATGCTCCTTGTCGCGGCCCTGGTCGTCGTAGTGCTCGTAGTGCAGCGTGTGGCCGGGCACCTTCAGCGGCCGCTCCTCGCCGCTGCGGATGGCCTCCTGGCGGATGAAGGCCTTGTCCTCCTCCGCGTCGGTGCAAACGAACACGTCGGCCGGATTGCACGTCTCCACGTACTTCGCAACGAAGGCGTGAAGTTCCGGGTTGTGGATGGCGGCGAGCCGCCGATACGCCTCGGGGCTCAGTCGCGACTTGATGCGGTCCAATGCTTTGTTGTCTGCCATGATAACAATCCCCCTCAATTGTATTATGTCTAGTTCATCGCGAGGCGGGCCACGCGATCCTATCCCGCGTCCCTGTCCTCCGAATTGTACCCCTTTTCACGAACTTCGTCAAAGTCGGCCTGCGACGATTCACGGTGCGGCAGGTGCACTCGCCGGAAGAAGCCATCGGGCAGGTGCAAACCCAGGTGGTGCAGGCGCGCCGTGCGCCGATGGGGCATAGGCCGGACTATGGACGCCGTCAGGATGCCGATGCCGACCGCGAACACCGCCGCCACCGCGAAAGGCGCGCGCAGCCCCCATGCGCTCGCCAGCGACGCGCCGAGCATGGGGCCTAGCGTGTTGCCCGCGGAGTTGGCCGACGCGCTCAGGCCGTACACGGCGCCCTGTTGTTCGCGGCGCACCGTGCGGGCCAGTATGGCGTTGGCCGCCGGCACGACCCCGCCCACGAACAAGCCCATCGCCAGGCTCGCCACCAGGAACACGCCGAAATTCGGCGCCGCCGCCTGCGACACGTAGGACAGCGCCGCGCCCGCCGCGCAGACCAAGAGGACTCGCGAATACCCTAACCGATCCGCCAGCCGTCCCATCAGCAGCGCGGAGACCGCGCCCGCCAGCGCCGCCCCCGACAGCACCAGGCCGGTGGCCGCGTTGACGCCCGCAGTGTCCCGCCGCAGGAAGTCCACGAACAGCGGCAGGATGACGCGCGCGACCGAATCGGCCAGGTTGGCCGAGGCCATGACCAAAATCGCGCCCAGCACCGGCAGCGAATGCGCCACCAGCCGCGCGCCATCGGCGACGCCATTGGGGCCGGACGGGCGCGCGGGCCGCCGAAACCGGTCGCGCACCAGCGCCAGCACCACGGCGGCCCCCATCGCGCTGAGCATCCCGCTGACCGCAAAAGCCCAGCGGTAGCCCGCCAGGTCGGCCACAGCGCCCCCAACCAGCGGCCCGATAGCGCCCCCCGCGCTGCTGGCCATCTGGATCACGCCCAGCGCAAACCCCACGTTCTCCAGCGGGACAAACGCCGAGGCCAGGGCGAAAAACGCGGGCGTGATGCCCGCCAGCGCCCCCTGGAAGACGCGCGCCACGAACAACTCCTGCACGCTGCCCACGAAGGCCATCGCCACGAAGGTTACTGCGATCCCCAGCGCCGCGCGGATCGTGTTCCACTTGTGGCCCATCCGATCCGAAAGCGCGCCCCAAAACGGAAAGACCAGGAACGAGGCCGCCGACCCAGCCGCCGCCAGCACGCCCGACCACAATTCCACTTGATGCAAATCCGTTACGCCGAGTTCGCGGACGTAGAGCGGCAGGAATGGGATAGAGGCGTTCCATCCCACGATGCACAGAAACTGCGCCACCGCTGCGGCGGCCAGGTTGGATTTCCATCGTGTCGCTGCGTCTTGCATAGCTGTCCGAGCCGATTATACGCCGCCGCCACGGTTTGGGCGAATTGCGCGCCCGCGCCACGGTTGACATCACCGCCATCCCTGCTACAATCATCCCATCACGCACAAGGGAGGCGACCGCCATGACCGCATTGGATCATGTCCGCTACCTGGCCGAGACCATCGGCCCGCGAGGCTCCACCACGCCGCAGGAGGCGCGGGCTGCCCAGTACGCCGCCGATGTCCTGCGCAGCCTGGGCCTGGAACCCACCGTGGAGCCGTTCACCAGCGCCAAGTCCGCCTGGTATCCGTATGTGCTGTTCTCCGCCCTCATGCTGTTGGGCGTCGCCCTGTTCGGAGTCGCCGGCAAATCGGGAGCCATCGCCGCGCTGGTGCTCGCGATCCTCGCCATCGGCTCCGTGCTGCTGGAACTGGCGTTCCGCCCCAACCCGTTCCGCGCCGTGCTGCCCAAGGGCCGCAGCCAGAACGTGTGGGCACGCATCCGGCCCACAGGCGAGGTGAAAAACCGCGTCGTCCTGCTGGGCCACCTGGACACCCACCGCACGCCCCTCGTCTTCTGCACCGACGCCTGGCTGCGGCTGTTCAAGGCCCTGGTGCCGCTCGGCCTGGTCGCCAGCGTCATCCTCACCATCCTGTTCGCCATCGGCATCGCCTCGCAGGCGCCGGCCTGGCGGGTTGCCTCGCTCCCGCTGGCGCTGATCCTGCTCGGCATCCTGGCGCTGACCGTCCAGGCCGACCTGACGCCGTTCACCGCCGGCGCCAATGACAACGCCAGCGCCGTGGGCATCGTGCTGGACACCGCGGAGCGGCTCAAGGCGCAGCCGCTGGCGCACACCGAGGTCTGGGCAGTGCTCAGCGGGTGCGAGGAAGTGGGGTGCTACGGTGCCGACGCCTTCGCGCGGGCGCACAAGGCCGAACTCAGCCGCGCGGTCTGGATCGCGCTGGATGGCGTGGGCAGCCGAGGCCGGCCGGTGTACATCACCCGTGAGACGTTCCTTCTCCCCGCCCCCAGCGACCCCGATCTGGTGGCCCTGGCAGGGAAAATCGCCGCCGCGCACCCCGAACTCGGCGCCGAAGGCGACACCTTCTCCGGCGCGTACACCGAGGGCGCCATCGGCGTCATGCACGGGTTCCGCGTGCTCACGCTCACATCGGCCCCGCGCGGCTGGACACTCACCGAGTGGCACCGCCCCACGGACACGGTGCAGAACCTGGACGCGGATACCCTGGCCCGCAGCGAAGCCTTCCTGTGGGAGATTCTACGGGCGCTGGACGCATAAGCGCGCCGACTATCGCCGGAGCCGCGCCGCGTAGTCTTCCACGCCCCGCTCGTACTCGCCCGACATCAGCGGCGACGAGAGCAGGAAATCGGCCGTGGCGCGGTTGCAGGCCACCGGAATGTTCTGCAGCACCGCGATGCGCAGCAGCGCCTTGATGTCGGGGTCGTGGGGTTGGGCCTCCAGCGGATCCCAGAAGAAGATGAGGATGTCTATCTCGCCCTCCACGATCTTGGCGCCGATCTGCACGTCGCCGCCCAGCGGGCCGCTCTTGAAGGCCACGACATCCAGGCCGGTCTCGCGCGCAATCAGGTTGCCGGTGGTGCCTGTGGCAAAGAGGCGATGCTGCGCCAGGGTTTCGCGATTGAACCGCACCCAGTCTAGCAAGTCCTGCTTGCGATTGTCGTGAGCGATGAGGGCGATGCGCTTGACCGCCGGCATAGACACGCGCAGGTAAGACTGACCCATACTCCATCCCCCCATAGACGTAGGTCAGGTTTCCATACCTGATCGGTCAGGTTCCCGTGCGCGACCCCTCACCCTAGCCCTCTCCCCGCAAGGCGGGGCGAGGCGACTGGCGGCCAGACGTAGGTCAGGTTCCCATACCTGACCGGTCGGGTTTCCATGCCTGACCCCTCACCCTGGCCCTCTCCCCGCGAGCGGGGCGAGGGAACTGCGGCCAGACGTAGGTCAGGTTTCCATACCTGACTGGTCAGGTTTCCGTGCCCGACCCCTCACTCTGGCCCTCTCCCCGCAAGGCGGGGCGAGGGGACATTCAGTTTCCATACCTGACCGGTCAGGTTTCCATGCCTGACCCCTCACCCTGGCCCTCTCCCCGCGAGCGGGGCGAGGGGATTGGCGGCCAGACGTAGGTCAGGTTTCCATACCTGACCGGTCAGGTTCCCGTGCCCGACCCCTCACCCTAGCCCTCTCCCCGCGAGCGGGGCGAGGGGACTGGCGGCCAGACGTAGGTCAGGTTCCCATACCTGACCCCTCACCCTAGCCCTCTCCCCGCGAGCGGGGCGAGGGGACTGGCGGCCAGGGATACCCGCCCTACTCGCCGCCCAGCAGCGCGCCCCAGAACCGCTTCGCGCTGAACGCCTGGCCCGATAGCAGCGTCTGCGCGCGGAACATCCGGGCCACAGCCCTCACCACGAAGACCACCGTCGCCGCAAGGAGCGCCGCCGCCAGCACCGGCTGCCACACCGGCACGCTCGCCGCGGAAAGCCGCGTCATCATCGCTATCGGCGCTGTGAACGGGAAGAACCCCATGACCAACGCCAACGCCCCATCCGGCTCCTGGATGAGCGCGTTGACGAAAAACAGCGGCAGGAGCAGGGGCCAGATCACCGAGATCGTCGCCTGGGACGCCTCGCGCAGGTTGGGTACCAGCGCCCCCAGCGCCGCCATCAGGCTGGCGTACAGGGCGTACCCCAGCAGGAAGAACACCACAGCCCACACGACGAGCGCGGGCGTCGGCTGAAGCGCTACCGGTATGCGGAGCGTCTGCCCGCCGATGCGCAGCAGCGTGTAGCCCGTGAGCACCCAGACGAGCGTCTGGAGCAGGCCCGCCAGCCCCAGCCCCGCGATCTTGCCCACCAGCATCTCGCGCGGCGAAACCGACGCCATCAGAATCTCAATCACGCGGTTCTGCTTCTCCTTGCTGATGCTATTGAGGAGCAGGCTGGCGGACATGATGATCACGAAGTAGAAGATGAGCGTAACCGTGTACGGAATCCAGAACGCCGCGTCGCTTTCCGTCTCCGCCAGGGGCGTCGGAGAAAGCGCCGTCGTGCTGATGTCCATGGGGTTGCGCACGCGAGCCGCCCGTTGCGCATCGCCGCCGAGCAGGTTCACCAGCAGCGTCCAGCGCATGATCCACGTCTGCCCGCCCGAAGTCAGGGGCCGCGCGTCGGGGTCAATCAGGTACAGGCGGCCCGTTTCCAGATAGTCCGCGGGGATGCGGTAGTAGGCGCGAATCTGGCCGGCGGCCAGGGCCTGGCGCGCGCTGGCCTCATCGGGGAACAGGGTCAGCGCGCCGGGCGGCGTGTCGGCGGGAATCGTGCGCACAATGTGCGCCTCATCCACAATGCCCTCCGGCCGCAGCGTGAAGGCGCCCATCCCTCCCGCGGCCCCGCCTGCGCCCGCGCCGCTGCGCCCCAGGGCCCCCGCCGCGAAATAGATGAGAAACCCGATCAGCGGCAGGCCGAACGCCGTGAAGAGAAAGGATTTGCGGGTGATCGTCGTGATGAACTCGTTGCGCAGCACAAGGATACTCTTACGCATGGTTGCCTCCCGCGAGGGGCTTCGCCCGCGCAAACAGTTCCGCCAGCCCCACACGCTGGCCGTAGCGCAGCATCCCCAGCCGGAACGCCCGCCCCGCCAGCCACACCGCCCCCCACGCGCACGCGGCCAGCAGCACAGCGGCCACGCCCGCCTGCCACATGGGCACGATGCCGAACGTGGCGCGCATCGCCACCGACACGGGCGACGTGAGCGGGAACAGCGACAGCGCCACCGCCATGGGGCTGTTGGGAGCCTGGACGAACGTCGTCATCATCCAAAACGGAACGATGTTCGGGAGTATGAACAGGCCGGCGACCTGCTGCGCCTCTTGCGGTTCGGCCACGGTGGCCCCCAGCGCGGTCATCAGCGCGCTGTACATGACGAACGCCGGCGCGAACACCATCGCCAGCATCAGGACAACGCCCGAATCCACGCGCACGTTCTGGAAGAACGCCGACTGGAAGAGCCGCCCGGCGACCGCAGCGGCCGCCGCCGCAAAAACCAGCCACGCGATGGCCTGCGTCAGGATCACGCCCACGAGTCCGACGACCTTGCCGCCGATGACCTGGCCCGCCGACGCCGACGTGATGATCATCTCCATCGTGCGGTTCTCCTTCTCCTCGGAGATGACCTGCACCAGGTAGCCGCCGCTGAACCCGAGGAGCATCATGAAGGCCGTGCCCGCCAGGATGGGGAGCAAATCGCCCAGCGTCGGCTCGGCGGCAAACTGGCGCTTCCCATCCGGCGTCTGGACGATGATGTCGTCGTCGCTCATGGCCGCCGCGCGCCGAGCCACCGCCGGCGGCTGATCCGCCAGCCAGTTGGCCCGCATGAAGGCCCAGAACTGGCTCGTGGCGTTGTTCTTGGGCGGCTTCACGTACACCAGTTGCACCTTGTTGCTCTGGACGTAGTCGGCGGGCAGCACGTAGTAGCACTGAATCTCGCCTGCCTCCAGCGCCCGCTGCGCCTCGGCCTCGCCCGCAAACGCCCGAATCTCCACCGGCCTGCTCGTCTGGGGCGGCGGCACCGGATTGGCCAGCATCCCCGAATGGTCCACGTAGCCCACCGGCCGGTAGTCCCGCTCCATGCGCACCGCCAGCGCGCTGATGCCCACCATGAGGGCCAGAAGCACGGGCACGCTCAACAGCGCCCAGATGAACCGCTTGCGCACGACATGCCGCCTGTACTCGTGGGCGGCGATTCGCCACAACTTGGACATCATTCGCCTCCCTTGCCCACGACGCGGATGAAGATCTCGTCCAGCGAGGGCACCGCAATCTCAAACTTCTCCAGCACCACGCCCGCGCCCAGCAGGGCCTTCAGCACATCCTGGGGCGTAACGTCGTCGGCCAGGTTCAGCCGCACCTCGTTGTTGTGCCGCGACGACGAGACGACGCCCGGCACGTCGGGCAGGTCATTCACCGCCCGCACCACCACCGCGTGCCCCGAATGCTGCCGCCGCACGTCGTCCAGGCCGCCGTACAGGACAGCGCGCCCCTTGTTGATGAGCAGGATGCGGTCGCACAGTTCCTCCACCTGGTGCATCTGGTGCGTGGACATGATGATGGCCGCACCTCGGTCGCGCAACTCCCGCATCAGGTCCTTGACCATCTGCGTGTTGACCGGATCCAGCGCCGCGAACGGCTCGTCCACGATCAGCAGTTCCGGCTCGTGCATGACGGCGGCGATGATCTGGGCTTTCTGCTGCATCCCCTTGCTGAGTTCCTTCACCTTTCGCGTTCGGTAGGCCACCAGGTCAAACCGCTCCAGCCACTCGCCCACCCGACGCTGGGCTTCCGCGGTGGACAACCCCTTGAGCGTGCCCAGGAACGTCAGGCACCGCTCCAGGGCGATGTCCTGATACAACCCGCGCTCCTCGGGCATGTAGCCGATGCGGTTCTTCTTCTCCTCGGTCATCGGCCCACCGAGGACGGCAACCTGGCCGCCGTCGGGCTTGAAGATGTCCAGCATGATGCGAATCGTCGTCGTCTTGCCCGCGCCGTTCGGGCCTAGCAGCCCGAAAATCTCGCCGCGTTCTGCGTGGAACGACACATCGTCCACAGCCCGGGTCTTGCCGAAGGATTTTGAGATGTGAGAGACCTCAACCGGATGCATGCGCGCTCCTCCTTGCCGTACTTCAACATACTTCCTGCGCCGGCCGCCTGGCGCTGGGCCTGGACTGTCGCCGACGGTTGCCCTCAAGGCATGATCGCGAGCGCCCGTAGGGCGCGAAGCCCTCGCCCGCACCGCACATCGGGAATCGTTACGGGCGCGCCATTATAAAATACTCGCCAACGCCATGCGCGGGTTCAAAGCATCGCGGCACCAGCGCGCAAACGGTCTCGGTTCTATTTTGGTGAGCAAGGCACGACGCACTTCCGAAAGCGCATCGCACCTGTACCCATGCCGCGACCAACGGAGTTTGGAACCGAGTCCGCAAACGCGTTACGGGATCCGATAGATGCGTCGCCCGCCCTCTTCGGATACGGCCAGCCGCCCGTCATCCACCATGTGCTGCAGGCAGTCCAACACGTAGTCGGCAGGGAGGGCCAGAGCCGCAGTGATGTCCTCCGCGCAGGCCCCGCCAGCCTGCATCAGAATAGGCACAACCCTTTGCGCGCACTCGTCCAGCGACGGAAACAAGTCCGGGTAAAGTTTGCGCATACAATCAGGGCAGATGCCGTGGCTGAAATCCACCTCCGAGTGCTCGCTGACGTAGTCTTCCACCTGCCGCCAGTAGCCCCTGTCGTCGCGGATCTTCTTGCAATTGGCGCAGATGGGAATCAAGCCGCGCAAGGTTTTCACCTGGGCCAGGGCATCCTGTAGGCTGTGGATGAGTTGCTCGCGCTCCTGCTCGGCGCGCTTGCTCTCGGTGATGTCGCGCAGGATGGCCAGGCGGCCCCGCGAACGCCCGCGGCGGTCAACCAGTGGGATGACGCGCACGTCCAGGTGGCGAGGGTCAGGCTCCGCCAGGAAGACCTCGGCGCGGGACAAATCGGCCCGGTCGCAGGACTCCAGCAGTTCGGGCACGTGCCCCAGCGCATCCCGCAGGCGCTCGCCGATGGGCGAGGTACCGAGCGCCAGCATTCGCCGGGCGGCGGGATTGACCTCCACCAGTCGCCCGTTGTCATCCCACACCAGAATGCCGTCGGTCATGCGCGCCAAGACCACGCTGCGCGCCACGGGCACGATGCTGAGAAACTGATACTGCAGGATGGCGTAGGCGAACGCGACGCCGCTAACGGTAAACAGCACGGGCGAGAGATCCACATTGGGCCACGGTATGGGCAGTATCACGCTGGCGACGCTCGCCGCGAGGGGCACGATGACGCCGGCGAACACGAGCCGCGCCTGCTTCCGGTACAGCGGCGGCGCGCGGCGGTACGTCAGCGCGAGCACAATCAGCGCGAACACGATGAGAGTGTACGAGTAGATGGCGTTCGTCCAGAACCAGGGGCCGCCTTCCAGAATCGCGCCGGCGCCTGGGGAGCGCTTCCCCCCGAAGAACAGCCCGTGCCACGGGTCGGTCCATAGCAAGACCAGCGTCAGCACGGCCTCGGCGATGAGCAGGGCCAGCACGGGGCGGGTCAGCCAGTCGTCGCGGTCGGTAAACTGGAGCACAAACGCGAGGAACGCGGCCGGCACGGTAACGACGCCGATGTAGGTAAGGTCCAACCAGAAGAACGGCGAGGGGCGATAGAACCCCGACCAGTGGATGGCGTAGGTCCCGCTCCAGAACGTGGTGGCGGACATCAGGATGATGAGCGGCCACCCGCCTGGGGCGTTGCGCCGCCGCCAGGTAACGGCCACAACCGCAGCCGACATGAGAGCGGCGATGAAAAGCAGCACGCTGTACAGGGCATTCACCTCGGACATACAGCCTCCGGCCTGGAACGGGCAGGGCTTACCTGTGCCCCACGGCGACTATATCATGAGACCCTGGCGCGGTCAAACGCAGCGCGGGCGGCGCGTCCCCTCGCCCGCTGGGAGAGGGCTAGGGTGAGGGGCGTTTGGACCGCGAAGGACGCAAAACGGCGCAAAAACCGCGTCCGCGTGTGCCCGCGCGGGGCTGAACCCCCGCGCTACAGGGGCAAAGCCCCTTCGGGGCTATTACATTCGTGTAGATTCGTGTGATTCGCGGATGCCACCCGCCC
>Ga0067045_1028644_pt1 | contig 29667 bp, 22 predicted proteins | sample TerdegcTABiofilm_FD_59184 | JGI IMG/M metagenome (GOLD analysis project Ga0067045, IMG submission 59184) | Combined Assembly of (Gp0054472, Gp0054536) Wastewater bioreactor microbial communities from Singapore -Terephthalate degrading...
AGCCGTCGCGCTCTCGGCGATAGACGATGCCCCGCCACGCAATGTTCCGCCGCAGACCGCCGCGGATCAAAGCCGCCCAACCGATCAGGGCCAGACACGGGGCCGCCAAGATATCGAGGACGAAGATGGCCGCCATCTTGGGGAAAGCGGCGGGGCAATACGTCCGCGTGGCCCAGGCGCGCCATACGCCGCGTAGGGCGTACACGAGGTACAGCAGGCCGACCCCCGCGCCCGCTACGACGCGGACGGCCGGTGAAGGTCCCGCCCAGGCAGCAACCGCCAGCCCCCAAAATGAGAGTTGCGCGAATGCTTGCAGCAGCACGGCCGCCAACCACCAGCGGAAGATCACATGTCGCGTGAGCGAGAACTGCCGTTCGATAAACGCTAGAGTCCGGGCCCAATTCCCGTGATTGCGAACGGGGATCATGCAGGCCGGTTCGAACTCCACGTGCAGGCCCGCCTTTTGCAACACATCCGCCACCTTCAAGTCGTCGCAAATCGTCCCGGACCAGGCGCCGCGGATGTTCAGTCGCTCGAAGGTTTCGCGGGCAATCGCCCAGGAACCACCCCAGACCAGGTTGGGAGCGCCGCGGCCCAAAAGCATGGCGTAGCCGGCGTTGATCGAATAGACCACCAGGTCGGCGAACCGCAGACGGTCGGCCGTGAACCAGCGGTAGCCGGTCACCACGGCCGTACCCTTTTCCTTCAGACGCGAGGTCAGAGCCCGCAGCCAATGGTCGGGCGGGGCGGCATCGGAATCGGCGAAGGCCAGGACTTCCACGCAGGGCGGAATGTCGGCCGTGGCGGAGCGAAGGTTGTGGACCTTTTGCGCCTCGCCGCGGGCCTCGCCCGCAAACAGGACCTCCGCCCGGCGCTCGGGATGGGCGGCAATCCGGCCGCGAATGACGTCGTAGGCAGGGTCTTCCGGATGCTCCACGACGAACCGCAGGCGGTAGTTGGGGTGATCTTGGCAAAAGAATCGCTCCAGATTCTCCGCCAAATCCGGTTCCGCCCCGCGACAGGGTACGATGAGCAGCGCCGGCCGCCGCGATTCGAGCCGCGAGATGTCGCGCAGCCGCGACGCGGCAAATCGCCGATGTTCGTACGCCTGAATCAGCAACAGCGCAGCCTGAAGCAGGGCCGCGGCCGCCCACAGCCCCACCACCGCCAACCAAAATCCGTCCATGGATGCCGACAAGGGAAATCCTCTTTTCCGCGGCGCCGGTCCGTGCCTGCGCAGACTAGCCACGAGCCGCCCGATCACCTCGGCGCCCTACATCGACGCTGGGAGGCAGCATAACCCTTCGCGCGGGCGCCGTCAATCGGAATCGGGACAAAGTGGGAAGGTGGAAAGGTAGGAACGTGGGAACGCGGGAACGTCCGGCACGACGGCCGCTCACCTCAGCCGTTCGTCGCCATTGCCCGAGAGTCCTGCTGCGTGGACGGCGCGGAGGAATAACCGTGATGCCGATAATAGCGCCGCCGGACCGTGTTCCCGTAGAAATGCCCGAAACGGTTGGGACGCTCCAGGATCGGCATGGAGCGAATCTCCTCCCGAGTCATGGACCGAGCCACGGAATCGGCCGAAACGGGTGCGGGCACGCTCCAAAACATGCTCGCCGCAATCCCCACGAACAACAGGTAGCGCAACGCACTTCGCATGGCGGTCTCCTCACAGCAAGCCGACAAAAAACCGAACGCGTCCATTCGATCCCGGCACGGAACCGCGGACTCCATTTGCTACATGATTTTTCGGCGCCCGGGCGGGAGAGATATCGGCGGGCAGGCGAACGTAACGGGAAGGCCGCGTTGACCGAGAACAAGAGAAGCGCGGCCCGTATCGTTTACGACGAATCCGCGCTCCATGCCGGTCGTGCGACCGCGTCTTGCCTTCCTAAAATCACAAATATTCCGAAATTGCCCGCACGACAAGCCCGGCCCCCGCGACGCCCGGGCCTTGTCCCCAAGACACCCCCGGGCATAAGCTTCTCGTGGGCATCCGCGTTGCCTCTTTCGCCCCAGATCGCTACCGTTTCCACCGATCCCGGCCCTTGCTTCATGCGTGAACGTTCCGAACCTTCCACCGCCGTAACGCCCGCGGAAAGCGGGGCCGCAATGCCCGTCTTGCAGCCGGGGTCGCCTCACGGGATACCGGTCCGCAGCGCAAACCCGCTCGATCCGGAACGCCGCCGAAACTCCATGCGAGATGTGGGCGTGTTGCTGGTCGGGCATGGGACGCGGGAGCCGTCCGGCATCGCGCAGACCCGCAAGCTGTTCGAACTCGTGGAGTGCTCCCTCCGCGGAAGGGACTTCGAGGGACCGGTCGCGCTCTCATTCCTGGAGCTGGTCCAGCCGAACATACCCGCGGCGCTGCCCTCCCTGTCGCAGCAGCCGATCCGCCGTTTGATCGTGGCTCCCTTGATGCTGTTTGCGGCGGGCCATGTGCGGCGCGACATCCCCCACGAGGTGGAGGCGGCCCTGGGTGACGGCACTCGGCCCAGCGTTTGCTACCTGGATGCCCTGAACGACGACCCCGCCGTGCTACGGCTGTCGCTCCGCCGCGAGCAGGAGGCGGTGGGTTCGCAACCCGGATGCGGCGATCATTCGGATGATACGGACGACACCTTCTACCTCTTCGTCGCCCGGGGCAACCGCGATCCCGAAGCCCTGAAGATGACCCGCCGGGTGCTGGAGCACCGTACCCGGCAGTCGCGGCGGCGGCACTACGGTCCGGCCTACTTGGCCATGGCCGAGCCCACGCTGGATCAGGCCCTCGATCAGGTCGCACAAGGCCCCTGGAGGCGGGTGATTGTGCAACCCCACCTGCTGTTTCGGGGACTGCTGGAGCAAGAGCTGAGGGCCAAGATCGCCCTCCGCGCGGAAGTGCGACCCGACATCGCCTGGATCGTCACCGACGTCCTGGGTCCCGATCCGATCCTGGCGGAAAGCCTGGCCGACAAGATTCTCGCGGCGATTTCTTCCGAAGGAACCTGATGAGGAAGTCGCCGTACCGCTAGCGGACGACGTCGGCCTCGATGCGGTAGATCATGCCGCCGAATTGCTGGTTCAGCACGTCGGGCTGGGACGTGAAGACGCCTCCCACCCCGATCCTCTTGGTACTGTAATCCAGCTTGATGCCGTTCTTGAGGTGGATCTCGACCATTTGGGTGGGTTTGAGCTGTCCCTGGCAGAAGTTGCAGTGGGCGAGCTCCGCCACCATCACGAAGTCGGTGATTCCGAAGGCCTTTTGGCCCGCCACCATGTGACCGTACAGAAAGACCTTTTTCCCCTCCAAATCCTCAGCTTTTTTGGAGATAGGGCTGCGGTCGCCGGGGTCGGGCTGGAGATCGGCGAAGGTGATGAGGCGGTAGCCCGGCGGAGAGGCCGCCAAAAAGTTGTACATCACCCAGCTCGTCCCGCTCAGCCCGAAGACCAGCGAGAACAACACGCCGGTCTTGGCCATCCCCAGGCCCAGGCGTTCTTTGGGCAACCGCAGGATCTCCCGGCGTGCAACCCATCCGAACGCCACCCCCGCAATGGGGAGAATCACGGCGTACACCGTCAAAAAACAGATGACGGAAAGGATGCCCAAGACCAAGCTGATGACCGCTTGCGGCTGGATCGCCCGATACCCCGAGCGGGATTGGGCGGCCAGCTTGTAGGTCCGTCGCATTTCGGACGCGGCAATCTTGTCGGCGGGAGTACCCACGGCCATGAACACGGTCTCCTCGAGCTAACCGTTGTCCGGTCTCACCCCTCAGCGGGGAACTTCACCCGGCCGTCACCATTAAATTATAGGCAACGACCGGCGGCCGGCCCCGATGCTAAGGCTACGACCCCGGGCCGAAAAAGGTTTGACGATTCGCCGAGGAAAATTCGGAACTGAGGCCGCGGCGGCGCTTTCACGGGCCGGTCGGCGGGGTGATGACGGCCGCCCAATGCCCCTCGCCCGGGGCAGCCAAGGGGAGTTTCTTCCCTCCCGTCACGGTTTCCGCCTTTGCCACTTCCCCCTTTTGGATGTCGATCCATTCCAGACGCAGGTCGCGCGGCATGCCGGTCAGGTCGAGCAGGACGCGGCCGCCGTCGGGGAAGTACATGATGCAACCCTTCGCCGGGTTCGCCGCCGCGAAGGCCTCGTTCTCTTCCCGTTCCCCCAGCAGATCCTGCCGGGGTTGCAGGTCCCAGAAGCGGACGCGGCTTTCGGCCAGTCGGGCGGCTCGAATCGCCGCCTTGGCCTTCTCCGACAGACCCAGCCCGGAGTCCGGCCGATGGAACCGCGCCGACGCCGCCCCCGCCAAAATCAGCCGCCAGAACCGCTCCACGCCGTCCCGGTCGGTACCGTATCGTCCGGTATCCGCGCCGTAGATCTTGACGCTGTTCAGCGGTCGCGGACTCGCGGCGACGTATTCCCGCACCCAAAGCACGTTCCCCCAGTGCACGTCGCCTTTGTTGTGGTTGTTTTGCGAGATGTCGGCAAAGCCGTACAGCTCGGGATGATCGAGCGTCCGCCGATGTTGCGGGGCCTTCAAGTCCCAGGCGTCCCACATCTCGGTCACGTAAACCGTCTTGCCCTGCGCCTTGGCCCGATCGCGGATGAACTCGGCCCAGAACCGCCCCCAGGCCTCCTCGCCCGAGGTCTCGTTATCCATGCAGTACAACACGTGATCGTATTGCAGCGAGTACGACAGCAGCTTTTCCACGAACCGTGCTTGATAGGGAAAGACCACGCGGTTGTCTCGCTGGGCGGGCGTGGTGAAAAAGAACGGCTGCTTGTTGGCGCCGGGGTGGTCCGGGTAATGCTCCGCAAAACCCGATTCGGCATAGTCGTAGTTCACATTGTTTTTCGGGTTATAGGGATGCGGCTCCCAATTGTCCCGGGAATAGTCGAAGCGGTCCCAGACCTCGATTTGTACGAAGATCCGCCGCTCGGCCGTCCACTTGAGCATGTTCTCGAACCGCCGCCAGTATTCCTCATTCCATTGATTGAGGTCGTACTTCCCGCTTTCCAGCCGCAGGAAGGGATAGACCTCGAAACCCTTGTCGGGCCGATCGCTCATGGTGTTGCGAATGTAATTGGCGCCGACCTCCGCCATCTCGTCGAGGTGCTCGCGGAGGTCGGGAATCTGAAACAGGTTGTCGTCCTTGCTGCCCCCCAGGAGCATCACCGGCCGACCCTGATACTGCCAATAGCGCGGGTTTTCCTTCCAGGGTTGAATGGCGTCGTCGGCGGTGAGGCCGGGCGACCATGCCCAACCCGACCAGAGCATCACGGCCGACAACGCCGCCCAAAGCCGCCTATCGGCAACACGGCTGCGTCGCACGGGCGAGCCGGCGGGCCCCGGCTCCGTGGCAATACCCCGCGAACCCAACGAACCGCATGACACCGGCATCGAACCTTGCGACCGCATGGAATCGCCTCCTCCCAATGGTGAGCTTGCGCTGCGAAATCACGTACCCGAACCGCGGGCCGATCGGACCGCCGTCCGCCCACGAGCATAGCAACTTGCCGGCGCCATGCAACCAGCCCGAGCCGCCGGCGCAAGCCGGCGGTGTCCACGGCGCTACCCGGCATTTACCATCGGCCCACGGCTCCACCACCAGCTCACGCTAGTGGCTCGGGGGTTTGTTCGCGGATGCGTTTCTATGGAGCCCCCGGCGTTCGAGCCGCCGGCGTAAGCCGGCGGTGTCCACGGCGCTACCCGGGATGCACCACCAGCTTACGCCGGCGGCTCGCCATGCTGCACCACGTCAGACTTGCGCCCGAGGCTCATTACGCCCGCAGGCCCGTCTGGTAAAATCGAGAAATCGTCGCTCCCGCGTCGAACCGCCGCCGAGTCACCGGGAAACCGAGCCGCCCATGACGGATGAACCGCTGCCGGAAATGCCCCACTGCGTCCCCAGCGACCAGCCGCGCAACGTGGCCGAGTTGGCCGAGCGGTTGCTGCCGGTCTATCGCGTGGAAGGGGGAACGATCCAGCTTTCCGGCTGCTCGATGGACGAGCATCTCTTCTTGCGGATCGACTTCGAGACCGACGACGGCGACGAACGCGTGGTCCTGGACGCCCAAGGCCGATGCCTGGACCTGCGGCAAATCTCGGTGCTCGGTCTGGACGGGACCGTTCCCTTGCCGAAGCCGCGGCCTGTGCCGCCCGGCCTCTTGGAGCGGCTTTGGGAGCAGGGCCGGTACAAGGTCGCGGAACGCCGTCCGCTCGGTCCGCTCAAGCCGGCCGTGGTCTGGTGCAAGCACGTGGAGGGCCGGCTCCGCGCCTGCTTCGGCGAGAAACTGGTGGAAGTCTCGTTCTCGGACTGGGCGCGGCGTTTGCAACCGCCCGCCTTCACCTGCCCCACGACCGCGCGGAAGACGTTCGCCCTGACGCAGACGGACGACGGGCGGATCGTGGCGACCGAGGAAGCGGCGGTCTGCGAAGAGACTCGCCGCGTCGTGCTGCGGACCGAGTTGATCCGCTGCGAGGTGTCGGGAAAGCAGGTCCTGGCGTCTCTGACGACCCGCTGCCCCGTCTCCCATCACGTCGTGCTGCGCGATCGGTTGATGCCGTGCAAGTTGTGCGGGCAGGAGGTCAGCCCGGCCGTCCTGGCGGCGGGCGTGTGCGCGGCTTGCCGCGAGGTCCGGCCGATCGCCAAGACCGATCCCCGCCTCGTCCGCCTCCTGGCCGAATACCCGATCCTCGACCGCTCGCTCTCTTGGAGGATGTCCGAAACGAGCGCGGTGTACATCATCATCAGCCAAGGTTGGTGGCAGCGGCTGTATTGGGTGGTGGATAAGGAGTCGTTGCGGATCGTCCGCCTGGCCCGCGGGCGGCGCTTCTCCCGCGATTGGCAGTTCCTCGCCCCGGAGGAATACCCCACCACGCTGGAGGAGTGAGTGTACGACCCGAAGCTGCGGCATATCCGTACCGGCCGAATCCCTGCTCGGACGCCGGGCCTGCTCCCGATTCCGAAAGCCCGCGCCCTACGCCAACGGGGCAAGCTACAATTGCCGAGACGGGACGCCAATTCAAATGACGCACACATGGGAGAATGCTGCCTGCCGACCGCGTGCGTTTGCCACGGCAGTACCTCCATAATCGGTCGGTCGATAAGTCATACCCACGTCCGACTGTCGGCCAGGCGATCAATACCACCAAATCGATTACCCCGCTTAACCGGGTGTCTGCGTCTAGCATTGAAGACACAAGGCGATGACAAAGCGAATTACCATCGTGTCACCTTTTTTCAACGAAGAAGAGTGCGCAGAATTGTTCTTTTGCGCTCTCGACAATACTCTTCGTCAAGACGCACTCTCACGTTACGATTTTTCACTCGTCTTCGTAAACGATGGCAGCACGGACCGCACGGCCCTTGTGTTAAAGAGCCTTCCTAGCTCCCGTTGGGATCTGAAAGTTGTGTCGCTAGCCCGCAATTTCGGACATCAGCTTGCGCTTTCCGCCGGAATGGACTACGCGGGCGATTGTGACGCGGTTGTGCTAATGGATTCCGACCTACAACATCCCCCCGACCTCCTGCCGCAGCTAATTAATCTTTGGGAACAAGGATTTTCCGTCGTGCAAACCGTGCGCAAGCACACAAAGCACTCGTCATTTCTCAAGGAGTTTACGTCCGACCTATTTTATAAAGTATTTAATGCGCTAAGCGATACGCGGATAACACCGGGAGCGGCAGATTTCTGCCTTCTTGACAAGACCGTGCTAGCCGCTCTACGCACAATGCGCGAGAGACACCGCTTTTTAAGAGGATTAGTTGCCTGGTCGGGCTTTCGCCGCGCATACCTTGAATACATTGCTCCGGAACGGAAAGCCGGTACATCCAAATACACCCCAAGCAAGATGATACGGCTGGCATTTGACGCAGTTTTTTCATTTTCGGCGAAACCGGCCAAAATGGCCACTTGGGTTGGTTTGGCGCTGGTTGTATTTGGTTGGCTTTACTTGCTCTATGCCCTCGTAGGCACAATTGCCCGCTTGCCGTTCGTTCACGGATGGGCATCCCTCCTATGTACTTCCCTCATCTTAAACGGTATGACTCTTTGTATTCTGGGTATACATGGTCAGTATCTGGCCCGCATATTCGAAGAAATTAAAGGCCGACCGCTATATACAGTAGAAGATGTGACGAGCAAACCATGTTCACAAGCCCCATGACTATCATTACGGAGCAAGATACCCTTGATCACGCGCGGAGTAAGCCGCAATACACATCCGCAGATTCAGGATGCGAGCTACCGAAATCTGGAGTCGCGCTCGCAATCATTGTAGTTGCGCTTTGCGGCACGTTCGCCCGAATTCCGTTCGTCCTCACGACGTGCGGAGAGGACGACGCCGTCGGACTGTTAACAACCGCTTTTTCCATTAATAGCGGCCTCGGCGCGGGCGGGGCTTACACTGTTCGAACCAGCCCGGCTTATTTGATGATGATTATCGCCATGTTGAAGGCGGGTGTACCGCTGTCGCAAGTCCCTGCCTGGCTGTCAGCGCTCAACATGGTGAGCGGGTGTCTCGCCAGCATTTGTGCGGGGCTTGTGGCGGCTCGTATGATCGGATGGCGCGCGGTATCGGGCGTCGCACTCTTGCAGGTGTGCCCTGCGGTGTGGGTCGGTTCTCTTTACGGCATGCCCCACGTGCCCTCCCTTGCTGCCTTTGTCGCCGCTATTTACATAGCGTGTTTACAACCGCGAAGACCCCTCCTTGTAATCGCTCAAGGGTTGGGCATTGTGGCTTTAATTGTAATAGGCGTGACTTTCAAAGCGGATATCGTTTTAATTTTCCCCGGTGCTTTGATGCTCGTGTGGTTGGCGTCGGGTCGAAGATGGCAAACCGTTGCAGTCCTCTGCTTAGGAATGGGCATTGCCTTGATTGCTACGGTGATGTGTTCAGGGGTACTATCACCGGGCGTGACAAAATCCTCGGGAGAATTTGCCTCGCGGTGGACCTCAACATGGCCCGCCCACTGGCGCGAGTTCTTCGATGGCCGAAACCTTGGTGCTATGGCATTTGCGATGGGACCTGTTATTTGGCTGCTCGTGCTTGCTGGTGTGGTATTAATCATCCGGCAATGTTCGAGGAATGGGCAGTTACTGTTGGTGGCCCTGGGAATCTGGGTAGTCGTACCTGTACTGTTTTGGGGTATTAGGCCTGGTAATAGTGTGCGGCACCTACTTGCTGGAACATTTCCTCTGCCGTTTGTCGCAGGTTACCCACTGACTCTCCTCAAATCCAAAGTGCAACGGGTTATGGCCATGGCACTCTGTTTCATTTTGCAATTCTCAACTCCATGGTTGCCCACGTGGCCCTCTCCATCCACGACGATCCCCAGCACAAAATTATGTCAGTTTTCTCGGAACCTTCGCGAAGAGTGGAAAAGAAAGCATGAAAAGGCTGCTGACGCGCTGCGGAATGAAACGTCACCGGTTCTGTTTTGCGGCGGCAATGACTCACTCTTGGGATTGTACGAGGCGATGGTAATCGCCTCTGAAATCAGTCAGCAAAGGTTTCCAGATTTTCCCTTCACGGTGTGGGAAATTCGCACCCGCAATGATCGTAAGATTCTGATATCCGTGACTCATCGCCGGCCCGAGCAATTGCCGGATATTCCAAAAACTTGGCGCATCGTGGAAATCTGACGCGCATTTGCATTGAGCTCAATCACTCTGCGCGACGCCGGCCATTCCTGTGGGGGGGAACCACCCAGAAAGGTGCGGCCCTGCGCGACTGGGTTTGCGCTCCAATTACCGCGAGAAAAACATTCCGCCAAAACATAGGAACCCGTGTGCCGGAATTGCGAATCTCGGCATCTGAATGACGGCGCGGGCTTGACAGAGAAAAGACAAAACGCGCCCCACAGGACTCGAACCTGTAACCTTCGGTTCCGTAGACCGATGCTCTATCCAATTGAGCTAGGGGCGCAATGCGGACGCCGCGAGGAAATGCCTCGCATATCCACAACTTCGGTTGTATAGCCGCCGGCGGTTCGAGTCAAGCGGCCCTCCCCACCGCATAGGCCGTGGACACCTCCAGCTAACGCTGGAGGCTCGCGCTTTCATCCACATCCAGCTTACGCTGGAGGCTCGCCGCGTTGCGCCACATCCAGCTTACGCTGGATACTCCCATGATGATCCACCTCCAGCTTACGCTGGAGGCTCGGGGGGTTTTCTATTGCGCGTTGACGCCGGCGAGGGTCGCGTCCAGCATCTTGCGCGGCGATTCCACCCATGCCCGCTTCTCGTAGTCGTACGGAATCGCCAAAATGCGATCGGCCGTAATGCGGACCACCATGATCTCGGGAGGGCTGTTCGGGGCGGGCGACGGGAGTTGCAGGAAGCGGATGCCGCGGTAGACGTCGGCCTTGGACTGGTGATAGTGTCCTCCCAACACCAGGATCACGTTCTTGCCGCTCAGGGCGTCCACCAAGGCGTCGCGGTTCGTGATCGCGTCGTAGCAAAGGTGCAGGGCGACCACGACCGGCACATCGTCCGGCACCCTTTTCAGCTCCTCGCGGATGAACCGCAGGGCCTGTTCCGCGACGGGCTGGGCCGGGTTGTTGAGGCTCTCGTCGTACTCCGCATGCACGGCGAGGAAGCGGACGCCTCCCTGCTCGAACGTGTACGACAGCGCCCCGTGCCGGGCGATGATCCAGCGGTGCATGGTCTCGCTGGGCGCCTTTCCGCCCGCGTCGTGATTACCCGGGATGTCGTAGGCCGGGAACTTCAACCGTTTCTCGATCAGCTCGGCGTAGCGATCCTTGGCGGCGTTCGTGGGCCATTCGGTGATGTCGCCGCAGCCGAAGACGAAGGCGGGGACGGCCACCACCCCGCCGATCCGCGGCGGATACGGCGTCCCGGGAAGTTCATTCATGGCGTCGATGGCGGGCAGGAGGTGATCGGCATTGCCGTCCGTTTGCACGTGCTGGTCGGACCACCCGAAAAAGGTCAGGCCGACCTCGCCCGCGGCAACCCTGTTTGCCGCGCTGCCCGCCGCCACCAACACCGCCGCCGCAACCGACATCGCGCCCAGCTTCGCCGAAGGGAACATGGTTTTCATGCAAGCAAGCCCTCTCTTCAGGTCTCCCGGCAAACACGGGCCGCTGAGAATCGCGCCCGGATCGAACTTTATTATGTTGGGCGTCCGGCCCGGCCGCCACTTCCCGTGAAGCTTTGCCCGGGATCGGCGTACAATGAGGGCTGGGCGTCTTCCGGCGTATCCATCATCTCGCGAATCGGAGGCGGCGCCGTCCGGGCATCGAGCGGGCAGTCCGGCTCTCGCAAGCAAGGAATCGGTGATGCGGCAGATCGAGTTTCCGCAAGTCTTTCGCGTTCGTCAACGGTTCGTTTCGCGGCGAATCGCCGACCTCGAGGGTGCCGTCCGAAACGCCTTGGACCGCCTTGCGCTCCGCGACCGGGTCCGCCCGGGGCAAAGCGTGGCGATCACGGCGGGCAGCCGCGGCATCGCCAATTACGCCCGCATCATGCGCACCGTGGTGCGATACTTCCAGGAGTCGGGGGCGGAGCCGTTCATCGTGCCGGCCATGGGGAGCCACGGCGGGGGCACGGCCGAAGGCCAGCGCGACGTCTTGGCCCGATACGGGATCACGCCCGAAACGATGGGCTGCCCGATCCGCGCCTCGATGGAAACCGTCGTCGTCGGCCGCGCCGCGGAAGGCTTCGAAGTGCATTTCGATCGTTACGCTTTGCAGGCCGACTACGTGGTCGTCGTCAACCGCATCAAACCGCATACGCAATTCACCGGGCCCATCGAGAGCGGCCTGATGAAGATGCTGCTGATCGGCTTGGGTAAGCACCACGGGGCGGAAATCTACCACCGCGCGGTCGAGGACTTCGGCTTCGATCGGATCGTGCGGAGCGTGGGCCGCCTGGTAAGAAGCCGCTGCCGGATTCTGTGCGGATTGGGGCTGGTGGAGGACGCCTTCGACGAGACCGCGCACGTGGAGGCCCTGCCGCCCGAGCAATTCGAAACCCGCGAACCCGAACTCCTGGAACTGGCCAAGGCCTGGATGCCCCGGCTCCCCTTCGACGACGCGCACATCCTGCTCATCGACCGGCTGGGCAAGGATATCAGCGGGGCGGGGATCGACACCAACGTCATCGGCCGAAAATACCACTACCATCACGCGGCGGAGGGCGAGCGGCCCCGCATTCGCTACATCTGCGTGCGCGGCCTGACCGAGGCGACCCACGGCAACGCCATCGGCATCGGCTTCGCCGAGTTTTGCCGCAGCGAAGTGATCCGAGGGATGGACTTCCACGCCACGCGGATCAATGCCCTGACGGCGGGCCACGTCGCCGCCGGGATGCTCCCCTTCGATTATCCGACGGATCGCGAGATGCTGGCCCATGCCTTGGCGAACATCGGCCTGACTCCGCCCCCGCAATCCCGCCTGATGTGGATCGCGGACACATCGCATTTGAGCGAGTTGGAGTGCTCGGCCGCCTATTGGGAGGAGGCGCGAACGCGGAGCGACCTCGAGCTTCTGACGGAGGCTCGGCCGCTCCCCTTCGACGCGGCGGGGAACCTGCCGTGCGTGCAAGAGCTTGCCCGGTCGGAGGGCCGTTGAGAGGCCGAGCGAGCGGCGGCATCGTGGGCCGACGTTGGAGGATCCGGCCGGGACCGCCTCGTGCCGGCGGCCGGGGCTCCTCGCCGTGCCCGAGGTCCGCGCTCCGCCTGAGGTCCGCGCTACATGGCGCGGCGGCGTGATCCCGGCCCGCGGAACCGCAGTCGGTGCCGCCGCGGCCGTCGCCGTCACACGTCCAGGTTTTGCACTTCCAGGGCGTGCTTTTCGATGAACTCGCGGCGGGGTTCGACCTTTTCGCCCATCAGTACGCGGAACATCTCGTCGGCGGCCCCGGCGTCCTCCATGGTGACCTGGACCAGGGTGCGATGGGCGGGATCGAGCGTGGTATCGCGCAGCTCCTCGGCGTTCATTTCGCCCAAGCCTTTGAAGCGGGTGATTTGCAGGCCCTTCTCGCCCGCCGCGCGGACCGCCGCCAAAAGTCCCCGCAGGTCGTCCAGGCCGTGCTCGATGTCGCCGCGGCGGAAGGTGAAGCGGGGTTTTTCCTCGCCCGGCCGCTTGATCGTGAAAAGCCCGTCCAGATCGAATCCCATCTCGCGGAGATCGTTGAGGAGGTTGTTGATGCTGCGGACCTCGTGCAATTCCACGATGTGGACGCGGCCTTCTTCCTCGTCCGCCGCCTCTTCGCCGGGCGCCGGGGCGGCATCTTCGCCGTTGCGGTCGGCCTGCACCAGCAAGTCCTTGCCGGTCTCGGCCTCGCGCTGCTCCAGGAAGTCCTCCATTTCCTTGCGGCCGGTGAACCAGAATTCGTCGCTGCCGATGAAGACGTGATAGACGGGCAGCCGGCCGCTGGCCGGATCGCGCCGGGCCGCGTGATCGCGGAGGCTGATGCCGCGGCGTTCCAGGGCCATGATGGCCGCATCGAGCGAGGCCAGCGTGCGGCAGAGGCGATCCAACTCCGCGCCTTGCAGGACCCGGCCGTCGCCGCACTCGAAGACGGCGTCGGTGATGCCGGCCTCCAGAAGCTGGTTCTTCATCTCCTCCTCGGTCTGCACGTAATAGACGTCCTTGCGGCGGCGGACGCGATACAGCGGTGGCTGGGCGATATACACCATGCCCGCCCGAACCAGCTCGAACATCTGCCGATAAAAGAAGGTCAAAAGCAGCGTGCGGATGTGGGAGCCGTCGACGTCGGCGTCGGTCATGATGACGATCTTGCCGTAGCGTCGGCGGGAGAGATCCAACTCCTCCCCGATGCCCACTCCCACCGCGGAGATGATGCTGCGGACCTCCTCGTTGCTGAGGACTTTGTCCTCGCGGGCCTTGTAGGCGTTGATGATTTTACCCCGCAGCGGCAGGATGGCTTGGAACTCGCGGATGCGGCCGCCTTCGGCGCTGCCGCCGGCGGAATCGCCTTCCACCAGATACAGTTCGCAGCGATCGACCTCGCGGCTCGTGCAGTCGCGGAGTTTGCCGGGCAGGCCGCCGCCGCTGAGGGCGCCCTTGCGCTCACGCACCAGCATGCGCGCCTTGCGGGCGCTTTCGCGGGCCTCCGCCGCCAAAAGGGCCTTTTGCAGGATCGCCCGCGCCGTCTTCGGGTTCTCCTCCAGGTACTTCGCCAAGAACTCGCCCACCGCCGAGTTCACGATGCCTTCGACTTCGCCGTTCCCCAGCTTGGTCTTGGTCTGGCCCTCGAATTGCGGATGCGGCACGCGGACGGCCAACACGCCGGTCATGCCCTCGCGGAAATCGTCGCCGGTGGGTATCAGGTCCTTGAACATGCCGCTCTCGCGGCCGTACTGGTTCAGCGTTCGCGTCAAGGCCGCGCGAAAGCCGGAGACGTGCGTCCCGCCTTCCGTGGTGCAGATGTTGTTCACGTAGGAGTGGAAGTTCTCGGTGTAGTCGGCGCAGTATTGCAGGGCCAACTCCACGGCCACGCCTTCCACCTCGGTACTCATGTACAGCACGTCGTTGTGCAAGGCTCCGCTGGCCCGGTTCAAATACTCCACGAACTCCACGATGCCCCGCTGGAAGCGGAAGATCTCGCCCTGATTGCTCCGTTCGTCGCGGAAATGGATGGCCAGGCCGGCGTTGAGGAAGGCCAGCTCCTGAAGCCGCCGCCACAGCGTGTTGTAATTGAACTCGGTGACGGGGAAGATCTCGTGATCGGGTTTGAAGGTGGTCTTGGTCCCGGTGCGCTGGGTGCTGCCGATGCGGCGGACGGGACCGGTGGGAATCCCCCGCTCGTATTCCTGCTGATAAACATTGCCTCCGCGATGGACTTCCACCACGCACCATTCGGAGAGGAAGTTGACCACGGTCACGCCCACCCCGTGCAAACCGCCGGAGGTATAGTAGGCGCCCTTGCTGAACTTGCCGCCGAACTTGAGCACGGTCATCACGCCTTCCAGCGTGGAAATGCCGAGGGCGGGATGCGTTTCCACGGGGATGCCGCGGCCGTTGTCCTCCACCGTCACCGAGCCGTCGGCGTTGATGGTGACCCAGATGTGCGAGGCATACCCGGCCATGGCCTCGTCCACGGAGTTGTCCACGACCTCGAAGACCAGGTGGTGGAGGCCCCGCGTGCCGGTATCTCCGATGTACATGCTGGGGCGTTGGCGGACGTGATCGCGGTCGCTGAGGTGCTCCAGTTTGTCGGCGGAATACTCGTTCTGGCCTTCCACGGCACGGAGATTGATCCGTTCGGCGTCCGCGCCGTCGTCTCCCGCTCGCGCCGTCGCTTCGCCCGGGGAGGGGACGGTTTGGGGATTGCGACCCTCGGCGTCGGGTTCACCGGCTCCGTCTTCTGACACCGCATCCACGCGCTTGACGTCATCCATATCCGTGTTCTTTCGCAACTCATTTCCGCGGCATATCGCATCCGCGTGTTCACGGGCGCCGCTCGCGCCGGGCGAGACGGCACCGCCGTTCAGCTTCGGGAACGCCCCTCGAAGTCGGCGCTGCTGCCGATCCGAAAGCGGAGACCGCGGATTTTCCAATCCGGCAGGCGGGTCCGCAGGGCTTGCAACAATTCGTCTCGACGAAACATCAACTCTTGCAAAAGGGCGGAGGTTCTCACCCGCACCTCGATGTAACCGCGGGCACCTTTGACGGCCGCCGAATGGGCCGCCCAATCTCCGGCCGCTTCGCGCCAGGCCGCCGTCAGTCGGCGGTGCTCGTCGAAGCGGGCCGCGCCCGAGCGGGCCAACAGCTCGCTCACGATCCGGCCCAACCACTGCGGGCCTCCCCGCCCTCGTTGCCACCGTGGATCCCCGCGACGCGGCATCCGGCACGCTCCTTTCCACCGCCGTCAAGGCCGAGGCGTCACGCGGCGGGCGTGGGGTCCAGCGGCATGACCAGATGGTTGTAGCCGTCGTTGGTGGCGGCCAGCACGGCCGTGCTCGGCCCCCAGACCTTCCACGTCACGGTCCCCTGATCGTCCAAGACCCGCAGAAAATCGATCACGAATCGCGGATCCAAACGTACCAGCAATTCCTCGCCCTCGTAGGGAATAGGCAGCTCGATCCGCGACTCCCCGAATCGCGAGCCGCGCGACGAAAGCACCATGTTCCCCGAGGTCAACGTGTAGACCACCGAGCGGTGATTCTCGTCCGTCATGATCGCGGCCTGCCGGGTCACGGAGAGGAACTCGCCCACGTTCAGTTCCAAGGCCACCGGATTTTCCCTTTTGGGAAAGACGTTCCGCCAGTTGGGAAAGCGGCCTTCCAACAGCCGCAGCGTGACCGCGGTGGAACCGATTTGAACCTGAGCCGATCCGTCCAGGATGGCCAACTTGATGGGATCTTCGCCGTCGCCCAGCACCCGCTCCAGCAGTTGCACGCCGCGGAGGGGCAGGACCACGCCCTCGCTCGGCCGATGCTCGCCGACGCGATCCACGGGTCCCTCTTGAATGGCCATCCGCCGCCCGTCCGTGGCCACCGCGTAAGCCGTCTTCTCCCCCAGCTCGAAGTACACGCCGCCCAAGGCGTAGCGCGTGCTCTGCGGATCGGCGGCGAAGGCCGTCCGCACGATCATCTGGCGAAACAGACGCGAGGAAACTTGATGATAAGCCTCCGCCGAGAAACGGGGCACCTCGGGGTATTCCAGGGGATCGGGCGTGGGGAATTGGAACTCGCTGCGGCTGCCCAACAACAGGACCGTCGTCCCCATCGACTCCAGGCGGAGCTTCTCCTCGCGCGACTCCCGCAGCGTCTGCATCACCAAACGAACGGGAAGCAGGGCCTCGCCGGGGACTTCCGTCTCCACCCCCTCCAACTCGCAGCGCAGGCCCACCTCCAAATCGGTCGCCTGAAGCACGCACTCGCCGTCCTTGCAGTCCAGCCGCGCGTTTTCCAGGATGGGCTTGGGAGTCCGGGTCGGCACCACCGCGGCGGCCGTCTGCAAAGCCTGCAATAGCTTCTCCCGCTCGAACGCGATCTTCATGATTCCAACCCTTCGTCAAAGCTGAACAAGGCGTTTCGATATTCCCTAAAAGAGCCGCTTCCGACTCTCGTTGCTTGCATCCGTGCCGCCTTCTTTCTCCAATCACCACCCAACCGTTTTCGCCACCCTCTTCATGATCGTTGCAATCCATCCCTTCCGAAAGAATTGGGGTAAGCTACAACTCCTCGCAGCCGATGCCGATCACTTATTCCTAGAGGCTGACTTCCACTAATTGTCTTCTCAAATTTATCCAAGTATCCGAACCATACTCACTTTCCCAATCCACGGGCCGGGGAAGTGACGCGCGGCACGGCACGCTCTTGGTTCATAGTTATTTCTTTCTCACTATGGTTATAGTGGGAAGCCTTCGGCCGTCGAAAAAGCGGCCATCCTCACGCGGAACTCTCTACGGCGACACGTCTTGCGATTCTTTTGCGACGGGGGATGAGGATGTCGCTTTCTCGTCGTTTTCCCGTCAACGGCCGTCAATGGTTGTTGATGATTTCGCCCTTTTGAAAAGGACCTGTCAGTAACCGCTGGGTTATTGACAATCAGCGACAATCCGGACGTTCTATTTAGCTCCCTATTTATACAATATATACCTCTTATTCAACGCATGTTATCTATTTATACTAACACGTCTCCTTTTACAAAGAAGCTTGGATTTCTCGGCGATTTCGGCCGCCGCCAAGCGGAGGCAGGCGTCTTTGCCGAGGGCACTTTGCGCTTTGCGGAACGCGTAGGAGATGGTGGTATGATCCCGACCGCCGAGGATCTTCGCAATTTGCCGGAGGCTCTTGCGGGAAAGCGTGGCCATCAGATAGACGGCGATCTCTCTCGCGCGAACGACGGTCCGCGAACGGCTCGGGCCTTTCAATTCGGCCACGGGCACGCGGAAATGCCGGGAGGCGGCGCGGAGGACTTGGCCGGGGGTGGGCGGCGCGGGCCGCTCGATTTGCTTGAGCAGGCGCTTGGCGGCCGCCAGGTCGATCGTGCCTTCGCCGACCAAGAACGCCGCGTTGACGGAGAGACCGAGGACCTGGCCCGCCGGACCGGGGCACGCTTCCACCAGGTGTTCCAAGGCCGCCGGCGTCGCCTTCAAGCCCCGCCTTCCCAGCGCCAAGCGAAGCAGATCCGCCCGAGCCGGCGCGGAGGGGTACTCCACCGGCAGCGCGTAGCCGCCGCTGAGACGAGAGCGGAGGCCCTCGCTCAGCCCTTGCAGCCGGTTCGGATGGCGGGTGCTGGTTACGGCCAAACGCATCAATCCCTGCTCTACCCGGCGAAAGACGTTCAACAGTTCCATCTCCGCGGCCGGGTAGTCCTGCAAATGGTGGATGTCATCGAGGAGGAGCCATTGCGCCCCTTTCCACGCCGCGCGAAACGCCCGCGTTCGGCCCTGGTCGATGGCGGCGGTCAGGCCCCGCACGAAGTCCGTCGCCGTGGCCGCCAGCACATGATCGCGGGGGAATACCGCCCGCAAGATCTCCCACAGCAAGCGCAAAAGGTGCGTCTTCCCGCTGCCCGTCGGTCCGTACAGCACCAGCGAGAACGGGCCTGCCCTGGGCAGCTCCAGCATGTGCTGCATGGCGGCTAGGACGGGCAGATTCTCCTCACCGGTGACGAAAGGGAGCGGGGTGTCGGGCGGGATCGAAAACGCCTCCCTGTCCGGGCCGTCTTTCACCACGTGCACGCCGGGTAATACGATCTCCGCGCGCCGCGTCATCACCGCCGGGATGCCCTCCCCAATGCCAAGAGGTCGGTTCCAGGGACAATCCAACGAGCCTTCGACAAAGCCGATATTCTACCAGTTTTGCGGCCGTCTTGCGAGACAAGGAGGGGACAATTAGGGAGACGGGGCCGATTTCGGACGCGACGGAGCGCAGGCCTCCGCCATGCCGCCCGGCATGAATGAGAATGGCTGCGACCGTCCCTGCCACCCGGCGCGGGGGTGAGGGCCGCTCGTTTCGGTCCGCTTACCGGTGCGCTTAGCAGGACAACTACCTGCCACTTTGACAGATACACCTGCCCGAGACTTGATCCGCTCCTACCATGGCCTCGATGCGGTAATCGGAAAGCCGATCCCCCGCGCGACGCGGCCCTGCCGACCGAGTCGGCTGGAGGACGCCAGGATGGTACTTTGGGGAAAGGCACTTCAAGGTTTGCGGGAACGGCCGAGATTTGCTAGATTTACGGCACTTTTTATGGGTTGTCGAGGCGCCATTGCCGAAAGTGAGCGGGAAATCGTAGCATTTGGTGCGGGTGTTTGAGCGGAAAACGGGGCGGAAAAGGGATCATGGGGGAGAGGCCGCAGGGGCAAGCGGGCGAGGGCGCTCATTTTCGGCATATGAATTGCTAAAGCAAGAGGTGGCGTTTTCCGGCGAGCCGAGGGGGTCTCGCCCGGCCGGAGGGTCCGCAATGCAGTTGTCAGCTCCAGCCCTACTAATTACGGATGACGACAGCCGTTTGCGGCAGACCTTGCGCGAGTATCTCGAACGGCAGGGGTACGCTGCGTACGAGGCGGGCGACGGCGAGGAGGCACTCCAGATTCTGGAGCGGCGCTCCGTCCACGTCATGTTAGTGGACCTGCACATGCCCAAGCTCAGCGGACTGGAGACGCTGCAACTGGCCCGCAAGCTGCACGCCGTCTTGCCCTGCATCCTGATGTCGGCCGAACTGGACCCGGAGGTCATCGAGCAGGCCCGGGCCAATGCCGTCTTCGAGATTCTCGCCAAGCCGTTCTCGGTGCGACAAGTGGCGTCCGTGGTGCGAGAGGCGCTGCGAACGACCTACGATTGGTCGATGTAGTTTGCCCAGGCGAGATTTTCCGGCGACTGACGGCCGCACCACCGGCTCACGCCGGCGGCTCCAGCACCACCAGCTAACGCTGGTGGCTCACGGTTTTCGCGTGCAATCCCCACCAGCTCACGCTGGTGGCTCGGGGATGCGATGGTTTTTCGTCGATTTGGAGCCTCCAGCGTAAGCTGGAGGTGTCTACGGCGCTACCCGAGATTCACCACCGGTGAGCACCACCAGCTCACGCCGCCGGCTCGGGTTAAACCGCCGGCTTACGCCGGCGGCGCGATGCTACGCCAGGCCTTTTCGGACGGCCCAAACGGCGGCCTGGGTGCGGTCGCTGACCGCCAGTTTGCGCAGAATATTCTGCACATGCTCCTTGACGGTCTCCACGCTGATGTCAAGCGAAAGGGCGATTTCTTTGTTCGAGAGGCCGAGCGCGATGTGCCGCAACACTTGGGCCTCGCGCTGCGTGAGAGAGACGTCGTCATCCTCGACAGGTGCGCGGGTTTGCATGGCCTGGGCGATCGCGCCCATCTCACCCGACAGCGTCGGCGGTTGATGTGAGGCCGCCCCTTGGATCGCCCTCACGACCTCCTCCCGGGAACACCCTTTCAAGATGTAGTCGCAGGCCCCGAGGGCGACGGCTCGCGCCACGTAGGTGGGGTTCTGAAACGTCGAGAGGATGACGACCCGCGACTGGATATTCCGCTCGCGGATTTTGGCCATGGCTTCCAGGCCGTCGATATCCGGAAACCGGATGTCGAGGAGAATGACGTCGGGCCGTGTTTCCTCGGCCTTGCGGACGGCCTCTTCACCGCCGGCCGCCTCCGCCACGATCTCGATGTCCGTTCCGGCCAAGAGCTGCCGCAAGCCCCAACGAATCACCTCGTGATCGTCCGCGATCATCAACCGAATGGCCATCTTTGCTACTCCGTAAGAGTGTCATCCCACCGAGTCAACACCGGGCAGATCGGTCGCTTATGGCGAAAGCCGCGCCGGCCGCGCTTCACCCAACCCGGCAAAAGATGCACACCTCACAACGATGTCAATCCATACTAAAGGTACCACAAGAGGGGCGGGTTTGGCAACCGCCACGATAGGGAAAGCAAGTTAAATGGGGGAGGCGGCCGAAAAAAATCACCAGGGACGGTCGTAACGCTTGGTGCAATCATTCTAGCAAGGCAAGGCAACAGAAAAGTTTCTCAAACATCCCACGTTGACTATCTTCTCAGCGTAATGTAGATATTTTGCGACGGATCGAGACACACGGCTTGGCCGGACGCGTCCGCATCGGCGACCGAAGCGGTGCCCGGCTCAGGGATGTCTGCCCGCGTTCCCGCGCTTCGATTGCGATTGCCCTGCCATGCCTGCTAATACGATCAAAGCCTCGCTCTTGCTGGTGGACGACGATCGGCACGTCCTCCAGTCGATGTCCGTCTGGTTGAGAGATCAGGGTTACCGCGTGGACACGGCCGCGAGCAAGGCGGAAGCCCAGGCCCTGGTCGACCGCAAGAGCTACGATGTGGCCCTGGTCGATGTGCGGTTGCAGGACGGGGACGGCTTCGAGTTGTTGGCGGAGTTCCGCCGCCGTCGCCCCGACATGCCCGTCATCCTCATTACCGGATACGGCACCGTGGACACCGCGGTGGAGGCGTTGCGGGCGGGGGCCTTCGATTTCCTCACCAAACCGCTGATCGACGACGAGCTGGCCTTGGCGGTTCAGCGCTGCCTGAAGCAGCGGGAGGTCGTCGAGGAAAACCGCAACCTGAAAGCCCAACTGGACATCCGCTATGGGCTGGAAAACATCGTGGGTCGCGACCACCGCATGTTGCGGATCTTCGACGTGATCGAAGCGGTGGCCGACACCAAGGCCACGGTGCTCATCACGGGCGAGAGCGGGACGGGCAAGTCGCTGATTGCGCGGGCGATTCACCGCCGCAGTTCCCGACGCGACAAGCCCTTCGTGGAGGTCGCCTGCGGCGCCTTGCCCGAGACCTTGCTGGAAAGCGAACTGTTCGGCCATAGGGCGGGGGCCTTCACCGGGGCCACCTCCGAAAAAGTCGGCAAATTCCAGTTGGCGCACGGGGGGACCATCTTCCTCGATGAGATCGGCACGGCCAGTCCCGCGTTGCAGGTCAAACTCCTCCGCGTCCTGCAAGACTACCAGTTCGAGCAGGTGGGAGGCACGCAAACGTTTACGGTCGACGTGCGCGTGATCTTGGCGACCAACGAAGACCTCCAGCGGGCCGTCAGCGAAGGGCGATTCCGGCGCGATCTGTATTATCGCATCAACGTGATCAACATCGAGCTGCCGCCGCTCCGCGAGCGGATCTCGGACATTCCGCTGCTGGCCGACCATTTCTTGAAGCGGATTTGCGAAGAGATGGGTCGGCCGGTCAAAACGCTCTCGCCGGAGGCCGCGGCCGTCTTGCAGACCTACCGTTGGCCCGGCAACGCACGCGAGTTGCAAAACGTCCTCGAGCGAGCCGTGCTTTTGGGAAGGGGAGCGGCCATCGAACCGGAGGACCTGCCGGCCGAGCTGCTGACGCAGTTGTCGGGGGAGGTGTCCGCGGCGGATGCCGCCCCGCTCAAGCAGGCCTTGCAACTCCCCGAGCGGCAAATCATCTTGCAGGTGCTGGAGATGAACGGCTGGAACCGGCAGGCCGCCGCCAAGGCCCTGGGGATCAATCGGACCACGCTGTACAAGAAAATGAAGCGGCTGGGAATCGAGGCCCCCCGCGGCGAGGCCAAGCCCGTCCCCTCTCATGCATCGTGCTAGTGCATCGTACTAGGCCTGAAACACCGCCGGAGCCGCCCCGCCGGCTCAAAGCCGGAAAGCCCATCTCGCGGGTGCAGACGTGTCGTATAATTCGACACGGAGTACACGGAATGACCGGTCCACGTGTGGCCTCCACCCCGCGGATGACGAGAATTCGGCGGCGAGTTTCGGCCTCTTTTCCGCTTTTTTCCGGTATCGAGCCGAAAACGCCTGCCGTGCACTGCGGCGCGGGAATGGAAGTTGCACGGTGGGGCCCACGATCGAGCGTGCGCGCCGAAGGGCTTTGGGTGCCGGCGAGCCGTTTTGCGCCGCCGAGCGTTTTTACCCGGCCGAGCCTCGGGCGTAAGCTGGAGGCGGCGTAACCCGAGAGCCTCCAGCGTAAGCTGGAGGTGTCTCCGGCGCTACCCGGGATTTACCACGGGTGAACACCACCGGCTCACGCCGGTGGCTCGGGGTTTTCGGGCAGATTCACCACCGGCTCACGCCGGTGGCTCGGAGATGCGTCGCGTTTTCGTTCGTGTGGTTTTCGTCAATTTGGAGCCTCGGGCGTAAGCCCGAGGTGTCTACGGCGCTACCCAAGATTCCCATTCACTTCCGAAGGAGTGCCATCGATGGCGGACCGCGGTTTACGATCAGAGCGTTGCGCGCGGCTTGTGCGATTTCGCCTGGGGACGTTGCTGCTGTTGCCGGCGTGCCTGTTCGCTGTCGGCGGCGCAGCCCGGGCGGATGAGGAAACCGCCGCTCCGCCCCGCCTGGGGCCGGACCCCAACGCTTATCGCCAGGTCGTGGATCGCGGCATTGCCTACTTGGTCGAGCGTGGGCAGGCGGCCGACGGCTCGTTCAGCGGCGAAACCGGCCTCGGCATCACCGCGCTCGCCGTCACCGCCCTGCTACAAAACGGTAAGACCGTGAACGACCCGGCCGTGCGTTCCGGCCTGGCGTTCATCGAAAAGCACGTCCAGCCGGACGGCGGAATCTACTTTCCCGGCACGTATTACAAAAACTACGAGACCTCCATCGCCATGATGTGCTTGCATCAGGCCGACGCGGAGCGCTACCGCCAAATCATCGCCGACGCCGAGCGCTTCGTCAAAGGCATCCAGTGGGATGAGTCGGAGGACCAGACGCCGGCCGATTACACGTACGGCGGAGCGGGCTACGGGCGAAACCGGCGGCCCGACCTCTCCAATACCGCCTTTCTCATCGACGCCCTGCGGAGCATCGGCCGCGGACCGGACGACCCCGCCATCCAAAAGGCCCTGGTCTTCGTCTCGCGCTGCCAAAATCTGGAGACCGAGCACAACACCACGCCGTTCGCCGCCAAGAATCCCGACGGCGGATTCTACTACACGCCGGCGGCGGGCGGGCAAAGCATGGCGGGGGAAACCCCCACCGGGGGACTCCGCAGCTACGCCTCCATGACCTATGCCGGCCTCAAGAGCATGATCTACGCCGGTTTGACCGCCGACGATCCCCGCGTCCAAGCCGCCAAGCAGTGGATCGCCAAGAACTACGACCTGGAATCCAATCCCGGCATGGATCAGCAAGGACTCTACTACTACTATCACACCTTCGCCAAGACGATGGATGCCTTGGGCGAACCGCTGTTCACGGACGCGGCGGGCAAGACGCACGATTGGCGGGCGGAACTGTTCGATGCTCTCCGCAAGCGGCAGCGTCCCGACGGCTCCTGGGTCAACCAGGCCGACCGCTGGATGGAGGGCGATCCCAATCTGGTGACGGCCTACAGCCTGATGGCCCTGTCTTACTGCCGCCCCTGAGCACCGCTCCACGTAGGCGTCATGAGCCTCCAGCGTAAGCTGGAGGTGTCTTCGGCGCTACCCGGCATTCGCCACCCTCTCGCGCCGTACTTCGCGGAGCAAGGCGACCGGCCTATAATGGGAATTCTGACCTTCTTGAGCAACCTATGGGTAATTGAGCGACACGGAGCGAACCGGCATGAATTCTCCCACCGACCCCAAGGTCTTTTGGCACGAACACGCCGTCAGTCGGCAGGAGCGCGAGCAGCTTCACGGGCACAAGGGGTGCGTCCTGTGGTTTACCGGCCTGAGCGCTTGCGGCAAGAGCACGGTGGCGAACCTGGTGGATCATCGCTTGCACGCTTTGGGTTGCCATAGCTACGTGCTGGACGGTGATAACATCCGGCACGGCCTGAACGCCTCGCCCGCCATGCTGAAGGAGCGGCACGGCGAGGAGTTCGCCAAGCGATTCGGTTTGGGGTTTTCGGCTCAGGATCGGGAAGAGAACATCCGCCGCATCGGGGCGGTGGCCAAGCTCTTTGCCGAGGCCGGGATCATCGCCATCACGGCCTTCATCAGCCCGTACCGGGCGGACCGCGACCGTGTTCGCGCCTCGATGCAGCCGGGCGACTTCATTGAAATCTACATGAACGCCCCGCTCGAAGTGTGCGAGGCCCGGGATCCCAAGGGGCTGTACAAGAAGGCCCGGGCGGGAGAGATCAAGGGCTTCACCGGCATCGACGACCCCTACGAACCGCCGCTCCAGCCGGAATTGACGTTGGATGCCGGCACCCGCTCGCCCGACGAACTGGCCGACGCAGTGCTAGGCTACCTCCGCGAACGGGGCATCCTTTCTCGCTGATCCGCCGCGACGCCGCAGCGTAAGCGCCTCCAGCGTCCGAGCCTCCGGCGTTCGAGCCTCCAGCGTAAGCTGGAGGTGTCTCCAGCGCTACCCAGCATTCCCCCACCACCTCACGCCATCACCACCAGCTTACGCTGGTGGCTCGGGGTTGTCGCGTAAAATCACCGCCGGCTTACGCCGGCGGCTCGAGGATGCGCTAATTATTCGTCAATGATTCTAATTCAGAGCCTCCAGCGTAAGCTGGAGGTGTCCCCCGCGCTACCCGGGGTTCCCCAACCGCCGTCCTCAGCCGCTGAAGCGGATGAGGAGGATGTCGTCCTCGTGAACCACGTAGTCCTTGTGCTCGTGGCGGACCAAGTTGTGGGCCTTCATCTCGCGCTCGCTTCCCAAGCGGACGAGATCGTGGTAGTTCATCACCTCCGCCCGAATGAAACCCTTGGCCAAATCGGTATGGATGGCCTCGGCGGCCTCGACGGCGGTGGCTCCGCGGCGGACGAGCCAGGCACGGACCTCTTTCGGGCCGGCCGTCAAGAAGGTTTGTCTGCCGGAGACCCGAAGCAGCTTCCAGAGCAAGGCTCCGCGATCGGCCCCGCCCACGCCTAGCTCGGCCTGAAAGGCCGCCCGTTCCTCGGGATTCATGGCCGCCAGCTCCACCTCGAGGGAAAGCGGCGCGGCGAAGACGGGCAATTCCGCGGGCAGCATGGGGACGAAGCGGTCGAAGTCGGTCTCGTCGTCGGCCGTGTTGACCACGACCAATTGCGGCTTTTCGTTGAGTAGCCGAAAGGCCCGGGTATGCCGCAGTTCATGCGGTTGCATGTCGCTTTCGGTGAGCGGTCGGCCGGCCTCCAGGCCCTCCTTGACTCGTTCCAGCACCGCCAGTTCCTCCTCGAACGTTTCGCGATCCTGTTTGGCCCGCGGTTTACGGAGGGCCTCTTGCACTCGTTCGATCCGACCGGTCACGATCTCCAGGTCGGCCAGGATCAAGTCTTCGCGGAAGGACTGCAACTCGGCGGCGGGGTCGGCGCCGCCGAAGGCGGGCACGACCAGCACCAAGCAGCCCACGTCGCGGAGCACGGCCAGCTTGGCGGCGTTGCCCTGATGAGAGCGGTTCAAGCCCGGCGTATCCAGAATCTCCAGGGCCGCGGGGGTGACCTTTTTGGCGTCGTAGAGTTTGCGGAGTTCTTCCAGGCGCGGGTCGGGCAGGGCCGCCATCGCGCTTTGACCGCTGTGCGACAGCGCCGGATCCGGCGCCACGCCCGTCAACCAGTGAAACAGCGTACTCTTGCCGCAGCCCTGATAACCCACCAATCCGATCTGCATGACAGACTCCGTCCCCGATGGGGTTGACTTTGCCGGGATGGTTCCGGAAATCGGCGTCCGCGGTCCTGGACGGGCGACCACCCACCGCCGGCGCCTCGCACGTATCACGCATCCCTGAGAAATTGCTCGAGTTTGCGACGCACTCGCTCCGGCCTGCGAAGCTGGCATTCCCAAATGACCAGCACGGACCAGCCCAGCCGCCGTAATCGCCGACGCACGCTGCGATCGCGCCGGGCGTTCCACTCCAGTTTGCGCCGCCAGAAGTCGGTTTGGGAGGCGGGCAGCGATCTTCCCTTGCGACAATGATGTCGATGCCAGAAACATCCGTGTACGAAAATGACGCGACGACGCGAGGCGAACACCAGGTCGGGAGACCCGGGCAGCGATGCCACGTGCAGCCGGTAACGGCAACCCAGGGCGCGGACCATGCGGCGGACCGTCATTTCGGGCGAGGTGTCCTTCCCCTTGATCGACCGCATGATGGCGGCACGTTTCTCGGCGGAGAATACATCCGTCATGACGACTCACCGATAGCGCGACGCAGCCGCTGCAAAACTTCGTTCCGCTTCCCCTGATGTACCTCATCATGACACCGACTGCAAAGGACGACCAGGTTTTTTGCGGCGTTTTCGCCTCCTCGTGCATGCGGCGTCAGATGGTGGAGTTCCAGTACGCGCGGGTCCTCTTCCCGCCATTGTTCGATCCGCCAACCGCAGATCCGACAGGCGTTTCCATCGCGAGCATAAACCTTGCGCTGTTCGCTTTCCGGAATGTGTCTGTCGTGCTCTTGGGCCACGCGATCCGCCGAGAGGAGAACGTACTGGCCGGGCTTCAAATCCGGACGTCCAGTGAGGCAAGTCGCGATCGGGAAGCCTTCCTCCGTGCGCAATTCGCGAACCCGTCGGGCATATTCCTTGGCGCCCCGTGCGACGTAAGCCAACTCCTCGGTCGTCACGGGCTTGCCCACGTTTTCCAGCAAATAGCGGAGGACTCGCTCGCGCGCCCCGACCGAAAGCCGGCGGATGCGGTTGGCGACGTGCCATCGCCGGGCGGCATCCGGATCGGGCTGGGTGTCGATGAGAAAATACTGGTTGGGTCGAAGCGAGATTTCCTCCCCATGCAGGCGGGCACCGGTGAGAATCAAGTATCCGTGCTCGACGCGCAACTGACGGACGCGCCGCGCGTACTCCGAAATACCCGCCACCACGGCCAATTCCGCGCCGTCGATGACCGTTTGCGGGTAGCGGAGGAAGTAGAGCCGCAGTCGTTCGATCGCGGCACGCGCGGAAACGCCGTGCCGATCAAGAACCCGAAGTCCCAACCTGCGAAGCGAGCCGTGCAGGCGGACCAGTCGCAAGACTTTCGCGCGCAGGTCCTCGTCGCCCGCCGAGGCGCCTAAGCGGCGGAGCTCCGCATCGATCTGCCGGACCAAGACCTCCCAGCGGTCATCGCTTCGACGCGGCAGTGCATCCCCAGGGTCGCTCATGGCTTCAAACGACTTCCGCCGTCGGTCGGGCCAGGGCCTTGACGGATCGGAGCAGGTGCCGCGCGATGGCTTCCGCCAAGGGCGGAGGAACCGCGTTCCCGATCTGAATGCCGACCTCGATCTTGGAGCCGTGAAAGATGTAATCGTCGGGAAAACCTTGCAGGCGAGCCGCCTCGCGATGGGTGATCGGCCGGTCGGCTTCGGGGTGCAGGTAGCGTCCCTTCTCGGGCTTATAGAACTCCGTGCGGATCGTGACCGAGGGTCGGTCCCACCACAGTCGCCCGAACAAATCCGTGCCGCCCTTGGTCTTTCGTTTCCAACAATCGGGCATCAAGTGCGGGGGGAGGTCCCAGCGATTTCCCCCCGGCGGAATACAGCGGTATCGCTCCAGGGATTTGGCGGTGGGGTTGCGGCCGATGTGCCAGTTCCGGCCGTCCGGCTCCGGCGGCAGGTCGCCGATGGCATCGCGAACCGTCTTCCAGGGAAGCAGCGTTCCACCTAACAGCGGCGTGATCTTGCTCGGATCGGCATGAGTCGGCGGGGGAAAGGAAACCACATCGTCTCGAACGCCGATCAGAAAGGCCCGCTTGCGCAGTTGCGGCACGCCGTAATCGGCCGCGTTCAAGATTCGGCCTTCCACGCGGTAGCCCAGCGACGCGGCCTTTTTCTTCAGTTCCACGAACTCTTGCGAGGATAGGATGGGCGGGACGTTTTCCATTACGAAGGCCTTGGGCATGACTTGTTCCACGGCCCGCAGGAACTCTCGCCACAGTTGGTTTCGCGGATCGAACGGCACGCGGTCGCCCAAGTTGCTGAATCCCTGGCACGGCGGCCCGCCGGCAATCACGTCCGCTTGCGGAAAGCGGTCGATCTCTTGGATGGCACATTGCGCCACCCGGTCCGTGATATTGGCCCTCAAGGTTTGGCAGGCGGCGGCATCCCATTCGTTGGCCAAGACGGTGCGAAAGCCGGCGCGCCGGAATCCCAGGGCCATCCCGCCGGCCCCGGCGAACAGTTCCAACACCGTCGGGCCTTCCTCGCTCGACGGTTCATCGAGAAAGCGTCGCCAGTCGTGCCGGCGGTCCCCGCCGCTCTCGAACGGATACAGTCGATAGGTCCGCTCTCCGGTCCTTTCCAGGGCCAGCACATCTCCCGTTTGAATGCCGTGATGCTCGAAGAATTCCCGCACCCAGGTGCGGCTGCGAAAGAATCCGCGGGGTTTTCCCGTTTTCGTGTCGATCGCCAATTGCGTCTCCACGGTGCGGTTTAAGCCTTCCAAATAGACGGCGACGGCGCCGCCGGTCCCGTCGCCCCGATTTGCCGGGTCCAGGCAATCGGCGGGAAAAAAGTCCAGGTGGCGATGGACGTAGAGATGGTGATTCCGGAGATTTCCGGCCGTGACCTGCAAGAATCGTTTCTTGTCTTCCGCGTTACCGCTCATCCAAGGCCTTTCCCTGCCCTATAACCGTTCCGCGGCGATACCTGCAAGCGGTTCCGAAGCGACGGAGTTTACGCCGGCGGCCCGTGTCGCTCGCCTTCGCTGCCCAAATTTCCGTCGGCTTCCGGCCGTTTTTTCAGGCGTACGGGGCCTTAGTGGGAAGCTTATAAGACGCAATCGGGGGTGTCAATGCGCGACCCGCTCGGGTCGCCCGGCCAGGGCGGCCGAAAAGGCATCGGCGGG
>Ga0067045_1000366_pt1 | contig 29663 bp, 33 predicted proteins | sample TerdegcTABiofilm_FD_59184 | JGI IMG/M metagenome (GOLD analysis project Ga0067045, IMG submission 59184) | Combined Assembly of (Gp0054472, Gp0054536) Wastewater bioreactor microbial communities from Singapore -Terephthalate degrading...
GGAAGGCTGTTCACGCGAATCAATTCCTGGTATGTTGTACCGTATTTCAGAGCGATCTGGTAAAGCGTGTCACCTTTTACAACCGTGTAAACCGTGCTCTGGGGTATAAAAATCTGCTGGCCGGGATAAATCATGTCGGACTGAAGGTTATTGGCATTTTTTAGCTGCTCTACTGTCGTGCCGTATCTTTTACCTATGGAAAACAAGGTGTCACCTCTTTGGATTATGTATGTCTGGGCCAGAGTCGGGGATGCGAAAATTAATATGAAGACGATAAAAGTAATGATAAAAGCGACATTTTTGGTACTTTTCAAGAAAAACCCCTCCTAATATCCTGAATAAGTAAATTATACAGGAGGAAGGGGCTGTATTCACTATGTAATAAGTGGCAATTCAGCACATGGGGATTCAAACAACAAAGCCGCCGTTTGGGCTCACAACTTGTCCCGTAATGAAGTCAGCCTCTTCCGATGCGAGAAAAAAAATGCAGCCTGCAACATCTTCCGGTTTGCCCAGTTTCATTAGCGGCGTAGCTTCCCTAAGGCAGGACAGTTCACCGGGTGAAAGTTTTGAAAGCATGTCGGTTTCGATAATTCCAGGCGCAACACAGTTGACCTGAATATTGGAAGGGCCGAGTTCTTTGGCCAGGGCCTTGGTCAGACCAATTACTCCGGCCTTGGCCGCCGAGTAATGTACTTCACAAGAAGCCCCGACCATTCCCCAAATAGATGAAACATTAATTATTTTCCCGGATTTTTTCTTTAGCATCACTGGAAGGACACTCTGGCAGCAGTTAAATACTCCTTTAAGGTTAACTGCCAAAACCTCGTCCCACTCGCGCTCTGTGATATCGCTGAACAGGCTTTGCTTTGATATCCCGGCGTTATTGACCAGCACGTCAATGGTTCCATATTTGTTCAAACAGTACTCCACCATTTGCTCGACTTTTTTCCTGTCTGAAACATCGGCTTTGTAAACATCCGCTTCTCCTCCTTTTAGCTGCAGATTTTGCAGGAGGGCGAATGCCTCGTTTTCGGAAGCAAAGTAATTGATCAGCACGTTCCAGCCTTTTTCAGAAAAGTATTCGGCGGTTGCTTTTCCTATGCCTCTGGAAGCCCCTGTAATGAGCACTGTTTTTTTATTTTTCATGTTTTTCTCACCTTTCCATGTGGATAAAGATGGTTTTCTGCTACTTGTATCATTATCTAAAGTATAGTATAAAGAGATAAATAAAAAAAAGAATTGCTGAGAGGTGATAAAAGTGCGGAATTTTGTTTTTCACAATCCCACGCGGGTTATATTCGGCAAAGACACTATCCGGCAGGTAGGTGCTGAAATCCGCCAGCATGGAGTGCAGAAAGTCCTTTTAATGTACGGGAAGGGGTCGATTTTTCAAAACGGTGTTTATGCGGCCGTAACTGCTTCGTTGAAAGAACAGGGAATAGAATATATCGAGCTCGGCGGGGTCCAGCCCAATCCTGTTTTATCCAAAGTGCGCGAAGCAATTTCGCTGGCCAGGGAGAATCAGGTCCAGGGGATACTGGCCGTTGGCGGGGGCAGCGTTATAGACAGCGCCAAAGCAGTCGCCCTTGGTTTTTATTACCCGGGAGACGTATGGGACTTTTTTGAAAAAAAGGCGAGGGTGAACCAGGCACTCCCCATATTCACCGTGCTGACCCTCTCGGCGACCGCCTCGGAGATGAACCATTTCGCTGTCATCACCAAAGAAGATGAGCGCAAAAAATGGGGTACAGGCTCTCCTCTCGTCTATCCCCGGGTGTCTGTCATCGATCCCTCGGTTCAGGCTTCGCTCTCCAGCAGGCAGACGGTGAATGGGGCTGTGGATACCTTGACTCACGCTTTTGAATATTACTTTGACGGGCTGACCGGTACCGACCTGCAGGATGAATTTATTGAAGGAATTGCCCGGACGGTTATGAAGCATGTTGGTGTTGTCCTGGACGACCCGGCCAACTACGAGTCCCGGGCGCAGCTTGCCTGGTGCGCCACCATGGCCTTAAACGGGCTTGTCGGTGTCGGGCGCGAGGGAGGGGACTGGTCCTCTCATACCATTGAACATTCCTTGAGCGCGTTTTATGATGTTGATCACGGCCAGGGGCTGGCAGTGATCATGCCGGCCTGGATGCGGTATGTATACAAGCAGGATGTTCCTAAATTTGAACGCCTGGCTGTAAATGTTTTTGGAATTAAAGAAGGAAGCGCCGAAGAAAAGGCCCTGCGCGCCATTGATTCACTGCAGGATTTTTACCGCAAGATTGGAGCTCCAGTTACTCTGCGGGACCTGAATATTGGCTTTGAGGATTTAGAAAAAATTGCCGACAACGCTGCTTTGTTGTCGCCTATGGGCGCCCTGAAAAAATTATACCGGGAAGATATCCTTGCTATATTAAAACTGGCCTATTAGCCTTGTTCAGAATTAACATGGGGGTTTTTACTATGGGTAGAGTTCTTTCTGTTAATGTCGGTGCCGAAAAAGGAATTGAAAAAACAAGCGTTGGTGAGGTTAATGTAATTGAAGGCTGGGGATTGGAAGGAGATGCTCATGGAGGTGACTGGGACAGGCAAGTAAGTGTGTTCCCTGTAGAAGCTTTAGATAAAGTTCCGGAGCATAAAATTAAAGAGGTTTTAAACGGCGGTTACACTGAAAATTTTACAGTTCAGGGTGTTCCTCTCGAACAGATGGTTGTAGGAACTACGTTAAAGCTGGGTGAGGCTGAAATAAAGATTTTGCATATTGGAAAGGAAGAATACAAAGAATCGGGAAGGCCGTATATCGTCAGCAGGGAAGGCAGGTTTGGACGGGTAGTTAAAGGGGGAAAAGTTAAAGCAGGCGATGAGGTAAAAATCTTATGAAAGATAAAAGAGAAATGATTTGATTTGGAGATGTTGACCGGTGGTTCATGTTTATTCTATGAATGGGCTTAACATTGCTGTTGATGGTAATAGTGGATGCGTCCATGTTCTGGACGATATGACGTATGATTTGCTGGCCCGGTTTGATAGCCCGTTTACTTTTGAACAGGCAGCCGGGAGTTTTCAGGGGAAATATTCCGAGGGCAGCATTAGAGAAGCATGGGATGAAATTAACTCGCTCATAGAAAAGGGCTTTTTATTTTCTCCTGTAATAGATGAAACTTCTGTTTTAAACGACATGAACACTGATAACGGTATCAAAGCTTTGTGCCTGCATGTAGCCCATGACTGCAATCTCATGTGCGAATACTGTTTCGCATCCAGGGGAAGTTATAAGGTGGCAAAAAATCTGATGCCGGAGGAAGTTGCTTTTAAAGCGGTTGATTTTCTTATTCGCAACTCTGGGAAAAGAAAAAATGTTGAAATAGATTTTTTTGGCGGCGAACCGCTGCTTAATTTTTCTGTTGTGAAAAAGACTGTGGAATATGGGAGGAGAATCGAAGCATCAGCAGGTAAAAAGCTCAACTTTACTATCACCACTAATGGCACGCTTCTTGACGACGATAAAATAAGGTACATAAATGAAAATATGGACAATGTGGTTATCAGCATTGACGGGCGGAAAGAAGTGCATGATGCAATAAGGTATGATGCCGTGGGCCGGGGTACATATGACAGGATACTCGGCAATGCTTTAAAACTGGTTTGCGAGAGAGGAAGCAAGAGTTACTTCATCCGCGGCACATTCACCTCTCAAAATTTGGATTTCTCGAAAGATGTGTTGCATCTCGCCGACCTGGGATTTGACGAAATATCGGTGGAACCTGTTGTGGGTAAGGGAGAGGATTTTCACCTCCGCAGGGAGCATATTCCGGAAATTCTCGCCGAATATGAACAGCTTGCTAGTGTGTATATAAAAAGAATTAAAGAAAAGAAGCCATTCAGGTTTTACCATTTCAACGTGGATATTTATAAAGGCCCTTGTTTATATAAAAGAGTCACGGCTTGCGGCGCGGGTACCGAATATTTTGCCGTCACACCGGAAGGGGATCTTTATCCCTGCCACCAGTTTGTGGGGCAGCGTGAGTTCATAACAGGAAACCTCGACATGGGTATTAAAAATAATGCCCTGAGCGAAAGGTTTGGAAAAGCTAATATATTTACTAAAGAAAAATGTCGCGAATGCTGGGCAAAACTTTACTGTTCAGGAGGCTGCCATGCAAATTCTTTCTATTCAAGCGGGGATGTTATGAAACCTGAAGAATTGTTCTGCGAGATGCAGAAGAAGCGTATAGAGTGTGCTATTGTGATTGAGGCGTGTAAAGCGCTGGAAAGTGAGATGAAAGTGTAACTGCTCATAAGCCCTGTCTGGAATATCCTGGTAGATGGGCTTTAGCTATTATTGAGTTATTTAATGGGAATATATATTCTTTAAACCAGGTGAAGGCATTGTGCCTTCACCACGTTATTAGCTGCAAATGGAAATGTTAATATTGAGGGAGCATATACTGAATGAACAGGAGGATGGTATTATGAATTTTATAAGAGAGTCCGATCTTCCAGGAATTGGGCGAAAATTCCAGATTAATACGCGTAGCGGAGATAAGCTTGTAATTGTGGTACATGATGACGGCAGGCGTGAGATGTACCANTTTGATAATGATGATCCTGAAGACAGTATATCTATGGTAATGCTTNATGATACCGAGGCGCGCTGTGTGGGGGGTATTCTTGGCGGAATGTCTTACATGCCTAGAGCACTGGAGTCAGTTGACATAGCTTTTGATGAAATGGTTATTGAGTGGTATAAAATTGAGCCGGGATCAAAATCAATCGGCAAGACAATCGGTGATCTGGGAATCCGTAAAAGAACGGGCGCCACAATCATTGCCATTGTGAGGCGGGACCATAATAAAATAATCAACCCGGGCCCTGAACAAACATTTCTGGAAGGGTCAACAATCGTGATTCTCGGTGAAAGGGAACAGGTAAAAGCCTGTAAGCGTTTAGTCCAGCACGGGAGCATTTAGTGTATGGAGCAGTACATTCTCTTTGAAGTCGGGCTTGCCCTGAGCATTATCGCAATGGCCGGCTTATTATCCTCCCGTTTGCGGTTTTCAATTGTCCCGTTTTTAATAATCGCCGGGATGGCTGTAGGTCCTCATGGCCCGCATATAGGCATCTTTGATTTTCGTTTTATAGAAAGTGCTTCGTTAATTGATTTTATGGGACGTTTAGGTGTTCTCTTTCTTTTGTTTTACCTTGGGCTTGAGTTCTCAGTCGGCAGGTTGATGAAGGCTGGCCGTTCTATTTTTTTAGGTGGAATTATTTACATGGCAATTAATCTGACGCTGGGGTTGCTTTTCCCTTTTTTGATGGGATGGCCGCTCAGGGAAATATTGGTGGTCGCGGGGATAACTTCTATTTCGTCTAGTGCTATTGTTGCAAAAATGATTGTTGACTTAAAACGGTCAGTCAGGCCGGAGACAGAGATGATACTTGGTCTTATGATGTTTCAGGATGTCTTTGTAGCTGTCTATCTTTCAGTTGTATCAGGACTTGTATTGACTGGCACAGCCTCTACCCTGGAAACATTGAAGTCAGCGGGTTTGTCGCTCGGCTTTATGCTTGTATTTCTCTTCCTGGGGCGTAAATTTCTCTCGCAACTCAACATGATTTTAAGTATTCCTTCTGATGAAGTGTTTTTACTCGTATTGTTTGCAATAATTACACTGACGGCCGGGTTCTCCGAAACTATTCATGTGGCAGAAGCGATCGGGGCTTTGTTAGCCGGTCTTGTACTTGCAGAGACTGAGCATTTAGAACGGATTGAACACATTCTTGTACCTTTCAGAGACTTTTTTGGAGCGGTCTTTTTCTTCAGCTTCGGCCTGAGTATCGACCCTCTGTCTATCGGTGGAGCGGTATGGCCTGCTCTGGCTGCAGTGGGGATAACATTAATCGGTAACTTTGTGTCTGGAATGATCGCAGGCCGCGTATCTGGATATTCGCACAAGTCGTCCGCATATATTGGGTTGACAATAACATCCCGTGGTGAATTCTCCATTATTTTAGCTAAATTAGCAGAGGCTGGCGGGTTGTTGCCTGTCCTTCAACCTTTCGCAGCCCTGTATGTACTCGCTCTGGCAATATTGGGACCTTTGCTCACCAGGGAATCAAAGTGGATTTACATCAAATTGAGCCGCATATTTGGGTGGCCTGAAGTTAAAGAAAAGCGGAGGCATAAAGCTGTAAAACATATCTGAGCCATCAGTAAATAAGTCATGGTGAGTTCCTTGTTATTAAGGAACTTTTTTTATTGACAGAAAGAGGATATCGGTTCATAATTTATTATAAGAAACATATGTTTATTATAATGAACATAGAATGCTGAAGAGGGTGGAAGATAAAGTTTTATTATTCTGGTTTTATCAAATACCTTTGGGATAGGGGGGCTCTTATGAACTATGTGATTATCGGTAACAGCGCTGCAGCAGTGGGGGCGGTTGAGTCGATCAGGAACCTGGATAAAAATGGAACGATAACTGTTATAAGTAAGGAAGAAGAACATGTTTACTCCCGCCCGTTGATAACCCATCTGATCGCCGGAGAGGCGGGTAATGACAGGATGCCTTACCGGCCGCCTGGTTTTTATGAGATGATGAAAGTTCAGACCAAACTGGGTGAAAAAGTTACCAGGGTGGATTTTAAGGCCCGGAAGGTATTTTTAAACGGCGGCGGGGAAGTAACTTACGATTGCCTGCTGCTGGCTACCGGTTCTAAGACCGTTTTACCGCCGGTACCCGGCCGGGAGTCAAGGGGTGTAACGGTTTTTCGAACTTACGCTGATGCGAGGGCAATCATGGAAATGCTGCGGGCAGGTAAAACCAGGGTGGTAGTGTACGGCGGCGGTTTGGCGGGCCTGAGTGCCGCTTACGGGTTGCAGAGGGGAGGCGCAGATGTATCCGTTATTGTGCGGCGGCGGGTATTGGGCCACGTTCTCGATGCTGGTGGTTCGGCCCTGGTCGAATCAATCCTGAGAAAAGGCGGCTTAAATGTCCTGACCGGGCGAACGGTTAAAGAGATCACGTGTGTGTCAGGCCAGGTGGCCGGTGTGGTGCTGGATAATGATGAAAAATTATCTTGTGACATAGTGGTGCTGGCTACTGGTGTTGCTCCGGATTTGGAATTGGCCGGTGATTTACAAACCAACCAAGGCATTGTGGTCAACCAGTACTTCCAGACCAGTTACAGCAACGTGTATGCCGCCGGGGATGTGGCTGAAACTTACGACATCCCCAGAGGGGTGCCGAGGGTAAACGCCAACTGGCCGAACGCGCATGAGCAGGGGCGCATTGCTGGAATGAACATGGCGGGCAAGGCGGTACCATATCAGGGCTCGCTGGCGATGAACTCAATATCTTTCTACGGGGTTCCGGTGGTTTCAATGGGAGTATTTGAGCCGGAAAGCGAAGAGGAGGGCGGTTACGAAGTAAAAGTCAGAAAAAACCCGGCTGTTAATATTTATCAAAAGCTGGTCTTTAAGGAAAATCGCTTAAAGGGTGCCATTTTTATTGGTGACCTTGGCTACTGTGGCGCCGTGAAAGATTTAATTAAAAGCCAGAACCTGGTGGGGGTTATTAAGGATTCTATTCTGGAAGAGAAATACCAGCTTTATGGCTTCTTGCGCAAAAAACGCCAGGAGAAACTGGAGGGCAAGAATATACGTTGGCCGGAATCCTACGTTTCACCCCATAAATACCAGAAGAATTTTAACGAGGAGACCTGGACGGAACGGGAGCGGGATGAGCGGGCCTGGCAGTAATCAGTTATCAGCCGCCGGACGTTGGAAATAGAACAAGTTTTGTTTGGAAAGGAGATGCTTTAATGGTCCACCAGTCGACAGATGAAAGGCCGGTTTGTTTAAACGCATTGGTCGACCTTACCGGCCGGACCGTGGAATATTTTGAATCGCCGCCCGAGCTCATCAGAAAATTCCTGGGTGGCCGCGGCCTCAACATGTACTACCTTTACAAATATTTGAAAGCCGGTTGCGACCCTCTGTCCCCCGATAACGTGCTTATTATTGGAAACGGCCTTTTAACAGGCATGCTGGTACCCAACAGCGGCCGCCACAGTATTACCTGCAAGTCGCCAGAGACCGGCATTATCGGAGATGCCAATATCGGCGGATTTTTCGGACCGGAAATGCGTTTTGCCGGGATTGACCGGCTGATCATCATGGGGCGCGCTACTTCGCCGGTCTACCTCTACCTCGAAAACGGGCGGGTTGAAATCCGTGACGCCGCGTCTTACTGGGGGCTTACCTGCAGCGAAACTTATAAGAGAATTAAGAAGGACCTGGGTTCTGATGTGGAGAGCGAGTTTATCGGGCCCGCCGGTGAAAATATGGTACGTTTTGCCTGCACACGGTATGGTTTGAAGAACTCGGCCGGTCGCTGCGGGACGGGAGCAGTCTGGGGCTCAAAGAACTTAAAAGCCGTCGTAGCACGGGGTAATTCAGGTTTGCCCGTAGCCGACCCGGAGGGGATGCTGGCAAAGTATATTGAGCTCAGGGATTATTTAAAAAAGTCCAAGGTTATCGAAGTACTTGGCCGGGTGGGTACGCCGCTTCTTTATGATGTGAGCAACTACCTGGGGGCTATACGCACGCATAACAGCCAGCAAACTGTCTTTTTCAATACTTTTAACGCGGAAGAAGTTCACAAGTATGTGGATAAGATGTTATCTTGTTTTGGTTGTTTAGTTCACTGCCGTCACCGCAACCGGTTGGGCGGGGAGGGACCTGAATATAGCTCTATGGGACTGGTGGGGGCCAATATCGGTGTTGTCGACACCTACCAGATGATCGAGTTGAATAATCTGGCCAACGACCTTGGTCTGGATGTATCTTCTACAGGTACATACCTGGCATGGGCTGTCGAGCTGTTTGAGAAAGGTTATCTTGATGCGGAAACAGCAGGCTGCGAGCTACGTTTTGGCGACTACCCGTTAATGCGCCAGTTGATTAGTGATATCGCTTACCGCCGCGGGCTTGGTGATCTTCTGGCCGAGGGCAGCCACCTGGTAGATAAGTTCGGCAAGGAGACGGCAGACTTCCTCATCGCCGTCAAGGGGCTGCCGCAATCCGACCCGCATGACGTGCGTTACTTAAAAAGCTTTGCCCTGGGTATCGCCACTGCCTCGCGTGGTGCCGACCACCTGCGCAGCCGGCCGACTCTGGAAATCTTAGACCTGCCTTCTTCGGTCAGACAGCAGATTTTCGGCGAGCCAATTGATCCGAATCCAACCTCCTATAATTCCAAAGGCCGACTGGTATATTTCCACGATAACATTTTTGCTGCCAACGACTGCCTGGGCATCTGCAGATTTATCTGCCACGGCTTTAACAGCCCGCGCAACCTCAACTACACCCATTTCAAAGATTTGATCAGGCTGGCTTACGGGCTGGAGTTTTCTGAGCAGGAGCTGGAAGAGGTGGGCAAGCGGGTTATTGATCTGGAGCGCCTGATCAACTATCAGGAGAAGGGTATCAGCCGGAAAGACGATACGCTGCCCGCGCGCTATTTTGATGAACCCATGCCGAGTGCCAGGGCAAAGGGGAGCTACATTGACCGGGCGGGATTTAATAAGATGCTGGACGAATATTACGCGCTGCGTGGCTGGGACAGTAACGGCATGCTGCCTGAGGAAAAGGTTGCGGAGCTAAATTCTCTGCGCAGCTTGTTTTAAATCGTGTGATTGGGAGGAATTGAATAATGCCGAAACAGAAACAGATATATGCGCGGCCGGACTTGTGCACTGGCTGCCGCACTTGTGCCAATGCCTGCTCGCTGGTACACAGGGGAGCGGTCAACCCCCGCCTGGGTGCAATCAGGATCAGGCAGGATCTGTCAGAACGTTACGAGTTTCAGGAAATTTGCCGCCACTGCGATGAGCCTCCCTGCGTAGATGCCTGTATGGTTGGTTGCATCAGTAAGGACCCCAAAACCGGCCTGGTGCTTCAGGATCAGTCCCGCTGTGCCGGCTGCTGGATGTGCTTGATGGTCTGCCCGTACGGTGCCGTTAACCGTGATCCTGTCAGAGAGGTGGCGATTAAGTGCGACCGTTGCACCGACAGGAAGATCCCCGCTTGCGTGGAGGTCTGCCCGACCGGAGCGCTGGTTTTCGAGGTCAGGGAAGATGCTGCCGTAGAGCCTTTCTTTACCGAACCCACGGTGGCCGGCTAGAAATGGTGGGATTAAGATGAGCATACAGGTAAAATTTATGTCGCTGGTCGGCGCTGCGGCAGGTGTAAGACAGGTTGAGCTGGAGCCGGTATGCCGGACAGTAGGCGAAGTGCTGGATGAATTGACGCGGTTGTACCCGGCGTTGAAGGATGAGCTGTTTGACGAGGAGGGGAGGCTGGACTACCTTTATCATGTTATCTTAAACGATGAAATATTAAGCTGGCCTGAATTTCAGGATGAACCGGTAAAAGATGGCGATAGTCTGGGTATTATTGCCATGCTGGGCGGCGGTTAGGCAATGGCAATAGGGACGGTCCTTGTTGCTTAACATTTCACTTATTCTCTGAGTGAGCGCAAAGCAGCAGGAACCGTCCCCATTGCTCCCATCCTTAAATTTATTACCTTGACTGTCTTTTTTTTTATACGGCTTTATATTATAATAAACATTATCTCATAATTACTTTATAATTATTTGGAGGCGATTTATGTCATTACACCGGTTTGCCGGCAAGGAACCAACAGTAGGGTCAGGAAGTTATGTTAGTGAGCTGGCTGTGGTCATCGGTGATGTTAAGATTAGTGAAAACTGCTACATAGGGCACGGAGCCATTATCAGGGGTGACTACGGGACTATTGAAATTGGTCCCCGTACTGCAATAGAGGAAGGGGCAGTTATTCATGCGCCGCCGGGTGGAACCTGCCGGATTGGGCAAAGTGTTACTGTGGGGCACGGTGCGATAATTCATGCAGAGGACATTGCAGATTATGCAGTGATTGGTATGGGATCCATTTTAGGCCTTCATGCCAAAGTCGGTTATCAAGCTATTGTTGCCGAAGGAAGTGTAGTAAAAAGTCATCAGTGTATTCCCGAAAAAGTTGTCGCAGCCGGTAACCCGGCCCGTGTTATCAGGAGTGTTGAGTCCAGAGACGAAGAATTTTGGGCGTGGGGAAAGCAGCTTTATGTTGATCTGGCTCATCAATATTTGCGGGACGGAATGGAAAGAATAGATAAGTAATAAGTTAAGGTTGTTATGTGTTACTATTTTTATTGAGGGGGTAAAGTTATGAAAATAGCGATACCTTATAATCAAGGCCGGGTCAATGAACACTTCGGGATTAGCAGGGAATTTATTATTTTTAATGTTGAAAATGGTAAAATTACTGGAAAGCAAATAATTTCAAGTGGAGGGCGTCAGCATAATCATGGCGGGCTGGCAAACTTATTTACCTCAGAAGGAGTAGAGGTAGTTATTGCTGGCGGCATGGGCCCGCCGATGGCTGAAGCGCTTCGGTCTGCAGGGCTAAACGTGATTACAGGCGCCTATGGCGATGCCGAAAAAGTAGTGTCTGATTACTTAAGCGGCAAGCTGGTTACCAGCCCGGTAGGGTGCAACCATGGTTGCGGTGGGCATGAACACCACTGGTAATCCTGACGCGGATAATGATTTATTATGCGGTTGGGGAAGGTAACTCCCCAACTGCAATTGTTATAATACTTTAATTGACCCGGAGCCAGTTGTTTGCATTACATACTGGACACCTTGTGCGACGGCAGCAAATAATATCTTTCCAGCGGTGACCGCAAACCTGACAAACTAATTCATACCGGGCAAGTTCGAAATTCCCCCCGGTAACCCTTAAAGCAAACCCATTTACCAGGGCCTGGGCTATTTTTTTTCTGGCGGTAGCGATTATCCTGTGAAACGTTGGCCGAGAAACAGACATTTTCCTGGCACACTCTTCATATTCCATTCCTGTTAAGTCCCTCAGGCGTATTGCTTCCAGTTCCTCAACCGTTAAATTTATTTCGGAAAGTTCTGTCATTGGGATGCCGGATGGCTTGAAATAAGTAAATTGTGGAAATTGCTCGACTCTCCTGCATTTAGGCGGCCGCGGCATTAGAATCCCTCAGTTCTTTAGTGAAGATGTAAAGATTTATGAAACAATGCTTATTATATATTTATATTTATGTATAGTCAATCAAAGTGGTGGAAGTTTGGNNGTGAATGAATTGATAACNANGGAACTTATCGAACGCATTAACTACCTGGCCCGCAAACAGCGCAACGAGGGCCTTACCAGTCAAGAAAAAAAGGAACAAAAAGAACTCCGTGAAAGNTACCTGGAAAATATCCGCCGGCAGGTGGTGGAAGCTCTTGAGTCTGCTGGTTTTAAACCAGGGGATAGAAAACATGATGGTGCTTGTAACTGCGGGACCTGTTTACCGGAGCACAAGGATGGTATTTCTTGCAACTGTGGCCATCAGCACTTGTCTGTAACGGATAAAATTTTACACTAGTTATACCATTAAATTCAATATAATAAATAATTTACCATGAATTAAAAGCTGCATCAGGGACAAAATACAATCACAAGGGTTCGTAATGGATGAGCCCAGACTGTTACAGGGTCAGAAATGGCTCTGTAACAGTCGGCCAAAGGTTAATACCGGATCGAAAAGGTTCGGTATTATTAGCCGGCGGGAAGATTGGCAGGTGTTCCGGCAGGCTTTGCAGCAGTCCGAACGATTGCTGCAGGGTCGTAAGGGATATCTGTCAGTCGAGCTAAGATTATCATGGGTGCCGGAGCATTTAATGTAAAATTATTAGCACGAGGTTTACAGCAGTCGAAAGATTGCTGTAGGCTTCCAAGGTATCTATGATAGTCGAGCAAAGGTCATTATGGGTTCCGTAATGGTCTGCGGCAGTCGAAAGATTGTCGTGGGCTATGCAGGAATTCATAATGGCTGTAGCGTAGTCCATTATGGGCTCTTAACAAATAAGAAACCTTCCTCCAGTTTGAGGAAGGTTTCTTACTTTATGTACCCGGTAAAAATGATTAAAAATTTTTTATGAAAATTGCTGGTTAATAGATACCTGGACCGTAAAAATGTCTGATTGACAGTAAAAAGGTGTATGTGTTAATATAATTTTAATATATCCGACAAGAATACTCGGATTAATCGCAATAGCATATGCAAAAGGAGGTTTCAAAATGAAAAAAATTTATTTTGATCATAGCGCTACAACGCCTGTACATCCAGTTGTAGCAGAAGAAATGATGCGCAATATTACCGNGAATTTCGGCAACCCGTCCAGCATCCATTTTTTTGGCCGCGAGGCCAGGAAGGCGGTAGAGGAGGCNAGGGAAAAAGTCGCCNGCGGCATTGGGGCAAAGCCGGAAGAGATTTTTTTTACAAGCGGTGGAACAGAATCTGATAACATGGCTATAAAGGGAGCGGTATATGCGAACCGCCGGAAGGGAAACCACATTATAACAAGTGCGGTGGAACATCACGCTGTACTGGATACCTGCAAGGCCCTTCAAGAAGAAGGGTTCACTTTGACAATCCTGCCGGTGGACAGGTATGGAATGGTGAGACTGGAAGACGTGGCTGAAGCTATTACAGAACAAACGGTTTTGATTTCGATTATGCATGCTAATAACGAAGTAGGGACGATTCAGCCTGTCTCTGAAATAGGAAAGCTGGCCAGGGAAAAGGGTATCCTTTTTCATACCGATGCGGTGCAGAGCATGGGGAAAATACCTGTTAGCGTAGATGACCTTCAGGTGGACTTTCTGACTATCTCCGGGCACAAGTTCTACGCGCCGAAAGGTATCGGCGTACTTTACATAAGAAAGGGCACAAAGTGGCAACCGATCAGCCATGGCGGTGGCCAGGAAAGAAAGCACCGGCCAGGCACTGAAAATGTGCCGGGCATAATAGCGCTGGGAAAAGCTGTGGAACTGGCTGTATCTGATCTTCCGGAAGAATCGCGGCGGCTTGCCGCACTGCGGGATAAATTAATTCAGGGAGTCATGGACAGGATTCCACATGTGCACTTAAATGGACACCCAACCAGGCGGTTGCCCAATTTAGTTAACTTTACTTTTGAATTCATAGAAGGTGAATCGCTGCTTTATAGCCTGGATATGAAGGGTATTGCCGCTTCCAGTGGCTCCGCCTGTACCTCGGGTTCAGTGGAACCGTCCCATGTATTGCTGGCAATGGGCATTCCGGCTGAAATTGCCCGCGGCTCGCTCCGGCTTACGCTGGGTAGAGATAACAGCGATGAAGATGTGGAGTATTTTCTTGATATTTTACCGCCTATAATGGATCACCTCAGGGCAATGTCACCTCTTTATAATAATAAAAATGATCAGGCGGCCACTGTTTAAGGTGGAGGGGGTTGCTTTCTTTTAATTGACAATATTCGCATAGCGTGCTAAGATAAACCCGTATAAACCCGACTAATATACTGTGTTTTAACTGTGTTTTAGAGGGGGCGTATTTTTGCGGCTTTCCACCAGAGGACATTACGGCCTCAAGGCCATGTTGGATTTGGCGCAGCATTTTAGTGCTGAACCCATTTCGTTAAAAAGCATTGCTGAACGTCAAAACCTGTCCGGGCACTACCTGGAACAGCTTATTGCTATGTTACGTAAGGCCGGCCTTGTCAAAAGTGTCCGGGGAGCCCAGGGAGGTTATATTCTTGCCCGTAAACCTGCCGAAATCACTGTGGGCGATGTTATCCGCGCCCTGGAAGGGCCGATTGCGCCGGTATATTGTGTCAGCGAGAAAGATCCAGGTAACTGCGACGAAGCCGATCACTGCATTACCCGGACGGTATGGGCCAGGGTGCGCGATGGCATTGCTGCAGTATATGATTCGATCACACTGGCTGATATATGCCGGGAGGCGGAAGAGTCGCACCATAGATAAAAAACGGGAAGCCGGGTAACCAGAGCTTTTCATTGACAACCGCTGATAATTTGAAATAGGGGAGGATTGATTATATGTACAGTGAGAAGGTAGTCGAGCATTTTAACAATCCCAGAAATGTAGGGGAAATACCTGACGCCAGTGGTACCGCCGAAGTGGGCAATCCTGTTTGCGGCGATGTTACAAGGGTTTATATTAAGGTGAAAGACAATGTTATCACTGATATTAAATTTAAGACTTTTGGTTGTGCAGCTGCCATTGCTTCCGGCAGCATGCTTACTGAAATGGCGAAAGGGAAGACTATAGAAGAAGCTATGAAAATCACCAACAGGGATGTTGCTGATATGCTGGGCGGGCTTCCTCCACAAAAGATGCATTGTTCCAACCTGGCGGCGGATGCTTTGCACGATGCCATAAAAAACTATCAGAATAACTAAGGCAATCATATTAACAGTATTTTACAAACGATGAACATAAGGTGAGCGCGTGTCGAATAAAACAAAAGTTATCGTAGCTATGAGCGGTGGGGTAGACAGTTCTGTTGCTGCCGCTCTTCTGTTGCAGCAGGGTTATGAAGTTATTGGCGTTACCATGCAGATTTGGGATGCTGTCCGGACCGAGGTGGGCGGGGAGCATGTCGGCTGTTGTTCCTTGGCGGCGGTTGAAGATGCCAGGCGTGTAGCCGATAAACTGGGTATTCCCTATTATGTCATGAATTTTCGTGACATATTTGAAGAAAAGGTGGTTAATTATTTTACTGCCGAATATTTGCGCGGGCGCACACCCAATCCCTGTATTGCCTGCAACAAATATGTAAAGTTTGACGCCCTTCTGAATAAAGCGCTGGGGCTGGGGGCTGAGTATATTGCCACCGGGCATTACGCTCGTCTGGGCTTCAGTACGGAGTACGGGCGTTATACAGTGCGGCGGCCGGCTGATCGGAAAAAAGATCAGACTTATGTCCTGTACGGGCTGACCCAGCACCAGATTGCCCATACACTGATGCCTCTCGGTGATTATACGAAAGAAGAAGTGCGCCGGATTGCCGCGGACCTTGATCTGGCGGTGGCTGATAAAGCGGAAAGCCAGGATATATGCTTTGTGCTTGAAGACGATTACCGCCGTTTTCTTGAGAGTAAAACTGCCGTTGCGATTAAGCCCGGTCCTTTTTTAAACATAGACGGTGAGGTTATCGGCCGGCACCGGGGTATACCTTATTATACGGTCGGGCAGCGGCGCGGCCTGGGTATTGCTGCGGGCACGCGCATTTTTGTTATTAAGATCGATCCTGAAAGCAATGCTATTACTCTGGGACCCAAGGAGGCTACCTTCGGCACCGATTTAATTGCCGGTGATGCAAATTTGATTCTTTATGAGAAACTTTCCGGCCCGGTAGAGGTTGAGGCGCAGATTCGCTATAACGGCAAGCCTGCTCCGGCTACCTTGATCCCTCTACCGGAAGGTGGCCTGAAAGTTCATTTTCACTCTCCGCAGCGTTCCATCACACCGGGGCAGGCGGTCGTTTTTTACCTGGGCGATTACCTGGTGGGCGGTGCTACGATTAATTGCACAGATATTGGACATAATAAAACTAAAGGGAGTATTTGTTAGGTTTAGGGAGGCGAAGGTTTTGATATGCCCGGTTTGCGGTGGTAAGGCCACCGGTAAAGTTGGTGTAGACCAGTATTATTGCTGGGATTGCTGCGTGGAATATCGTATTAATAAAGAAGGCATCCAGATTTATGAGGTAGCTGAAGACGGCAGTCTGGTTGCCTTTGACCCGCAAAATGAATTCTTGCTTTAATATTTAATGAGCTATATGAGAGTGGTGGGGAGATGCTCCCCACTTATGTTTTGGTGGTGAAAAAGTTGTCCTGGTGGAAAAAAAATAAAACAAAGAAGCTAATTTTTTTTATCTGCCTGGCATTTGGCATCACTTACTTTTTTTACCTGATCCGCGGCCTGATTTTTTCCCTGGGGCTGGCTATTCTGCTTGCTTATCTTTTAAGCCCCCTGGTAAATGCCATCGAAAGGAGGGGAACACCAAGATTAGGTGCGATCCTGCTGGTGTATCTGGCCATGTTCTTTTTCACTGCCGGTATTTTTTTGTATGGTGTACCCCGGATCATTGAGCAGCTCAACGGCTTGGCTGAGACAATTCCGCAGTATACCAGCCAGGCACAGGAAATTGCCCAATCCATCCAGACGCGTTATATTGATCTCGGTATTCCGGGCGGTATGAGGCAGGTTATCGATGAGCGCATAAGCTGGATAGAAGAAATTATTTTGCAACAGGTCAGGAAGACGGTTGCAGCTTTAGTTGGAGCCGCGGGCTATGTTTTTAAAATTTTCCTGGCGCCGGTGCTGGCCTTTTATTTTTTAAAGGACATGCAATTATTAAAAAAGAAAGCTATTTCATTGCTGCCGGAAGAATGGCGGGAAGATGTTATAGGGATGTTTCAAGAAATAGACCAGGCTTTAGGCAGCTTTATCAGAGGGTATTTTCTTGTGGCGGCAGTCGTCGGAGGACTTACAGCATTAAGCATGGCCTTGCTGGGGATGGAGTTTGCTCTTATGCTGGGCCTGATTGCCGGTTTAACCGAGTTAATTCCTTATTTCGGGCCGGTAATCGGGGCGGTGCCGGCTGTTTGTCTGGCAATTTTACGTTCCAAATGGCTGGCGGTAAAGGTGTCCCTGGCCTTTCTGATCATCCACCAGCTGGAAGGGAATATTATTTCCCCCAAAATATTGGGGGATAGGGTAGGGCTACACCCGCTGATAGTGATTTTCAGTCTTTTCGCGGGAGGCGAACTTTACGGCCTGACGGGGATGCTGCTGTCTGTTCCTGTAGCAGCTGTGGTAAGGGTATTCTTGAAATATGTTTACCGCAAAGTATCCATTTCGTCCGAAACGGGCTAATATGCTGTCGGCACGAAGCACTGGAGTAAGCAGGGATAACGCTGTACCTCTCTCCTTGACACTCTGTAGCTGCATTCTGTATAATTAGAGCGAATTTATGGGTATTTTTGTTATTATTTAGCGATAAAACGGGAGGCTGTACTATTTGATGACTGGTAATGAGATCAGGGAGAGTTATTTGAAATTTTTCGAAAGAAAAGGGCATAAAATTTTACCCAGCGCCTCTCTTATTCCTTCGAGCGACCCCAGCATCCTTTGGACGGCTGCCGGGATGGTTCCCTTCAAGCCGTTTTTTACTGGAGCCGCCAGGCCCGAATTCCCCAGGGTAACAACCTGTCAGAAGTGCATTCGCACTCCGGATATTGAATCGGTGGGCAGGACGGCCCGTCACCACACATTTTTTGAAATGTTGGGCAACTTTTCTTTTGGTGATTATTTTAAAGAAAGCGCCATTCCGTGGGCGTGGGAATTTGTGACCGAATATCTGCACCTTTCGCCGGACAGGCTATGGGTTACTGTTTATCAGGACGACGATGAAGCCTTTGATATCTGGCACCGCGTAGTTGGTTTGCCGGCTGGCCGTATTGTCAGAATGGGCAAGGATACTAATTTTTGGGAAATTGGTGTCGGCCCCTGCGGTCCGTGTTCGGAAATTTACGTCGACCTCGGCGCTGAGCGCGGCTGCGGTTCCCCGGATTGTGCTGTAGGTTGCGACTGTGACCGGTATATAGAAATCTGGAACCTTGTTTTTATTCAATATTTCAAGGATGAAGAAGGAAATTATTCTCCTCTGGCCAGTAAGGGCATTGACACCGGGATGGGCCTGGAGAGGGTAGCTTCGGTGCTCCAGAATGTGCCGTCAAATTTCGAAACTGACCTTCTCCGCGAGATCGTTGATTTTACCGCAGGACTTTTCGGCCTCAAATACGGTATTGAGAGCAGGGGGGACCTTGCTTTAAAAGTGATTGCAGACCATTGCCGGGCGGTTACCTTTGCTGTTGCGGATGGCGCCTTGCCATCCAACGAGGGTAGGGGTTATGTAATCAGGCGGCTGCTCCGGCGGGCTGTGCGTTTTGGAAAGTTGCTGGGAAGGCAGGAGCCTTTCCTGAGCCAGGTAGCAGGTGCTGTCATTAATCAGATGGGCAAAACGTACCCGGAGCTGGTTGAGCAGCAGGACCATGTTCAAAGAGTTATTTTAGCTGAGGAAGAACGTTTTGGAGAAACCCTGGCCCAGGGTACTGAAATGTTAAACCAGATTATTGCCGGGTTAAAAGCGGCAGGTGGTTTAGTCATCCCGGGGGCGGACGCTTTTAAACTTTACGATACCTACGGTTTTCCCCTGGAGCTAACCAGGGAAATGGCCGCCGAGCAAGGGTTGACTGTTGATGCCGAAGGCTTCGGAGCAGCCATGGACAGCCAGCGGCAGCGCGCCAGGAGCGCCAGGCAGGAGACCGAATATATTTCCGAGCGGGACGCTTTTTTTAAAAGTTTGCGTGAGCAGGTGGGAGAAACGGCCTTTATGGGGTACGATTCGCTGGAAGCTGAGGCCCATGTGCTGAGTATCTTTGAAAGCGGGGAAAGAGTAAAGTCGGCAGCAGCCGGGCAAGAGATCGAGTTTGTCCTGGATGTTACCCCATGTTATGCCGAGTCCGGCGGGCAGGTGAGCGATCATGCGCGTGTTACCGCTCCCGGGCTGGAGGTGGAAGTTTTTGAAGTAAGCAAGCCGGTGGAGAACCTTTTTGTCCACCGCGGCAAAGTGATAAACGGGTTTATCAAAGAGCGCGATTTTGTGCATGTACAGGTGGACCGCTCCAGGCGGGTTGCTGTCAGCCGCAACCACTCCGCCACCCATCTTTTACATGCAGCTTTGAAGAAGGTGCTGGGCGGTCATGTTAACCAGGCCGGCTCGCTGGTTGAGCCGGAAAGGTTACGCTTTGATTTCACGCATTATGCTGCCTTATCCCAGGATGAGCTAAAACAGGTGGAACAGATTGTAAACCACGCGGTGCTTGCCAGTCTGCCGGTGGAGGTTTTTGAAACTTCGCTTTCAGAAGCGCGCGCGCTCGGGGCGGCAGCCCTTTTCGGCGAGAAATACGGGGAGCGGGTCAGGGCGGTTAAAATGGGGGATTTTAGCCTGGAGCTATGCGGCGGGACTCACCTGCGCTCCACCTCCGAGGTGGGCTTGTTTAAGCTGATAGGGGAAAGCAGCGTCGGAGCCGGGCTTCGCCGGATTGAAGCGGTAACCGGGGAGGGGGCCTTGCGCTACATTCAAGCCAGAGAAGAACAATTTGCTGAGATTGCCCGGCTGGTCAGGGCGACGCCGCATGAGGCGGCGCGCCGTGTGGAGATCCTTGTTCAAAATGTAAAGGAGCTGGAAGCAGAGAATGAGGTGCTTCAGGCCAGGCTGGCCAGGTATCAGGTGCAGGACCTGTTAAACCGGATTAAAGAAGTTAAAGGGGTAAAAGTGCTGGCCGGGCAGGTTTCGGCACCAGACATGGACAGCCTGCGGGGCATGGTGGATCTTCTGAGAGACAAAATTGGCACCGGCGTAATCATATTGGGCAGCGCGGCCGGTGAAAAAGTGAACCTGGTAGCGGCTGTTACCAGAGATTTGTTGCATAGCGGCCTGCATGCCGGTAAATTGGTTAAAGAAATAGCTGCCGTAGTCGGCGGCGGTGGGGGGGGACGGCCTGAAATGGCCCAGGCCGGCGGCAAGGACCCGTCGCGCCTGAACGAAGCGCTGGAGACGGCTTACAAGGTTGTGCATAGTCAGATAAAAGATTTACGAATTTAATTAAATGTCAATAATCATGGCGACTTCTTCACAGTTGGGGAATTTGGGGCAGTTGACACATTCCTTCCAGACTTTNTGGGGNAACAGCTCTTTAGCTATTAATTTNAAGCCGCATTTTTCGAAAAACTTTTGCTGGTAGGTCAGGGCGAATACCCTGGGTATGGCCAGGTCCCGCGCTTCGTTTATGAACATGTTCACCAGGCTGCGGCCGATTCCCCGCCCGGTGTATGCCGGCGTCACGGCCAGGGCCCGGATCTCGGCGAGGTCTTCCCAAATAATATTTAATGCTCCGGCGCCTATAACCAGCCCCTGGTCTTCAGCAATTGTAAACTCACGAAGACTTTCATAGAGCATGGCGCGGGGCCGCGCCAGCATCAGCCCCTGATCGGCATAATAAGTAATTAAAGAGTGGATAGGCTCAACGTCCGTGATTTTAGCCTTGCGGTATTTCATTTGACACATGTCACCTTTCCCTGGAATTAGCAACAATTATATCTTACTTTGACAGGCCTCTCAATACCTTTTTAACAGGAGGCACCCGGCAATAGAGGAAAAGAAGTATACCCATCGAATATTTATGTAGGGAAAGGGGGTTTATATGATGACCTGGGATGATCCGGAAGAGACTATGATGTTCAAGATCCAGGGCGAAGAGTTTAATCAGGCACGGGATATTCTGCTTAAGGTTTACGCGGCTTTGATTGAAAAGGGCTATAACCCCATTAACCAGCTTGTTGGCTACCTGTTATCGGGAGATCCGGCTTATATTACCAGCCACGGTAACGCCCGCAGTTTGATCCGCCGCCTGGAGCGGGATGAGCTGTTGGAGGAGCTGGTTAAAAGCTACCTCAAAGGAAGAGTAGATTGAAGTAATATATGACTTATATTAACACTTTATCCATTTCAGGGCTGGCGGAAGGGAATGTCTTTTTATGCGTGTTATGGGCCTGGATGTGGGAGAAAAGAGAATCGGTGTTGCGGTGAGCGACCCGATGGGGTGGACTGCTCAGGGCCTGGAAGTTATTATCAGCAAGGGTTCATATGAAGCAGATATAAATAGAATCAGGGAAATAGTCCAGGAGTACGGGGTCGGGCGGGTAGTTGTAGGGCTGCCTAAAAATATGGACGGCAGCTCCGGTCCGCAGGCGGGGAGAGTTAAAATTTTTGCCGGTCGGCTGTCGGAAGCTCTCGGCTTGCCCGTCGAATTGTGGGATGAGCGCCTGTCTACTGTGGCTGCAGAAAAGTTGTTGATCGAGGCTGACCTGAGCCGGGCCAGGCGCCGGCAGGTTGTTGATAAGATGGCTGCCGCGTTGATTCTGCAGGGGTATCTTGACTACCGCGGCGGGAAACCGGAACCGGGTGGCGAATAACAGGCAAAATTGACATAATTTCTTGACAGTCCGCTGTTTTAAGTATAGTATTATCAATAAACTATCATAGAAGAAGGTGTATATTGTGGCAGGACAGGAAGAGGTAATAACCCTGGTCGACGAAGAAGGGGAGGAGCATGACTTTGCGGTTATTGATATTATAGAGGTCGATGGTAACGAATATGCCGTTTTGCTTCCTGATGAAGAAGATGCCGAGGAAGCTATTATTTTAAAAATTACTTACGATGATGATGGAAATGAATTGCTGATTGACATTGAAGAAGACGAAGAATGGGAAAAAGTAGCCGATATCTGGGAAGAGAGGCTGGCAGGGGAAGAAGTGGACTGATTATTGAAAAAGTAAAGCTGGTTGCGGAGTTGGCTCCACAAGCGGCTTTTTTTATCTAATTTGCAACCTCAACTTCACCGAGTGCTGTTCACGGCGCTACGCAAGTCGTTCGCTAACGATAACGCCGTGCCTCCACCGGGTTTGCTGAATATATATTAATAAAGGTTAAGGGGTGTTGGTTGTGTCCGTTAAAAGCACCCGTATAATTTACTGTTTTTTAGTCACAGCCGCGATCATTATACCACTGTTTTTTTTAGGTTCGGGGTTTTTCAGCCCGGCATCAGAGAAAGTGTTACCCGGTGTGGAAGTAATGGGGATCCGGCTGGAAGGTCTTAATAAGTCTGAAGGAATGACAAGACTGGCTGAACTGGAAAAAAATCTCCAGGCGTCCGTAGTAACACTTCATTATCAGGATAAGAGCTGGACGCTTCTCCTAAATGAGGTGGGATTTGACCTTAATGAGGATGCCGTGATGGATGCAGCCCTTAATGCCGGGCGGAACGGTTCCCAGATCCAGCAATGGAAGGAAAGGAGACGGATAAAGCAGAACGGCAAGGTTATTTTACCGGTTATCAGTTTTGATGAGGAAAAACTATGTCAGCGGGTTAAGGAATTGACGCGGGAGGTTACAGTTGAGCCCATCGACGCTAATTTTAAAATTGACAATAGAGATAACGTGACCGTAGTCCCGGGTAAAGACGGTACAGGTATAGACATGAAAAAGCTGAAAAGCGATCTCGCCTCAGTTATTCTTGAAGCTAAAAAACCGGAGGTTGAATTGGCTTTGGTTACTGTCCCCCCTGCCCGTTCAACCGTCCTGCTTGAGTCGATGGAGATTAACGGCTTGCTGGCCGCGTATGCCACCAGGTTCGACCCGGCTAAAATAAGCCGTACATACAATATCAGCGTGGCGGCCCGGGCTTTTGACGGACAGTTGGTCCGTCCCGGACATGAGGTTTCTTTTAATAAAGTGGTCGGCCCGCGCAGTTCGGAGGCAGGTTACAAGAACGCACCGGTAATTATCAATAATGAAATTGTAGAAGGTTTGGGGGGTGGTGTATGCCAGGTATCCACGACTCTTTACAACTGTGTTTTGTTAGCCGGTCTGGAGGTTGTGGAGCGTTATAACCACTCTTTGCCGGTAAGCTATGTGCCAATCGGCCGGGATGCCACAGTGGTGTATGACTCTCTTGATTTTAAGTTTCGCAATAACACGGGAAGCTACATTTACATAAAATCTTTTGTCGGCGGTGGGACGGTAGGTTTTAAGATTTACGGCAATACCTTATATAAGAGGGATGTGACGATAAACACCTGGGTTACCCGGGAGATCGAACCTGAAGTGGTTTACGAGAATGATCCCAACCTGCCCAAAGGTGAGCAGGTTGTTAAGCAGGAAGGCGCCAAAGGGTACCAGGTTTCTGCCGAGCGGACGTTCAGCTCGAGCGGAGTAGTGGAAAAAAGGGAATATCTACCTGTCAGCGAATACAGCCCGGTGAACAAAGTAATTGCGGTAGGAACACTGGAGCAGGTTTTGCCGCAGATTGCTCCTTCCACGCCTCCGCCACCTGCAAACTTACCCGGCGAACCGCAGGCAGGCGGCCAGGAAAACCGGAACGGCGCCGGTCAGTCAGCTGGCGGCAGCAATAGCGGCTCATCCGGTGGTACAGGGGGGGGCGGTATCAACCCTGCCAATCCGGCTATTCCTGGAGTGAAGCCGCATGCCAGTCCGGGAGGCACGGTTCTGGAAAACAGCGGGACGGCGGCGGGCCAGGAACGCGTCCCGGATATCTTACCTCAAAGTAACTAATATTGGATAACAGCATTTTAAAAACAATACTGCTTGTATGAAGATGTAAAAAGATGTTATAATACACATTAAAAAATGACCGGGTAGTCTACGGGGCTTGATATGGACAGTTTAAAAGGAAAAAAAGCATTAAACAGGTCGCCGGTAAAGTGCCGGTATTATTTTTGGGTCCCGGCAGGTTTTTTTTGTTCTAGCTGTGATCAGTGTTCTAATTTTGCTGCTGCCCGTGGCCCCGCCAGGCCGGGCCGGTGAAGTGGTGGTGACTATCCCCCTTCAGGCATCAGCCGGCCAGACAGGAGAGATATTAAAGCAAAACAAACTGGTGCGGAGTTCGTTAGTATTCAGTCTTTATGCCAGGTATAAAGGGGTGGACGGTCAGATCAAGGCCGGCGAGTACAAGCTGAGCAACGGCCTTTCAACTCCGGAATTACTTTTCGAACTGGTTGACGGGCGCCTGGCGGTTCAGTCTTTTACTATTCCCGAAGGGTTTACAACCGCCCAGATTGCTGACCTGCTCGTAAGCAAAGGACTGATTAGCCGTGACCGTTTTTTCTGGTCGATTGTCAACGAAGATTACCCTTATCCTTTTATCCAGGGATTGCCGAAAAGCGAGAGACGCCTTGAAGGGTATCTGTTCCCGGATACTTACCAGGTGGTCAGGGGCAGCAGCGAAAGTTCAATCATTGACATGATGTTGAAACGTTTTGAGAAGCAAATAGATGATTTGGACTATATAAAACTGGCACGGGAGGCGGGGCTGACGCTGCACCAGGCGGTAACCGTCGCTTCGCTGGTGGAGAGGGAGGCTAAGATTGACGAGGAAAAGCCGTTAATTGCCGGAGTCATTTACAACCGCCTGAACCGGTCTATGCTCTTGCAGGTGGACGCGACGGTACAGTATGCTCTGGGGACGCACAAGCCGAAGATTTACTATAAAGACCTGGAGGTTGATTCGCCCTATAATACTTACAGGACGTGCGGGCTGCCGCCCGGACCGATTGCCGCGCCGGGCAAGTCATCATTGCTGGCGGCGGTCAAACCGGCAGCTACCGGTTACCTTTATTATGTAGCCAGGCCGGACGGCTCACATGCCTTTGCGAGCACGCTGGAGGAACACAATGTGAACAAAGAGAGGTATCTGCAGTGAAACGGCCGGAACTTCTTGCCCCCGCGGGGGACCTGGAAAAATTAAAGGTGGCTGTGCTTTATGGCGCTGATGCTGTCTACCTCGGTGGGCGGCATTTCGGCTTGCGGGCCGGGGCCGGCAACTTCAGCGAAGAGGAAATAGTCGAAGGAGTGCGCTTTGCTCATGAAAAGGGTGTCCGGGTTTATGTAACGGTGAATATTTTTGCCCATAACAGCGATCTGGCCCTCCTGCCGGGTTATCTTGACTCAATCCGGAATTCCGGGGTGGACGGGGTAATTGTATCCGATCCGGGGATTATCGATCTGGTAAAAAGTCTATATCCCGACCTGCCGGTACACCTGAGCACCCAGGCTAATACTACTAACTGGGCATCTGCCCGCTATTGGGAGAAACAGGGGGTATCCCGGATTATCCTGGCCCGGGAGCTTTCTTTGGGTGAAATAAAAGAGATCCGGCAGCGGGTGGGGGTGGAACTGGAAATATTTGTCCATGGCGCCATGTGCATAGCTTATTCCGGGCGCTGTCTTTTAAGCAGCTACCTTGCCGGGAGGAGCGCCAACCAGGGCGACTGCGCCCAGTCCTGCCGCTGGAAGTATGCCCTTGCCGAGGAAAAAAGGCCGGGAGAGTACCTTCCTTTTGAAGAAGATGAAAGAGGGGCGTATATCTTAAGTTCACGGGACCTTTGCCTGGTTGAGCATATCCCGGAGCTTGTAGAAGCGGGAATCGACAGTTTTAAAATCGAGGGCAGGATGAAGAGTGTTCATTATGTGGCTGGGGTTGTTAAAGTTTACCGGGAGGCGCTAGACGCCTTTTTTGCCGGCAGGCTGGACAGGTCTGATCCGTACTGGTTTGAGGAAATAGGCAAGGTAAGCCATCGCGGATATACCACCGGGTTTCTTTTCGGTAACCCGGGTGTAACGGGGCAGCACTATAGCAGCAAAATTTACCGGCGTCCTTATTCATTTGTCGGCCTGGTCCGGAGCTATGACCCGCAAACTGGTTTGGCTACCGTTGAACAGCGCAACCGCTTTGCCGTCGGAGACGAGGTGGAGGTTCTTACACCGTCAGGCAGGCCGTTGAAACACCGGATTAAAGCAATTTACGATGAAGAAGGCAATACGTTGGAAGCTGCCCCGCATCCCCGGCAGATCGTCAAAATACCGGTTGACAGGGAACTGGCGGCTTTCTCAATGTTAAGAAAACCAGTTTAGTATTAAAAAATATATACTGCTGAAGCGACGTCAGCAGGTGATGCAAAAAGTGATCTGCTACTAGCCCGGCTGCAATCATCTTAACCGGGCCTTGCTGTTTCTTTCGCATTTTAAAAAGAAAAAGTAAGGCCCCACACGGGGCGGCGGGGCGAAACGAAGGGTAATAATGGTTTTTAATCGGAACACGGTTTTTGACATTGCACAGAACCTATCACATTCACTGATGATGACACCGGAACTGTTGAAACGCCCAGGAATATTTGTGTACTTGTATTCAAGAAATTTACTGCCTGCAACGTGTTGACAATTGCTGCCGGGGTCTGGAATGCTGTGGTTGTCATCACTGTAAATTTAATATTTTTCTGAACACTGCCCCCTTTTGGCACAGTCAGAGTCGAACTTTCTAAGTTGATTGTTTTGTTTGTAATATCGGTATTTAAAGGTACGCTTGAGCCGTCGCCGAATTTTGCTGTGCAGCCGTCAAAGTCTTGGAATTGCAAAGTTACGCTTTGAGGAACTATAATCTGATCGACAATGCTCACCCTTGTTTCAGGAGAATTGCCGACACTGCCGATTGTAATTCTAAATGTTCCTTTGTTTCCTTCCGTGACATTGCAGCACTTGTCTGCGCTTAACTTTACAGCATCCACATGGAGGATGCAGGTGCTCGAAGACTCGGTGCCGGAGGCAACCGCGTAGGTATTGCTGGTAATCAGATAAGTACCTGGTGTGACAATAGAGGCAACAGGCACATTTATAGCCACGTTTATCAACCCCCCGGGTGGCAGCGGCCCGACGGTGCCGGTGACAATAATAATTCCGGGGGTGGAAGTGTCTATTTTTAAACCGGACGGGTTGACCTGAATGGTTCCTATGTTGATATTGGCGGCATCATAGATTATCTTTTCCGTACCGTCTACTATTGGCAGTGTGGCGTTACCCTGGTTGGTGATATCGTAGAGATATTGCAGTGTCAGTTTATTGTTTTCAATTATCGTTTTGCAGGTTTTGATAACCTGGAGTTTCCCTGCGGGCGGGCATGCAGGTACCAAAAAACACCCTTCATCGCAGTCAAATGTGATAATCTGGTTACCTGCTTTCACCTTGACCGGCTGCGCTGCCTCCGGAAAGTCACCATCAACCTGGATACGGTAAACGACGCTGACCCCCACATCATACCTGCTGCTTGTTTCTATCTTCAGGAACTGAAATCCTGCGGGCGCCGTGCCGAAGTTCGGGTCTGTTTTTTTTAAGGAAAACGGAACTGGGGTGAAACTGACGGTACTGTCAATCTGTTCTTCTACGACTAAATGCTCTGGTTTAATATTTTCGCATACGGGAATTGCGATACCGCTGATCGCTTTGGTGCCTTGCGCGCAGTCCGTGAAAAACTTGTAAGTCCAGAATGACTTGTTGCTGGCGCTATCAAAGCAAGGGTTAATAACGACCTTACCGTCTGGCAACATCTGGCACGCCGGTTGGGTAAGAGTAATCCCGTTTACCGGCGGACAGCAGCAAATATTTTCAAATGGTCCGGCAGGACAAGGTTGAGATAGATTGGCCATGAAATATCACTCCTGATTGGTATTATACTTATTAATATGAATTTATGAAGAATAATGTGTCATTTTATGTAAAATATGGTTTACCCGCGAGGTTATTCAATATTATTTGTTTAGGCAACATTTGCCATATCATTAGTGAAAGGGATTACCGGAATTTTTAGATTTAATTTCCGGTAATCCCTAATTTTTACTTCTACTATTTGCACACTTGACGATAAGGGAACATAAACTACTAGCAAAAGCTAAAACAACCAAAAAAGAGGTGTTTATTGTGAAGCACAGTATTAAAGCTTCCAGCCTGGCAGAAGTTGTCGACCGCATTCTTGACAAGGGTATCGTTATTGACCTGTGGGCAAGGGTTTCACTGGTTGGCATTGAGCTCCTTGCTGTTGAAGCAAGGGTTGTTATCGCCAGCGTAGAGACCTGGCTCAAGTACGCTGAAGCTGTCGGCCTGACGGCCATGCCGATACCCGAGGCAGCATAATTTTATTTTCTCCCTGGCCGGAATGATTTTTCTCCGGCCAGGGAATGTTCTGTGATTCAAAGACGGTTAGTTATGGGCTGATAAATAAAATGGCAGACGGGGGGTAATATAAATGTCGCTATCCCAGAGCGCGGTTATGATCGGAGAGGATCTCATCCGCTCGCTTAAGGCAAGGTTGGAGTTGCTTGAGGAAATGCATGCTGAAGTACAGCAAATGCTTGAAAAATATAATCAAGAGCGGGTGGAGATGTTCAAGAAATTGAAGGAAGTCCTTGCTGACGACCGGCTTAACCGGATTGAAGAAGTCAATAAACTGATTGATTCATATTATGCAGACAGGGCCGAAGCTCACAAGGTTTGGAAAGAAACTTTTACAACCCTGGAGAAAATCAGGGAATTTAATGCCCAGAAAAAAAGGCAAGGGAGTAAAAAGTGATTATTTTAAAAATCATTAACATAGTAAAGGATTTCTTTAGCGAGGTTTTGAAAAAACCCGGTGATGTTATTGCGGTATACCCTCAACCGGATGAAGGCTGGAAAGTTCATATTGAGGTGCCAGAGGATTCGGAATACATGCGCAAGAGGGCACGGGATGATCTGATGGCCTTATATGAAGTTCTGGTTGACAAAGAATTTCAGATACTGGGTTTTGAACGTTTGAGCCTGCGCGAAAGGAATGCCAACAATATCTAATTGCTCAACTAAAAATATTTAGTTAGTTGGAGCATTTTTTTTAAAAGTTTGTATTTGAGGTGGTAAGAGTGCCGGTAGAACAGTCAGGAGGGCTGCCTTTAGAAAGAGAAGTGTTCATAGAAACGCCCCATATCTTGAATATAGAAAAGCGCGCTATCATGTACCTGAAGGCAGGATTTCCGGTACATTTAAGCGGGCCGTCGGGCACCGGTAAAACCTCCCTTGCTTTAAACGTCGCCAAAAAATTAGGCCGTCCTGTTACGTTGATTCACGGTAACGAGGACTTCTCCACAACAGACCTGGTGGGCGGTAATGTAGGTTACCGGCGTAAGAAAGTAATTGATAATTATGTCAACTACGTTCACTCCATTACTGAAAGCCTGCAACTGCAGTGGCTGGACGGGCGGATAACAA
>Ga0067045_1028645_pt1 | contig 29646 bp, 48 predicted proteins | sample TerdegcTABiofilm_FD_59184 | JGI IMG/M metagenome (GOLD analysis project Ga0067045, IMG submission 59184) | Combined Assembly of (Gp0054472, Gp0054536) Wastewater bioreactor microbial communities from Singapore -Terephthalate degrading...
ACCTAACAAAAGCATATATTCCATTAGTTGCTGTGGAAAATAATATAATAGAAACTGCCTATATAGGCAAATTCTCAAAAACCCAGTAATTATGGCATTTTAAGAGGTTGTTAGGAGTAGTAAAAAGCGGGAAAATGTATGTAACTCATATATTATTCCTATACTACTCCTACACTCTTATTCCTACAACTTATTTTATTTTTTCTATTTCTTCTTTGAGCCAGTCGAATTCTCTTTTGGTATAAACTTTCTCAGTCAGGTCGGATATTTTATGACCGACAATATATTTGATGGCATATTCGTCAACTCCGTATTTCTTTGCAGATGTTACAAAGTGAGTCCGTCCATCATGTGGTCTATGATTGGGATTAAGTTTCAACTCATCTCTAACTCTAGCAAAACCTTTTTGGTATCGATTATAAGTGAATCTTATATCTTTACGATTACTTGATGGATCTGTGTTATTAAATAAATACTTACTACCTAGAGCTTCAGCCTCTTTATATTTTCGGACCACTAAGTCTCTTATTTTAGAATGAATTGGAACTACTCGGTCGATTCCAGCTTCGGTTTTCATACCTCCCTTAAATGTCCATTCTTCTAAATCTACATTTTCAAGTTCAAGTAATCCAAGTTCTTGAGGCCTCCATCCAGAATAACATTGGATAAGAATCGCGTCAATGTATTGTTTATCGTTTACATGCTCCCAAAGCAATTTCATTTCTTCGTCCGTAAACGCTATATGACTTTTCTTAACTGTAACGATTTCCTTAATAACTTCGTCGGAAAGATTAAAACTCCTAGAATAGTTACGGTCTACAATTTCATATTCTAAAGCATAATCCAGCATCAAATTAAAAAGCGATTTGATATTGTTTTTTATTGCCGGACTAGGATGTTGCTCTTTTCCTCTAACAATAGCTGTTCCTTCCTCCATACAACCTTTTATATGACGAGCCCTTATATCTATAACCCTCATGTTATATACGGACGAACAATAACCCCAAGCTGATATAATAGCTCTGCAACTTGATTCGGATTTTAATGTTTTAAAATGTTCAGTAGACCATTTTTCATAAAGCTCCTTAACAGTTATTCCTGGTTCAAGATCATATGGATTCTTGTTATATTCTACTAAGGCTGCATAAGCATCGTTATAAGTTGCAAAGTATGATTCAGGCTTAAGAGGTTTGCAAATTGGTCTTCCGGAAGGCGTTTTTCCAACAGTAACCATTGCTCTAAATGGTTTTCTTAGATTTTGATTTTTTATTTCACTTATTTGACCGAAACCATTTGGTAATCTTCTTCGTTTGTTATTTTTATTTCTAGGTTTTCTGGGATTAACATCTGGCTGTAAAGGAAACCCGCAATGTGGACAGAATATAGCTTTGTCGCTAACTTGCAGCTCGCATTCCGGACATTTAATTATCATTGATTTTTCCTCCTTCCAGTTGATTTATTATTCATAATCATATATTATTATGTAGGAATTGTCAACTAACTCCTACATTTATTTTTTTTTATGAGGCCCATATAAATGATTAGCAATAATAAATCAACATGTCCATGTTGCGGAGGAAATTTAAAATTTTACGATAAAGTTCAAAGAATAGTACGGACAAAGGGTAGAGTTTCAAAGTGGATTGAAATAAGAAGACTTAAATGCATCGACTGTGAGACTATACATAGGGAATTACCAGAGTATATTTTGCCTTATAAACAGTATGAGGCAGAGTTAATAATCGGAGTATTGGATGGTTTAATAACCTATGAAACGCTAGGATATGAAGATTATCCGTGTGAATCAACCATGCTTAAATGGCTTTCGCAAAAACAACAGCTCCTATTATGGATAAACTATAAAGACAGAAAAGTATTTCTTAGTAAAGTTTAATCCGAAAGTTTGAGACCTTAACACGGTCTCTTTCTTTTTGTTTCACTCAGGTTGTTTTTACTTAGAAGCGGTTCTTATCCTAGAATAGCCTTTGAAAGGAGGTAATAGTCAATGGATGAAAATGAATTTAGACCTGGTTCTGTTCCGGTGATGGTTGCGGCACGAGTATATGGAAAAGATGCTTCCTGGGTAAGAGCGGGTATTATATCCGGTTGGCTTCCTATCGGTAAAGCTACGAGGAACGGTAAACTCGTAACGAGCATCGAGGAAATGAATTCGAAGTACGGACGAATCAACTTTTATATTTCGCCGAAGCTTCTGTGGGAAGATACCGGATATATGTGGAAAGGAGAGAAACGATAATGGGAACTACGATACGTCCCGAATTATCCGATAAAAATCCTTATTGGATTGAAAAACATCGGTATTATGAGTTGAAACATTTTTGTTTACAGTATCCAATTTGGAAGAAAGCTTATTTGGCTTTAGATGGACTTAGCCGAAGGCCATTAGATTTAGTTATATTTTCAAATCGGCATAGCGACCCGACATTGAAGTGCGTAGAAGCAAGAGAGTTTTACTTTGACAGGATGAAACTGGTAGAACAGACGGCTATTGAAACTGATTCTAAACTACATAATTATATTTTAAAAGGAGTTACAGAAGGCGTTCCTTATGACTATTTGAAATCTAGATTAGAAATTCCGTGTTGCAAGGATGTTTATTACGACTTGTACAGACGCTTCTTCTGGCTTCTGAACAAGGCGCGAAATTAGCAACTCCTATTATGAAAGGAGTGAGTAATCGTGAAAAGGAACAACATTGTTGGAGTGATTGGACTTTATTTCGTTGCAGGGGCCGCTACTTCGGCTGGCGTAGCGTTATGGAATAATGTCCTACAACCAAAAGTTTTCGATTTATCGAGTAAACTCAAACGTAAAAAAAAAAATCAAATAACATAATTAAATTCAAAAGGAAGGGGTCCTAACAAGGGCTCTTTCTTTTATTCTAGATTAAAAAATCAGGACGCAGGTTACAGAAAAACATGTTATTTTGATATGTGAAAAATCCCGGGTTGAAAAATTTGAAAAATCTTTTTGAAAGGAGAACTATATGGAATTTATTCTTTTCTTAGTTGGAATATCTTTAGGAGTCTTTATTGCTGCTATTATATTTCGAGCTCATTTTATCGGAAATTTGCGTATTGACAATTCTGATCCGGAAGATAGACCGTATATGTTTTTGGAACTATCAAAATGGATCGGAGATATCTCTTCAAAAAAGTATGTAGTTTTAAAAGTAAAGCTTGAAAACTTCATTCCGCAAAAATAACACTTTCTTTTATGGAACTAATAAATCATTTATTGAAAGGAGAATAAATATGGATGAAGAAATCAAAGATATGTTAGGAGAGGAGATAAAATCCGGAATTCGAGATTTATCTTCCTTACAATCCGGAAGCAAAGAAAAATCAAGCGCAATTGAGGACTTGGTAAAGCTCTACAAACTAAGAATCGAAGAAACCAAAAACGAATGGGATTTCAATGAAAAGTATGACGCTCATGAAAGCGATAAACAATTCAAGAAAGCTCAGCTCGAAGAACAGGTTAAAGATCGATATTTTAGATTGGGAGTGGAAGCAGCAGGAATAATATTGCCGTTGATATTTTACGGAATCTGGATGCGTAAGGGATTTAAATTTGAAGAAACTGGAACTTTTACCTCAACGACATTTAGAGGATTGTTCAATCGTTTTAGACCTACTAAAAAATAGTTTTTGATAGTTCCAAAGCGAGGAGATCGTATATAATACATGGTCTCTTCGTTTTTCTCCGTGAAAATTACAAGGCTTATTATGGAAGGGAGATACTAAAGAGCTCTTTTATCTCTTGACTTAATAATGAAAGCGATTGTACAATTATGTTGTATTGCTTTCAGGTCAAAGGAGGTAATATTTTGAGCAAAAAGACCGAAAGATATTTATGTCCGAAATGTGGGGCTGCGATGTCCTATGTTGGGGGATTACTTGATTGGGAGTGCCCAAATTGTGGGGCCGAAGGAAGTGTCGAATATGACAACGTAAATAAAGAATACTATATAGACGTAGCAGAGTCTTATAGCTACAAAGAGATTTACGCGGATCCTATTGGTAATCAACCAGATTGCTGTAAGTCCTGCGGCGGACCATATCCAAGTTGTATGAGCAGTTGCAAGATATTTGACAATTAAAAAAGAAATATTACTTAAAAAGCCTATGTTACATGTGCATGGGCTTTTTTCTTTTGGAGGATTTTTATGCGGTATCACTACGAAAAACCTACAATCTATCTATCGATGTATGGAAAACGTTATATTTGCGAACATCCTGTTTATAACAGTTGTACTCTGTTTGTTATAGGCGATAAAGGTTTGGCAGTGATACAACAGCGTTTCGATCCAGAAACAAAGAGTACATGGTGGAGTGAAGTAGATTCGTGGCTTACCGATGATTTATATTTGAATCCGGGCTTTAAGGAATATTTTGATAATCGTGCCGGAAAGTGTACGGACGACGGTTTATATCCTACAGTTACAGTCAGACAAATCATGTGGGCCCTTAAAATGAAACCTCTTCCTCGTGAACGATGGGAGACGGTTTTTGATAGACGGGATATTTGAGCGCGAGATTTACATCTCCTATTATGAAAACAATTTATAGGAGGTAATGTTATGAAAATCACTGACATGATTATATCAGCTATTTTGAAGAAAGGTATTTTATATGAAGCAAGGAACGTAGATACAGATGTTGAAATTCCTATGTTAATAGAAAACCAGGAACGCAAAATTACGATAAACATTAAATGTGAACATATGACATTGCGAATTGAGAAAGAGGAAAAGACGGGGGCATAGCCTCCTCTTTTTATTTTACGCGAAATTTGCAAGGCGTATTATGAAAACAATTTATAGGAGGTAATGTTATGAGAATAAATTTTTTAAGCAAAGAAGGACTAAAAAAGGTATTAGTTGTTGGATGTATAATAGGAGTCGGCTTAGCAATAGGCATGAAAGTATTAGAGTCTAAGAATTGAGACTAGACATAGTCTCTTTCTTTTACGCAAAATTTACAAGTTATATTATGGAGAAATAGTTAGCTCAATGGTAGAGCAACATGCTAATGTAGTGTTGATACAGGTTCGAATCCTGTACTGATTCTCTAAAACTTCTGGAGCTTATACAAAGGCTCTTTTATATTTTCGAGTCCTAACAAGGGCTCTATATTTTTATGAAAGGAGAAAAAATCGTGAAGACGCTTGAGGAATTAGTCAACAAGCTGAATGAGGCATCAAAGGCTTATTACAGCGGAGAAAAGGAAATTATGTCCGACAAAGAGTTTGACAAGCTTTATGAAAAGTTGAAAAAACTTGAGCAATTATCAGGAATAGTCCTTCCTAATAGTCCTACTCAGCGAGTAGGCTATAAAGTTATGTCTGACTTGCAAAAGGTTACGCATGAATACCCATCGTTGTCTCTTGATAAAACAAAAGAGCGTAGTGTTATGGTTGAGTGGCTTGATGATAAAATGGGTGTTTTATCTTGGAAATGCGATGGCCTTACTATTATTCTTACCTACGACAATGGAGAACTTATAAGAGCGGCCACTCGTGGAGACGGGTGCATTGGCGAAGATATTACTCATAATGCCTTACATTTTAATGGTGTTCCTAGTCGTATCAAAGACAAAAGACATATTATCATTCGAGGAGAAGCCGTTATTCCTTACGAAACGTTTGAAAAAATAAATGAAACGCTTCCCGGAGATAAGCAATATAAAAATCCAAGAGGAATGGCTTCCGGAGCTACAAGACTTCTCGATTCTAAAAAATCTTCAACGTATGGAATTACATTTATTCCGTTTGATCTCGTTAACGCAAAGGAGCTTGGATATTCCAGAATGTCGGAAGGTTTGGATTTTATAGCTTCTTTGGGAATGAAACCGGTCGAATGGAGTCTGGTTAACAGTAAAAACATCGTTAAAACCATTAATGAAAAAGAAGAAGCTGCTAAGACTTTATCGTATCCTACGGACGGTCTCGTTGTTGTTTATGACGATTTATATCTGTGTAATAATCTCGGTTCAACAAGTAAGTATCCAAGATATGCCAAGGCTTTTAAATGGCCGGACAAGCTTAAGACTACGATTTTGAGAAAAATCGAATGGTCCAGAGCTGAAAGCGGTCTTATCAGTCCTATCGCTGTATTTGATCCTGTAGAACTCGAAGGAACGGTTGTTAAAAGAGCAAGTGTTCACAACATCAGTATTATGAAGGAGCTTGGGCTTGGCATCGGGGATCATATTAAAGTTTACAAAGCTAATATGATCATTCCTCAAATATACGAAGATGTTGAAAAAAGCAACAATATTCAAATCCCAACAGTATGTCCGATATGCGGGTCTGCCGTAGAACGGAGAATGGGTGTCAATGGTAAATCAGAGTTTCTATATTGTACGAACAGTTCTTGTTCAACGAAAGGAGAGAAATAATGAAAGGATTATTATGCAAAACAAAATCATTTTTGAAAAGGTCCTCCCCCACTCTTCTTACTTGTTTTAGTGTTATTGGAGTCGTTGGAACCACCGTTTTGGCGGTTAAAGCGACTCCAAAAGCGGTTGAACTTATCAAAAATGATAGCAGGCGTAATCATGACGGAGATCCATATGCTTACACCAAACTGGAGGCTGTGCAATCTTGCTGGCGATGTTATATTCCGGCGGCTTTGGTAGGTTTATCTACTATTACCTGTATTATTGGAATAAACGTTCTAAACAAACGCAATCAGGCATCGTTAGCAAGTGCTTATGCCTTATTAAGTGAATCTTATCAGCAGTATAGAAAGGCTGCAAAAACAGTTTATGGTGATGATGCCGATTCGAAGATTAAAGTTCAGATGGCTAAGGATACTTATATATCAGCGGATGGATATTCAGTATATTCTTCCGATTTAGATTCTGAAAGTGAGAAAATCCTGTGCTACGACTTATTTTCCAAAAGATATTTTACATCAACTATGGCCGCCGTATTAAATGCTCAATACCATATTAATCGTAATCTTCAACTTAGAGGTAGTGTCAGTATAAACGAATTTTACGAGTTCCTGGGGATTGACAAAATTGAGAATGGTGACGATATTGGCTGGAGTATAGACGAGCTTATGGAGGACGGAATCATGTGGCTCGATTTTGATAACGGTTATGCTGTAATGGATGACGGATTAGAGTGCTGCGTTATATCCGCTCTTTGGGATCCAAATAAATTTAATTTTGAAACTTAATACGCATAATTTGCAAATGCTTTTATGAAAGGAGGTAATTGCTTTATGATTAATGGAAAGATGGTTAAAATCCTTGGAATCGTGGCGACTGTAGTCGGAATGGGTGCAACACTCTTAACTGATTGGGTCAACGAGAAGAAGATGGATGAAAAAATCGATGAGAAAATCAATGAAGCTCTTGCTAACAGAGAAAATAAAATTGAGTCCTAACAAGGGCTCTTTTTCTTTCTTAGGAGGGGATGGTATGAATGATGAAGCTGTAATAACAATATTCAGGTATTTGGAGGAATGTCTTATTGAACCAACGAAAGACTGGCCAAAAGAGGAATTCGAACGACGAAGTTACGAAAGATGGGCGGCATATGAAATTGTAGAATCGCTTATGGATCATCCGTTCACAACCGCTGATACGGTTATAGACGAATTTATTCTTAAGATGATTTCCTTTGTTCATTTAGCCAAAGAACAAAAACAGCAGTTTATATTTGCCATAGATGTGGCAGAAACCATTCAATCTTTATTAATGTGATAATTTGAAAGGAGAAAAAAATCATGAAAGTATTAAGAAACAGAGAAGTAGAAGTTAAGAACATTCGGATTGGTGATCAGATTATAATTCCATTGGCCGAATTTGGCGAATTTACAGCAACCGCACAGAAAATCACAGATAAAGGCACGTTGTTTTTGTTTGATGATTGTGTCGCAATACAATCTATGAACAAGAAAGACACCAATAAAGGTGGTTTCAAGAAAAGCGATCTCAAGAAATGGATTGACGATGTTCTATTGCCTGCTTTCCCCGACAACTTGAGGAGCAGAATCGAAAACTTAACGATTCCTACATACGGGCAGATATTTGGTCACGATGATTGGTACAACGATGTAATAGAACCAGACAACGACGAGCAGTTCCCTCTTATGACTAAGAGAAAGAATCGCATTGCGGATTTTGAGAACGGTTGTGAATGGTATTGGCTGCAAAATGCGACGAAAAAAGAAGTGTCTGCGGCTTTTTTCGCTTTTGTGAACTTCTTTGGCTATACGTGCTACTTCTACGCGTCGTTCTCTTATGGAGTTCGTCCGGTATTCTTGTTGGTTAACTAAATCCACGCCCCTTGTGGGCGGTTTAATTATTTGAAAGGAGAAAGAAACAATGAATAAACCAAATTTATCTAAAATTGCTAAAGGGATACGGATGTCAATAAGTAAGCACAGTCCAGAGATATTAACGGGCATCGGTATCGCCGGAATGGTGACAACGACAGTAATGGCTGTTAGGGCGACTCCAAAGGCTCTTATCCTTATCGAGGATAAAAAAGCTGAGAATGATGTAGACAAACTTACACCAGTCGAGACTATTAAAGCAACATGGACTTGTTATGTTCCTGCGGCTATAACCGGGTGTTTATCTATATTTTGTTTGATTGGGGCAAGTTCTGTAAACGCTCGTCGTAATGCAGCATTGGCTACAGCCTATACTTTATCTGAATCGGCTTTAAAAGAATATCAGGGAAAAGTGATCGAAACTATTGGAGAGAAAAAAGAGCAGACCGTGAGGGACGCAATCGCTAAGGATAGAATTGATAAAAATCCGGTTAGTAGTCGAGAAGTTATAATCACCGAAAAAGGTAATACCCTTTGTTATGATGCGATTTCAGGTCGATATTTCAAATCTGATATAGATAAATTAAAAAAAGCCGAGAATGAGCTTAATCGACGAATGAGAGATGAAATGTATATTTCACTTAACGAGTTCTATTACGAAATCGGACTTAATCCTACAAAGATTGGTGATGATCTTGGATGGAACATCGATCACGGGTATATTGAATTAAATTTTAGTTCGCAGTTATCTGACGATGGAAATCCATGTCTTGTTATTGATTATCAAGTTGCTCCTAGATATGAGTATAACAGGTAATGTTAGTACGCGAAAAAAACAAAGTCTTTAATGGAAAGAAGCTAATTAAATTTCTATATTTTGAAAGGAGGAATAACGATGGATAACAACGAAATCATGGTAAATGAAGAGGTTATGGAGGCAACGGAGATTACTACTTCTGGAGCTGGTAAAGGTTTTAAGATTGCAGCCGGTATCGGATTGGCCGCACTTGGAAGCGTAATTGCTTATAAGTATGTGGTTAAACCGATTGTGGCTAAAATTAAAGCCAAAAAAGCTCAGCAAAAGATCGACGGAGAATCTATTAACCGTGAAGACGATGAGTTCGAGGAATTCGACGAAAACAACTGAATAGGAAATAGACTTCTTTAAGGGAGAGTGCCTTTAGCAAGGTGCTTTCCCTTTTTCTTTTGTCAGGAAAGGAGAAAGCTCATGAAACAATATTCATATGATGGGCCTGTTATGGAGTTTGACAGATGTGTAGCTAATCGATGGAAAGCTTCTACATACGCTGTATCCGAAAAGAAAGCGAGAAGCAATCTTACTTATCAATATAAGAAAAGAAATAATAAGCTTCCTAACACTATGATAACTCTACCAGGCCAGCTTATTTTAATTCAATGAAAGGAGCACCAGAATGGACGAGTACAAGCCAAACTCCCATAAATCAAAAGAAGAACGGATACCGGAGAGGAAAGTAGAAAAAGTCGTTTCCGGGACTGTAAAACCTAAGAAAAAAGGGGATATTCAAAAGTTTGCGGATATCTTCATATCAGAAGATGTTAGCAACGTAAAATCTTATATTTTGCTGGAGGTTCTTGTTCCGGCAATCAAGAAAGCAATTTCGGATATTGTTACAAACGGAATCGATATGATTCTATATGGAGAAACGGGCAGAACGAGAAACAAATCTTCAACCGCTTCAAAAGTTTCATATCAACGATACTACGATAGAACAGATGAGCAAAGACGCGATTACAGCACTTCTTCTGCGAGAAATGGATTTGATTACGACGAACTTATTTTCCCAACTCGCGGAGATGCCGAAGCGGTTCTCGATGCTATGAACGAAATAATTTCTCAATATGGCGTCGTCAGTATCATGGATCTTTATGATTTAGCCAATGTATCTATGGACAACTATGCCGCCAACAAATACGGTTGGACGGATATTAGCGGTCGTAAACCAATTCGGGTAAGAGACGGATATGTTCTGAATTTGCCAAGGGCACTTCCTATAAATTAGGAGGCTTCTATATGAATGGATATTTAACGTCATACGGTTATATGGGACTTGTATCAGGATGTTGGATATTATTTGCAACGGAATACGAGTATTACGAATACTTAAAGGAGGATTGATAAAATGACACGAGCTGAAACTTTGGATAAAGCCAAACAATGTGTATGCGGACAGCGTGAAAACGAGTATGGTTCGCCTGAAGATAACTTTCGGACCATAGCAAAACTGTGGTCGGCATATAAGAATGTAGATTTCTCAGCCAACGACGTGGCTATGATGATGGCTTTACTTAAAATTGCCAGAATTCGTACGGGAACAGCGACTGAAGACAGTTTTGTTGATTTAGCCGGATATGCCGCGTGTGGAGCTGAAATAGCGTCAACAAATCGTATCAATACTAAATATGAAAAGGAGAATGTTTAATTATGAAAAAAGAACTTGTTAAAACCGTAAGCTCTTCTTTTAATAAAATGAGCTTTCAACTTAAAAAGCATAGTCCTGAAATTCTTGTGGTGGCCGGTGTTGTCGGTACAGTCGTGAGTGCTGTTATGGCTTGCAAGGCTACTACTAAGGTCAGTGAAATTCTCGAAAATAGTAAGAATATAATTGATTCCATCAATGATTGTCAGGCCAACGAAGATATGGCCGACCAGTATACTCCAGAAGATGCTAAAAAAGATTTGGCTATCGTTTATATTCAGACTGGGATTAAACTTGCGAAGCTTTATGCTCCGGCAGTAGCTCTTGGAACATTGTCTATCGCCAGCATACTTGCATCCAACAATATTCTTCGTAAGCGCAATGTGGCTCTTGCCGCAGCCTATGCTACAGTTGACAAGACTTTCAAAGAATACCGCAATCGTGTCATCGAACGTTTTGGAGAGCAGGTTGATAAAGAACTTCGTCACAATATAAAGGCTAAAAAGATTGAGAAGACCATTGTTGGAGAAGACGGGAAAGAAAAGAAAGTAAAAGAAACCATTCAGGTTGCTGAAACTCCTGGCAACAGCGATTATGCAAAATTCTTTGATTCCAGCTCTAATGCATGGGAAGAAAACGCAGAGTATAATCTTATGTTTCTTAAAGCGGAACAGAACTATGCCAATGATCGGCTTAAAGCGAGAGGTTATCTGTTCTTGAACGAAGTGTACGAACGTCTTGGTATTCCTCCTACAAAAGCCGGTCAAATTGTTGGATGGGTTTACGATCCTGATAACCCGAATCATAACGGCGATAATTATGTAGACTTCGGACTTTATAATCTTCACAAGGAAAAGACTCGTGATTTTGTGAATGGTTATGAAGAAGTTATTCTTCTTGATTTCAACGTGGACGGGCCTATTCTCGACCGGATTTTAGAATGAAAATTAAAAAATTTGCTGACTACCCTTTGATCGCTTTGAATGGTCGGAGGGTAGTCTTCTTTATTTAGTAGGAGGACATATAATGCACAAACCATCCAAGATAATTACCCTCGTTTTGACCATTACAGCCATATTTACTGCTTGTAGTAGTCCGACCATTAATGATACAAATTCACAAACTACTACAAACGTAAGTTATCATATTGAAGAGTCGATTATTGAAACAGAACCTATTATTGAAACAAAACCATTTACTGACGAAGAAGTAGAGGCTATAGCTAAAACATTAGCCGGAGAATGTTATGACGACAAATTAAATGATAAACGCCTTGTTGTAGAAGTGATTCTTAACCGGGTATCCGATGGTCGATTTGGAGAAAGTGTTATTGAGGTAGTTTCGGCAAAAGGTCAATTTATCGGATATTGGAAGCAAAGCCGTCCGGTAAGCGATAGTGACATCAAGATTGCAAAAGAAACTCTACGTGAATGGTATAAAAATGGTTGTAAAAAATTATCGGAATATCTATTTTTCTGTGCCGGACCTAATAGAGAAAACGTGTTCAGAACTCAATATTAAATGAAAGGGGATAAAATCATGAAAAATACGTTATCAACACTTATTTCTTATACCCTTGCGGCTTTAGCCAGCCTTTGTTTTGTAAGCGGTGTAGCGGTTTTGTCCAGAGGGAGAGGCTAATTGACATGGACGTTTTTGAAGCTTTTATATCTTCAATTGACGGTGTTTTAAACACGTCACGTAAAAGACATATTACCGGTGGAATCCTTATAAGCATCTCCCTGCTTTTCGGAGGATTAGCTGTTACGGTAATGACTATAAAGAATGGAGAAGATGATTATGAACAATAAGATCACAAGTTTTATGATGTTTATTTTTGGGGCTGCTGTTGGTTCGGTTGTGACATGGCAGTACATAAAAAAGAAGTACGAGCGAATTGCTCAAGAAGAAATTGATTCTGTAAAAGAAACTTTTTCCAAGCTGGAAGTAAAAAGCAAAGATAATGAATCTGAGAAAAACAATAATGTCCGAACCATTGTAGAAAGAGCAAAAGATAAACCTAGTGTCGTGGAATATGCGGCGAAACTTCGTAAGCAAGGTTACATCAATTATTCGGATACCGATAGTCTTTCCGAAGATTCAAATGCTTCTGAAAAGGAGGTGGACGAAGATATGATAAATGATAAACCTTATGTTATTTCTCCAGATGAATTTGGAGAATTTTATGATTATGAAAAAATAAGCCTTACTTATTATGCCGATCAGGTTCTTGCTGACGACGATGATGAACTTGTAGATGATATTGAAGAAACTGTCGGATTTGAATCACTTAACGCTTTTGGAGAGTACGAGGATGATTCCGTTTTTGTAAGAAACGACCGGCTTAAGTGTGACTACGAAATTCTTCTTGACCAGAGAAAGTATTCGGACGTAATAAAAAGAAAGCCGCATGAGGTGGAGGATTAAATGACTGGAAACGAGCTGAACTACAAATATTTTGAATGGATGTACCAGCTCGTATGCAATAATCGGAGGCTATCTTATCGAAAACTTCTGTCCTATCTCCATAATGTAGAGTTTATTTATATTATCGAAATGGACGGTAACAGAGCGGAAGATGGGATAGACCTCCGATATCGTTTTGGATATGAGCAAGGGTATGATAGCTCAATGATCACTACACTCATCAATGACCGACCTTGCAGTGTTCTGGAAATGTTAATAGCTCTCGCTATTCGTTGTGAAGAACATATTATGGATGACCCGGATATTGGTAACCGAACGGGACAATGGTTCTGGAATATGATTATCAATCTTGGTTTGGGTTCCATGGATGATTTAAAGTTTGATGTGAATTATGTCGAAGATGTTGTTTCGCGATTTCTTGATAGAAAGTATAAACGGAATGGCGAAGGTGGATTATTTACGGTTGAACATTGCAAAAGTGATCTACGAACTGTGGAAATCTGGTATCAAATGTGTTGGTATTTAGACGAAGTTTTGGAAAACGGGAGGCGATAATGAAATGAATCACAATGATATCTATAAATGGTTTGAATTATATTTTGAATTATATGCCGGGGATAATGTGGCCGCCTGGTTCCAAAACGGTAAAAATAGCATTCGAATCAGACAAACCAACGGACAAGAATTTATCTTTACTTACAACTCTCAAAAAGATTGGAGGTTTGAAACTATTCAAAGCTATATTAACAATTCAATGAAAGGAGGAAAAGCAAATGGTGGAAATGCTTAGTTATATTTTCGGGAGTCTAAAGGCATCCGAAAATTCAATAAAAAATATCAAAACAACACTTAGGAACCAGGCAAGGATTAATCGAACGGTTGCAGCATTTGCTTTGGTCGTAGCTTCCTATGCAATAGCCTTAGAAGTCCATGCTTATGAACAAAACAAGAAAATCCAAAACCTCGATAATGAGATAAAGGAGCTTAAACGCATGAAAGGAGAATAAATGCGATGATCGACTTTCTAATGATTTCAACACGCAGCACAAAGCGTGGTGTAATAGAAATCTATCCAAAGTTTATCATTAAAAAAAGCTCCGATTTGATGATTCGAGGCGGCGATTTCTACGCTATATGGATTGAAGAGCGCGGTTTATGGTCTACGGACGAACAGGATGCTTTACAGCTTATAGACCGCGAACTTGATAAATATGCTGAAGAGAACCGTCATAAATTTGATTCTACGGTAAAGGTCCTGCATATGTGGGACGCCGAGTCCGGAATGATTGACTCTTGGCATAAATATTGTCAAAAGCAGATGAGGGATTCCTTTCACATGCTGGATGAAAAACTTATATTCTCTAACTACGAGACCAACAAAAAAGACTACGCCAGTAAAAAGCTGAGTTATCCGCTTGAACCTGGCGATTTGTCTGCTTACGACAAGTTGATGTCAACTCTATACTCGGAGGAGGAAAGACATAAAATTGAGTGGGCGATCGGGTCGATTGTATCAGGAGATTCTAAAAAAATACAAAAATTTATGGTTTTATATGGTGCAGCCGGAACCGGTAAATCTACCATACTCAATATCATCCAGCAGCTCTTCGAAGGATACTATTCAGTGTTTGATGCTCGGGCACTTGGTTCTTCCAGTAATTCATTTGCGTTGGAAGCATTTAAGTCAAATCCCCTTGTAGCAATTCAACACGATGGGGACCTCTCAAAGATTGAAGATAATACGAGACTTAACAGTCTTGTCTCTCATGAGCTTATGACAGTTAATGAGAAGTTCAGGTCTACCTATTCGAATCGTTTTAAGTGCTTTTTGTTTATGGGTACAAATAAGCCGGTTAAAATAACAGATGCCAAATCGGGTCTTATAAGAAGACTAATTGACGTATCCCCTACCGGTAACAAATTAAGTCCTCAAGAGTATAAAACGATTATGAAACAGGTAAGCTTCGAGCTTGGCGCTATTGCTCATCATTGCTTACAGGTATATTTGAACGATCCTGGCAAGTATGACGATTATATTCCCGTAGCCATGCTTGGCGCATCCAACGACTTCTATAACTTCGTGATTGACTCGTATCACGTATTTAAGAAAGAAGACGGAACGACGCTTAAAGCCGCTTGGGAGATGTACAAAACTTACTGTGATGAGGCAAAAATAACATTTCCGTTTTCCCAGAGAATCTTTAAAGAGGAGCTTAAAAACTATTTCAGGGATTATAAGGACCGTTTCAATCTTGATGATGGGTCTAGAGTACGAAGCTATTACAGCGGTTTCAGAACTGAAAAGTTCGAAGAAAAAAACGTGAATGAACAAGAAGAAAAGGTGCATTTAATCCGGTTTGACAGTAAAAAGTCTATATTTGATAAGGAGTGTGCGGATTGTCTTGCTCAGTATGCTACGGAAAAAGAAATCCCTTCGATGAAGTGGAATGACGTATCGACTAAATTATCAGAATTAGATACATCAAAAGTTCATTACGTTAAGGTTCCCGAAAATCATATTGTTATAGACTTCGATATTCCAGACGAAGAAGGAAACAAATGCTTCGAAAGGAATGTTCAAGAAGCCAGTAAATGGCCGCCGACATATGCGGAGCTCAGTAAAAGCGGTAGCGGGGTTCATCTCCATTATATTTATACAGGAGATGTCTCAAAACTGAGCCGTGTTTATGACGACCACATAGAAATTAAAGTATTTACCGGTAATAGTTCGTTGAGACGTAAATTGACAAAATGCAATGATTTGCCAATCTCAACTATCAGCTCTGGTCTACCGCTGAAAGGAGAAAATAAAATGATCAATTTTGAAGGGGTGAAAAGCGAGAAAGCGCTTAGAACACTGATTAAGCGAAATCTCAATAAAGAAATTCATCCAGGTACTAAGCCTAGTATTGATTTCATCTATAAAATACTGGAGGAGGCTTATGATAGCGGTTTAAGTTATGACGTTACTGATATGCGTAATGCAGTATTGGCTTTCGCGGCAAATAGTACTCATCAAGCCGACTATTGCATAAAGCTCGTTAATAAGATGCAGTTTAAATCGGCGGAACAATCTACCGCAGATAAAAACGAAAATGCAAAGCTTGTATTCTATGACGTCGAGGTATTCCCTAATCTTTTCCTCGTAAACTGGAAAATCGAAGGCGAAGGAAAACCCGTCGTTCGCATGATCAACCCTACTCCAACCGAAATTGAAGACCTAATGAAGTTCAGATTGGTTGGGTTTAACTGCCGTCGATATGATAATCATATCCTTTACGCTAGATTAATCGGATATGATAACGAGCAATTGTACAAGCTGTCTCAGAAAATTATTGAAGGTAGTCCTAATTGCTTCTTCGGAGAGGCTTATAATGTCTCTTATACGGACGTTTATGACTTCTGTTCAACGAAACAAAGTTTAAAGAAATGGGAAATTGAATTGGGTATTCATCATCAAGAATTAGGGATACCATGGGACCAACCTGTACCGGAAGAGCTTTGGACTAAGGTTGCGGAATATTGTGATAATGACGTTCTTGCTACAGAGGCCGTTTTCAATGCGAGAAAAGCCGATTTTACGGCAAGACAAATTCTGGCCGATGTTGCCGGTATGACGGTCAATGATACAACAAATACTTTGACCACCAAAATCATATTCGGTAATAACAAAAAGCCTCAGGATCAATTTAATTATCGAAACATGGGCGAGATGACTGAAGGCGCCAGCAGGTTCACCATCACGGAAGATAATGTTCTCTATAATGAATTCGGAGATGAGTACACCGTTTTTGATGAAAAAGGAAGACCTATATTCCCAGGATACACATTTGAAAACGGAAAGTCTATCTATCGTGGTGAAGAAGTTGGAGAAGGAGGTTATGTATATTCCGAACCGGGTATGTACGGAAACGTAGCGCTCTTGGATATTGCTTCGATGCATCCGAGCAGCATTGTTGCCGAGAAACTTTTTGGCGAAGAGTACACGCAAAGGTTCAAGGATATTCTTGATGCTCGTATTGCAATTAAGCATAAAGATTTCGATAAGGCCAGAAAGATGCTTGGCGGTGCATTAGCAAAATATTTGACCGACGAAAATGCGGCAGCCGATTTGGCGCAAGCTCTGAAAATCGCAATTAACTCGGTGTACGGCCTTACTTCTGCGAATTTCGAGAACCCATTCAGAGACAACCGAAATAAAGACAACATAGTAGCAAAACGCGGAGCCCTGTTTATGATCAACCTCAAACATGAGGTGCAAAAACGGGGCTTTATTGTTGCTCATATTAAGACCGACTCTATTAAGATCCCAGATGCAACGCCGGAGATTATTCAATTTATCATGGATTACGGTAAAATGTATGGTTACACCTTTGAACACGAGGCTACATACGACAGGATGTGTTTGGTAAACGATGCCGTTTATATTGCAAAGTATAAAGACGGAAAACATGCCGGAGAATGGACCGCAACCGGTACTCAGTTTCAGGTTCCGTATGTATTTAAGAAACTCTTCAGTAAAGAAGAAATTACATTCGAAGATATGTGCGAAACCAAATCTGTTACATCTACTTTATATTTGGATATGAACGAGGGTATGCCTGAGGGTGAACACAATTACCGTTTCATCGGAAAGGTCGGTCAATTCTGCCCAATGAAAAAAGGAGCTGGTGGTGGGATTCTACTTCGAGAAACAACAAATAACAAGACCGGAGAAAAAGGTTATGCTGCCGCAACCGGATCTAAAGGTTACAGATGGCTTGAATCAGAGATGGTTCGTGAGCTGGAAAAAGAAGTCGATATTGACCGATCCTATTATGACAGGATGGTTGACGAAGCTGTAAAGGCTATTTCTGAATTTGGAGACTTTGAATGGTTTGTATCGGACGATCCTTATGTTGGTCCGAAATTTGTAGATGGGAAACCTGTTTATTAAAAAATTGAAAGGAGAAAGTAAAATGTCATTTAAAAATGTAGACAACATCATCATTGAAAATGCTCGCATTATTTTTAGAAATTTTTCGGGAAAGGAATCAAAGTACAATCGAGCAGGAAGCAGGAACTTCTGTGTGATTATCGATGACCCCGAAAAAGCCAATCAGTTGGCTGAGGATGGTTGGAATGTTCGTATTCTGGCTCCTCGTGAAGATGGAGAAGAAGCAAGGCATTATATTCAAGTGGCAGTGAGCTTTGCCAATATTCCTCCGAAAGTATTCATGATTACCAGAAAAACCAAAACTCAGCTTGATGAAGAGTCCATTGATACTTTAGACTTTGCTGAAATTCGTAATGTGGACCTGACAATTCGCCCGTATTCTTGGGAAGTAAATGGTAAGTCGGGAATTAAGGCATATCTCAAAACCATGTATGTAACTATTGAAGATGACGAGTTCGCGGCTAAATATGCTGAAGAGGAAGGTCCCGATGAAGTGCCATTTTAAAAACATATTTTAAAAGATGGGTGCCGACTTTACACGCTCGGTTAAATGTCCAAAGAGGAAACAGCCCTATTTTATATTTTTACGAAAGGAGGTTGACGAGTGTCCATTAAGTTATTTGATTACCAGGTGAAAGCTGTTCAGCAGATGAAAAACGGCTGTATTCTTTGCGGCGGAGTTGGTTCTGGAAAAAGCTTGACCGCTTTATCTTACTATTATCTGCAAAACGGTGGAGAGCCTAGCAGCTTGATCGGTGGTGATTATATTCCTATGGACGATCCTCCTAAGGATTTGTACATCATTACAACCGCAAGAAAGAGAGATACTTTGGAATGGGAGGGTGAGCTTTCGCCCTTCCTTCTTTCTACTCATCCGGAAACAAACCTCTACCATAATCACAAAGTCATCGTTGACTCATGGAATAACATCGGTAAATATGTGAATGTCACAGGAGCTTTCTTCATATTTGATGAGCAGCGTGTTATAGGTAGCGGGGTTTGGGTTAAGTCTTTTCTTAAAATAACCAAAACCAACGATTGGATTCTGCTATCGGCGACACCTGGCGATACATGGCAGGATTATATTCCGGTCTTCATTGCGAACGGTTTCTATAAAAATAGAACCGAATTTACAAGAGAGCATATAATCTATAGCCATTTTACTAAATTTCCGAAAATCGATCGTTATGTTGGAACCGGAAAGCTTTTGAAACTGCGGCGAAGCATTCTTATCGATATGGATTTCAAACGAGAAACAATTCCTCATCACGAAGATGTTTATGTTTCATATGACATAGAAACTTATAAGGATGTATCTCGAACTCGATGGAATCCTTATAAAAACGAGCCAATTCAGAACGCAGGCGAGCTTTGTTATGTCTGGAGAAAAATCGTTAATTCGGATGAGTCAAGACAGGTTGCGGTTTTGGAAATATTCGAAAATCATCCTAAAGTTATTATTTTCTACAATTTTGATTATGAGTTGGAGATATTGAAGAACTTAGGATTTGGTAGCGGGGTTAAGATTGCAGAGTGGAACGGCCATAAACACGAGCCGATTCCGAATAGTAAAAGCTGGGTTTATTTGGTTCAATACAGCGCCGGATGCGAAGGCTGGAACTGTATAACAACGGACACTATTATATTCTACTCACAAAACTACTCCTATAAGGTGATGGTACAGGCTGCCGGACGTACAGACAGGCTTAATACGCCTTATACAGATTTATATTACTATCATCTGAAATCTCGTAGCGGGATTGACCTGGCTATCAGTAAGGCTCTTAAGGATAAGAAGAATTTTAATGAAAGTAAATTTGTTAAATGGTAAAGGAGGGATATAAATGGACATCAATGAACAAAAAGAGGTGTATTTTGACCAGTACTGCAAACTCTGTAAAAATGTAGACCTCGACGAAGCGACTGATCCTTGCTATGAATGTCTCAACTACCCTGTAAATTTGTATTCCCACAAGCCAGTTAATTTTGAAGAGAAATAATGGATATTCGAAAGGAGAAAAGATGAGTTATCTATATGACCAATATTTGGTTAATCATAAGACAAACGTTAAAAAAGGCTTTGACTGGATTCAAGCCAATCTTCCGGAATTAGTAAAAAAGGGTTTTGATTTTGAATGGCAGATAGGATTAAACCACGACCAATCAAAAACAAAACAAGACGAGTATGACGCTTACGATGCATATTTCTATGGCGGAAACAGATCATTTTCTGTCGTTCAAGAGTTTAAAAAAGCTTGGCTTTTACACATTCATCGTAATCCACATCATTGGCAATATTGGATTCTAATTAACGATGATCCCGAAGAAGGAGAAGTCCTTATAGAGATGCCATACGATTATATTCTTGAAATGATCTGTGATTGGTGGGCTTTTAGCTGGGCTAAAGGAAATTTGAATGAGATTTTTGCATGGTATGACAAACACAAAGATTACATTAAACTCCATCAAAATACTCGTAATACTGTCGAGTTTATCCTCAATCAAATAAAAACAAAATTGGAAGGTGGAAACATATGAATGCAAAATTTATGCTTGGTAGATTAGTAGCGACTCGAGGAGTAGCAGAACTGATGAATATGGATCAGCAGTTTGCAAGTTTCGTTTCGGACTCGCTCAAACGGTATATTACATGCGATTGGGGTAATTTGTGTAAGGATGACCGTACCATGAATGATGAAGCTGTCAAAAATGGCGACGAACGTATTCTTGCTTCATATGACCACCCAACACGTGAAGATTGGAAAATATGGATTATTACTGAGTGGGATCGAAGTGTCACCACCATCCTTTTCCCAAGTGAATATTGAAAGGAGAAATTATTTATGAGTAAAAGCATTTATTTTGGTCTTGTTGGTGGAGGTACTATTACACAGTTTGAACTCGGTGTTGCCGCAAGAATTAACGGTGAGAAATTAAATATTCATAATGATAAAGCAGTAAGAGAATATGCTGCAAAATGTCCCGGTATCACTAAAGAAATTGAACATCCTTCTATAAAGTATTTGTTGACACATGGTAATAAAAGACTGGCGATTAAAGTTTACTACGACCGTTATAGAAATAAAGGTATTACTTTCAAGCAGGCAAAAGATAAAGTTAATGCTTTTGAATTGAAGTTGAAGGAGGAAAAGAGCAATGATTCTAATTGAAAAAACAGAGGTCATAGGTTTTGAGCAGGCTATTCGTGGGATGAGAAACCCTATGAATAGCTGGGATAAATCTGATAGTGGTATTTGTAAGGGCGGCGATGATGGAATTGGTTGTTCCAACTGCGCCGCTTTTGATTGCCATCATACATACGACCGCTCTTTTCAGATTGGTAAGAATGACCATGAACTTATGACGAGGCTGGCTTCGGCTGGCCCCGTCCATGGTAAATTTAGAAGAATGATTGTCGTATATACGGATATTACGGCGCCTTTGTATTGGTGGAAGGAGTTTGATACTTATAAAGTTGGTACTGTTGCTAACTCCTGCTCTACCATGCATAAAATTCATGCTAAAGAGTTTACAATCGACGATTTCTCGCACGAAGCTCTAACTGATAAGAGTTTCGAGTTACTTTTAAATATCATCGATGTTCTAAACGACAATCGAGATGCTTTTAACACATGGAATGAAGATTATATGCATTCTAAAAAGAGATATTGGTATAACATGATCCAGCTCCTCCCCTCCTCTTACAACCAGAAGCGTACCGTCATGCTGAATTATGAAGTGCTGGCTAATATCTATCAATACCGTAAAAACCATAAGCTTGACGAGTGGAAAGAATTTTGCAAATGGATTGAGGGGCTTCCCTGGAGTGAAATTATTACATGCAGTGTATCTGAGGAGGAAAGTTAATTATGACAATTAATGAATATCAAGTAGCTGCTTTGCGAACCGCTAATCCAGATCTTACACAGATGGAGCAGCTTCAAAACGGAATAATGGGTCTGAATGGCGAAGCCGGTGAATGCATTGACCTGATTAAGAAGCATCTTTTTCAAGGCCATACTCTTAACGAAGAACATATAGCAAAAGAACTTGGAGACATTGCATGGTATCTTGCTATTAGTGCGGACGCAATAGGCTATGACCTTGAGACTATTTTTCAAATGAATATCAATAAACTCAAAGATCGTTATCCGGACGGATTTGATTCCGAGCTTAGTATCAACAGAAAAACAGATGATATTTAAAGGAGGATAAAAATGTGGAAGCAGGAACTATTGAAAAATAAGTTATATGCTCTCTTGCTTGTTATAATTGGTGCTCTGAGTATTCTCATCGAATACGACGGCACCTTTTTTATATTTGCTTTGATGATTGGAATTCCGTTATTCTTCGCCAAGGAGAACTGGATTACATAAGGAGGTGTCCGTCATGCGAATAGCAGGGACCCTGTCTTGTTCTCTTGTAAATGGGTACGGTGTCCGTTATGTCATATTTTGTCAAGGATGCGCACATCATTGTGTTGGTTGTCAAAACCCGGAAACATGGGATTTCAACGGAGGTAAAGAAATCACTCCAGAGGAATTAGCCAAAGACATTAAAAGACATAAGCATATAGACGGCATTACATTATCAGGGGGAGATCCATTCTATCAGCAAGAAGAATGCGTCTCCCTCTTGAAACTTTTACCAGCGCATTTGGATGTATGGATTTACACCGGTTTTAAATACGAAGAAATCAAAAACACTCGGCTTGCACAAATGGCCGACTATATCGTCGATGGTAGGTTTGAACAGGATAAAATAGTTTCCGGAAAAATGTACGGAAGCAGTAATCAAAGAATTATTAAAGTGAAGGAGGATAGTTAGGACTTTAAGTCATTAATATAATTTATATTTCAAGAAAGGATTTGACTCTATGATAAATGATGAACATATTTTAAACTATAAAGACCTTGTTGATGACTATATCAATCTTAACGATTGGCGCGTAAAAGAGAATTCAACAGTTACTTACTCTGTGGGAGGCCTTATTCTATCTAATTCAGGTGCCGTAACAGCAAACTATTGGTTATCAAACGTTTATGATCGCGAGATTGCCGACGCACATCGAAGTGCAGCAATCCATTTGCACGATTTGTCAATGCTGACCGGATATTGTGCCGGTTGGAGTTTGAAGCAACTTATTCAGGAAGGACTTGGCGGAGTAGCCGGCAAAATTACTTCCTCTCCGGCAAGTCATCTTTCGACACTCTGTAACCAGATGGTTAACTTCATCGGTATTATGCAGAATGAATGGGCTGGTGCTCAGGCGTTTTCGTCTTTCGACACATATTTAGCGCCTTTCGTAAAGGTAGATAATTTGTCACAGAAAGAAATTAAGCAATGCGTACAGTCATTTGTATTTGGCTTGAATACTCCTTCCCGTTGGGGTACGCAGGCTCCGTTCTGTAATATTACCCTTGACTGGACTGTTCCCGATGACTTGACTAATCTCCCGGCTATTGTCGGCGGAAAAGAAATGGATTTTACTTACGGTGATTGTCAGAAAGAAATGGATATGGTTAATAAAGCCTTTATTGAAATAATGATTGAAGGTGACGCCAACGGACGTGGATTCCAATATCCTATTCCAACCTATTCCATAACAAAAGATTTCAACTGGGGTGAGACTGAAAATAATAAACTTTTGTTTGAAATGACAGCAAAGTATGGTACTCCATATTTCTCGAATTATATTAATTCGGACATGAAGCCGAGCGACGTACGATCAATGTGTTGCCGCCTTAGACTCGATCTGCGTGAATTGCGTAAGAAGTCTGGAGGCTTCTTTGGTTCCGGCGAATCTACAGGCTCAGTTGGGGTAGTGACAATTAATCTTCCGAGAATTGCTTATCTGGCTACGGACGAACGGGATTTTTATATTAAGTTGGACGAATTGATGGATATTTCCGCTCGATCTCTTAAGATTAAACGGTTATTTATTACTAAGCTTTTGGATACTGGCCTCTATCCTTATACTAAGCGATATTTGGGTACCTTTGATAACCACTTCTCCACTATTGGTCTTGTTGGTATGAACGAAGCGGGACTTAATGCCAAGTGGCTGCGTAAAGATTTGTCTGCTCCTGAAGTGCAGCAGTTTGCTAAAGATGTCCTGAATCACATGAGAGAGCGTCTTAGTGATTACCAGGAGCTTTATGGCGATCTTTACAATTTGGAGGCTACACCTGCTGAGTCTACCGCATACCGCTTTGCCAGACACGACAAGGAGGAATACCCGGATATCATTACCGCAAATGAGAATGGAACTCCTTACTATACCAATTCGAGCCATCTGCCTGTAGGCTATACTGATGATATTTTTGAGGCTCTTGATATTCAGGATGAACTTCAAACGCTGTATACGTCCGGAACCGTGTTTCACGCTTTCCTTGGCGAGAAGCTTCCTGATTGGAAATCAGCCGCTAATCTTGTTCGTAAAATTGCTGAACACTACAAGCTGCCTTACTATACCCTCTCCCCTACTTATTCTATTTGTAAGAACCATGGATATTTAGCCGGAGAAGTAAAGTCTTGTCCTGTTTGTGGAGAGAAAACAGAAATCTACAGCCGTATTACCGGTTATTATCGGCCTGTACAAAATTGGAATGACGGTAAGGCTCAGGAGTTCAAAGATCGTCGTGTGTACGATGTCAACAAGTCGCATAAAGAACTAATGCTCGTTACCACCAGTACCTGTCCAAATTGTAAACAGGCCGAAAAAATTCTAAAAGAAGCTACTATAGCTTATAAAAAAGTATTGGCCGAGGATAATGCGGAGCTTGTAAACAGACTTGGTATTATGCAGGCGCCTACGCTTGTAAATGGCGATAAAAAGTATTCCGGCCTTAGCGATATTTATAAATTTGTTGCGGGAGAGATGCAAAATGAACGATAGAGATTTGAGAAAGAATTCCGAAGGATATCCTGATCCGACTGCCTATGAAGCTATCAAAAATATTGATAAGGAGGATGAGAGGTTTCACAAACTTCTACATACCATTTTCTATATTTGCAATGCTGCCGGATTTGAAATCGACGGTCGAATTGTGCTTGTAGACAAAAAGACCGGTAGGATTTGGAGGTGATTGAAATATAGTCCTATAATCTGTATAATAAATTTGGAATAGTTTGCATGTTTATTGAAAGGAGAAAATTATGGAAATTAAAGGATCTATATCTCAAATGTTAAAAGGATTAAACGCAGATGTATCTGATGATTTACTTGTAGGGAAACCGATTAACGATTCTAATGGAAATAAGATTGGAGTAATAACAAAAATAGATATTAATAACGATACATGGTATGGATGGGTATCGGAAAATATCTTTAAAGAGACTAAAAACAATAGTTTTGAGATATCAGGCAGATAAAGAAAGGAGGATTAAGATGAACTTCTTAGATTTGGCTATTGTTGGTATTGAGGCTCAGATAAGCGAGAATGGTGACTTCACTACCGGCGCTGTGAAGTTCCGCTTCCGCAAGGGCAATATTTACTCTGAGCGCATTATGAGCCGAGAGGAGCTTGTTTGCTTCAATGGTGGCTCGGCTATGCTAGAGAGTCTCATTTGTGAGGAAGCACTTAGACTCATCTCAGAGGAGGAGAAAAAATTATGAACAGAGGTACGAGAAGGCGCAGCACTGCCGGTCTTATTTTAGATTTTGTTCTTACGATTTGTACGGGTGGGTTGTGGCTTATTTGGATTGTAATTCGGTATCTGAGAAACAACAGCTAATGACTTGTTGGTATAGATTTGTGATTAAGTAGAAAGGGTTAGCTTAAGAAACTAGCCCTTTTTATTTTACTTTTATGTCCATATAGAAGCTGTTGAAAAATATTGAGAGGTGATAAAGTTGAGACAAAAGAAAATAACTTGGGTCGATATTTACAAAGAATTTCGGAAAAGATTTCCTAATCACGCTAAGAAAGCGATACATTATGAACCGAATGATTTTATGAAAATTGTTATTTTCATGTCTGACGGAACAAAAGTAATTTACGATTATTTAAATAAACGGTTAAAGTTTTCAAAAACGTGACCATTTTGGTGAATTTTTAAGACTTGTACGGACATTTTTTAAGAAAAAGTGGCCATTTGCCCACTTTGTGCCCGCTTTTTAAAACAAAAGTGGGCTTGGGAAAACCCAGTATTTATGCGGGTTTGCGGGCTTTCTGCCCACTTTCCCACTTTTTTCACTTATTAATTGTGATAAAAAGTTTAATAAATATATATAAATTGCTGAAAAAAGTGGGCATTTGGCCATAAGCATAAAATCTGTTATTTTCACAAGGAAATTTCATTACCACAAATAAGTTTAAATGTCAATAGATTTTTTTGAAAGTTCTTCCGTTTTCTATTGGTTTGTGGTATAATATTAAAGCTAAATGCGAACTATTGAATGGAGGTATACAAATGAAACGGATATTTGTACCGTTCTTACTTATTATTTTAATTATGATTACCGGATGTAGTGAAGAAACTGTCGATGGAATCAAAATGCCCTTCTCCTCTGGTGTTTGCAAAGGAGATAATTATCAAGATGTTATTTCTGATTTAAAGAACGCCGGTTTTACAAATGTTGAAACAGAAGTGTTGTATGATTTAGTGACCGGGATATTAACAAAAGATGGAGAAGTAGAGAAAGTATCTGTCAATGGAGATGCAAAATATGATCCGGATGCAAGATATCCTAAGGATGCTAAAATAGTTGTTACATATCATACTTTTAAAGAATCTCAATCAAATAAAAACCAGGAAAGCAGTAACACATCATCAGGTATTAAACCACCGTACGATAATGATTCATCAAAAGGATTAAATTATTTGGATGTTGTAGAGGCTTTTAAAAATGCAGGATTTAAAAATATATCTGTAGAAAAAAGATTTGAAGCGTCTTTTAGTGGTTATGAAGCGAATACCGTTGCTAATATTTACATAAATAATAGTGGAACTTTTAGTACAGATAATTATTATAATTCTGATGCAAACATAAGAATTGATTATTATGTAATTTCCGAGTCTGATTCGAGATCAGATACTAAACTCACACAATCTTATGCTCAGATAGCCTTTGAAAATTATGGTAAAAAAATATATCCATATGGCTTTAAATGTCATTGGATTATGGATTTAAGAAATGCCGAGCAATATGACGATGGATCTTGGTTTTTAAAAGTCGGAGTTACAATTGAAAATCAATATGGTAACAAAATAGACACCGTTGCCGAAGCTAAAATCAGTGGAACAGACAAAAACCCTAAAGTGGATCAATTTTATGTAAGTAATTAATTACTCGCTTTTAAAAATATTTATTAAACAGAGATGCTTTCGAGTGTCTCTGTTTTATTTTTGGCTATTTTTTAGCTTCGCGAAAAAAACATGCTCTTTTATGAAGAGAAAGGGTTATAACGCGACCGGCGTTACTTTCTCTTTTGTGTTTGCACATTTTTAAAAAGAAAGGAGGCCTGCTTGTGGCAAGATGTTCTAAATTGGAAAGTGGTTTTCAAGATCGACTTGTTGAAAATCTTAAAGACTTATTTCCGGGGTGTATGGTTTTTAAAATGGATCAAATTCAGGGAATTCCAGACTTGCTTATTTTATACAAAAATAAGTGGGCTTCCCTAGAATGTAAAAAGCGCGCTGGTGCTAAGAAACAGCCAAATCAAGAATACTATGTTGGTCTTATGAATGAGATGTCCTTCTCAAGATTCATATGTCCAGAGAATAAAGAGGAGGTATTACATGAACTTCAACAAGCATTTAAATATTGAGGGACAACATGCGTTTCTTGGGGCTAGCAAATATCATTGGATTAATTACGATGAAGCAAAAGTTATCGAAGCTTATTCAAAATTTGTAGCAGCTCAAAAAGGAACAGAACTTCATGAGTTTGCAGCTCAATGCATCAGATTAGGACAAAAACTTCCTAAGTCTCAAAAAACATTGAATATGTATGTTAATGATGCAATCGGATTCAAAATGACGCCAGAACAACCTTTGTTTTATTCAGAAAACTGTTTCGGAACAGCCGATGCTATTGCTTTCCGAAATAAAGTGCTTAGGATACATGATTTTAAATCCGGCGTTATTCCGGCACATATGGAGCAGCTTGAAATATATGCTGCTCTTTTTTGTTTGGAATATAAAGTGAAGCCTGCGGATATTAGTATTGAATTAAGAATATATCAGTCAGACCAAATTTTATATCACAATCCGACAGTCGAAGATATTGCTCCTATCATGGATAAAATTATTACTTTTGATAAGTTAATTAACAAAATTAAATCAGAGGAGGTTTAAACTATGAATCCCATAGCAGAAGAAATTTTAATGCATTATGGAATGCCAAGACGTTCAGGACGTTATCCTTGGGGTTCTGGTGATAACCCATATCAACATAGCGGTGACTTTCTCAGCAGAGTAAATGAATTAAAGAAATCTGGTAAGAGTGAGAAAGAAGTTGCCGAATCGATGGGACTTACAACAAGTCAACTTAGAACCCAAGTTGGATTAGCAAAAGATGAAAGAAGAGCAATTGATGTCGCTACTGCGAAGGGACTTAGAAAAAAAGGATACAGCTTGAATGAGATAGCCGAAAAGATGGGTTATAAAAATGATTCATCTGTTCGCTCTTTACTTAATGAGAATTCTGAAGCTCGTATGAACCAAGCTAAAAATACCGCTGAATTTCTCAAAAAACAAGTCGACGAAAAAGGTATGATTGATGTAGGTGTTGGGGTTGAGCGTGAACTCGGAATTTCAAAAGAAAAAATGAAACAAGCTCTTTATATTCTCGAAATGGAAGGTTATAAAGTTTATGGCGGTGGCGTTCCACAAGCGACCAATCCCGGTAAGCAGACAAATATTCAGGTTCTTTGCCCTCCTGGCACTGAGCATAAAGAAATTTATAATTTTGATAAAATCAATTCTGTTAGGGATTATGTGTCTCATGATGGTGGAGAAACCTTTGATCCTATATGGGTCTATCCAAAGAGCATGGATTCAAGTAGACTAAAAATTCGTTATGCCGAAGAGGGAGGAAAAGAAAAAGATGGACTCGTCGAAATTCGAAGAGGTGTCGAAGATCTTTCTCTTGGTGAATCCCATTATGCTCAGGTCCGTATTCTTGTTGATGGTAAAAAATACATAAAAGGAATGGCTGTATATTCTGACGACATGCCTGATGGGGTCGATGTTGTTTTTAATACTAACAAAAGTAAAGACGTTCCAAAAATGGACGTTCTTAAAGACATCAGCAACGATCCTGATAATCCTTTTGGTTCTCTTATCAAGGCTGGAATCACGGATCCTGACAAAGATGATGGTGTTAAAGGCGGACAGAGCTATTATTATGACAAAAATGGTAAGAAGCAATTGTCGCTTATCAACAAGCGTGCCGAAGAAGGAGATTGGAGCGAATGGGAAGATGGTCTTCCTTCTCAGTTTTTGTCAAAGCAAAGTATGACACTTATTAAGAAACAGCTAAATTTAGCAGCCGCCGATAAACA
>Ga0067045_1001720_pt1 | contig 29644 bp, 34 predicted proteins | sample TerdegcTABiofilm_FD_59184 | JGI IMG/M metagenome (GOLD analysis project Ga0067045, IMG submission 59184) | Combined Assembly of (Gp0054472, Gp0054536) Wastewater bioreactor microbial communities from Singapore -Terephthalate degrading...
GCCCTTGAGCTGCGGGTTGTCTTTTTCGATCCGCACCATGGCGTCATCAATGATCTGGCCGATGGCGGGCTTTTTGGCATTATTCTTGATGTTGCTCCAGCGGGCCTCCTTGGCGACCCAGAAGATGTTGTCCTGTAAATAGGCGTCGACGTCTTCCTCGAAACCTTCCCTTCCGCCACAAGCTCCGCGTATTTTCTTCAAAGGCGTCTGATATATATTTCAGGAATAAAAGGCCCAGCACTACATGCTTGTATTCGGCCGCGTCCATGTTGTTTCTGAGTTTGTCGGCCATCAGCCACAAGTTTTCCTCAAACCCGAGATTGGCTCCGTTGGACTTGACTTCCGCCATTTTTATAAACCTCCACTTTAAGTTCATATTTTAATGCCGGCATCCTGCTACCGCTATATACCTCTTGTTTGACATATTTATTGCACCTCCGGCTTGAAGATACTGTGATAAATTGCTGTTCTTTCGGTGTCCCACCTGTCGTTAAGCCGTTTGATTTCGCTCTGATATGAAGCCAGCCCTTTGTTAAACCTCCGTATTAGTTCCTGCTGCTTTTTTCATATCCAGTACTGGTATTTCAAGTTCCGCAATGTCATTGGGATTGATGTTCATCACCGTCGTCCCCCGCTGAAAACTTTTTGACCAGCATTTCACCCAACGGACTTTCCAGGAAAATTTTTAAGAAATNCGNGTNAATGTCCTTTTTTAGCCTGATTACAATGATGTTGGCGGAAGCGATTACCTTCCGTTCAGTCTTTGGGAACACTGCCAGCTTGTTCACGGTGCCCCGGCAGGTGAGCAGCAGGTCGCCCTCTTCCAGTTGGTACCGTTTGAGCTTCCTCTCTTCTTCATCGATGGTGTCCATTCCCCCGAAACTGACTTCGCCGTCCTCAATATTAGAAATGTTCAGCACCAAAAACTCCCCCGGCTTAAGATCATCCTTGAGCACCGATTTTCCCCGGAAGACCTCGGCGATCTCCTTCAGTTTCACCTTCGGCACATTGGAAAACCTGAATTTTTGGACCTCGTCCAAGTTCTCCGCAAGCCAAAGCTCAACGCGCCACTCATCATGCCTTTGGAATTCCTCAGCCGGAACCATCTTGCTTTCTTTAAGCTCAAACCTGTCTCGAGCGAGCTCCAGCTTCCCGATTAAAACTGATACTGTTTTTTTCGGGGTTGCCGCCATCAGATATGTCTTTATACCACTAAAAGGCCTGAATGTTCCCTCAGGCAAGCTGCAGATGAATCGGAGCCCGTAATTTTTAGTGAGCCATTTTCTCAAGTTTGCGCTGGCGCCTCCCGCAAAGGTCAGCCTGGCCGGCGTTACCATCAGCAGGCTGCCTTCCGGTTCCAGATGTTCAAGCAGGTTCTCAACAGCAATCCCTTCCGGCTCCCGTGCCTGGAATTTGACCGACGATTCATCCTGCCCCACCCTGCCGGCAAAAGAGGGGACGGAAACAATGCACGGGAATTTGCTCTTGAAAGGCAGTTCCCTGTAGATCGAAAAAGTGCTTACTTTAACGTTTTCAGCCTCTTCGAAATAAGTGCTCAATACCAGGAACATCTGGCGGTTTTCGGAAGCAAGCAGGATTTCAGTTTCCGGTAGCGCCTCAACCAGCTTTTTCAGCCCGCTGATATATTTCTCCGCCTCAGTGATCAGAAGCTTCCCGGGCTTTTCTTTCTCAATCAGGCTGTTGATATAACTTGTCAAGTAACCGGGGGCCATTACCGGCCCATTCCGGTCATTTTTATAACACTCCATCACAAACTCAAAAAGGTCAAAATCGCAGCCGATGGTGTAAAGATCATGGAAAAAATCTCTGTCGCCAGGGAAAAAACCAAGGGAGTACTCCTTTGAGATAATCTTCATAATCTCAAACAGCTTTTCTCTGTCATTCTTTGAACTGGTGATTTCAATATTGTTCTTCTTTATATATTTAAATGTTTTGACCACTCTCAACCCTTCGTTTACAAGCTGCTCCCTGCCCGAAACATTCCGCATGTAGAGCATCTCCCAGAAGGAAGAAAGCTTTGTTTCCACAAAAAGCCCTCCAATATTATCCATTCGAGTTTAAGTAAATTATATAATATATATTTAGTATTGTAAATACTAAATAATAAACTCATTATACATTATGATTGTGTGATAGCGATTGTATCAAGTGTTCTTCATGCATCGCCTCCTGCCCCCAAAAAGCCCTTGGTTTTGCCCAACAGCCAGGTTACTGTAAACTAACTAGAGCAAGGAGATGTTATTAGCGTGATACAACAATCTGACGATAAACACCAACTCTTGCAGAATGAATTATTTAGCCGGCTTAAGAAAATCGAGGGGCAAGTCCGTGGTGTTTACAAAATGATCGAAGACCGCCGCAGTTGCAGCGACATCGTCACCCAAATCGCCGCCATCAGGGCAGCGGTAAACAGGGTAGGCATCACTGTGCTTACCTGTCACATTGCCGACATAATAGAGAATAATGTTCGAGAAGGAAAGGACGTCAAGGATTCTCTAACCGAGTTCATGTCTTTATTCAAAAAATTTTCTTAAGAACATCACGGACAAATCGTTTGCGGCGACCTTTGGGCATATAACGCGGCTCAAAAATCTTGGGGGTCAGGCTTTACTTTGTGAGTTTCTTGGAGAAACTCACAAAGTAAAGCCTGACCCCCAAGCTGACCCCCAAGCCTACTCTACTTTATTTCCAGCGTTCCTATTTCATCAAGATTATCTAAACTGTTTGCCTTAATATATTTCCCTGACAAAGTGTAAAGCACGTCATTAATATAAATAATTCTATCCACGTTTCTATCGCTGTCATACCAGTAGTTGCCCGCCTTCTTGTAATCCTGGTCCGAAAGGTGGGTGATCCGTCCTTTCAGCGCGAAACCGTTATCAAGGTCTATGTTATAGATATAAGCTCCTTGAAAGACAAACTCACCATACTCAGGAAAGCCCGTTTCTTGCACTTCACTGCCTTTTACCTCCATGACGCTGACGGGGAAGGCCAAGAGGTCCTTATCTTTGGAGAACAGCAAGGCTTTGTGGTTATACAACAGCTCTGAATCAGTTCCCCGGTCGCCGATCCTCTCATTGAACATCTCAACCGGATTACTTACATCCGTTACATCAAAGATGGCCATTTTCATACCCGTGTAGAAAGCCATGCTATCTGTTTCGCTGCCGTTACCGCCTTTTTGTCCAAGCTCAATCGTGTCTTTTCCAAAGCCGATGATGTGATTTTCGTCGTAAGGATGCATGTAGTTACTATAACCGGGTATTTTCAAAGCGCCAAGTATTTCAGGATGCCCCGGCTCTTTTAAGTCGATCACAAAGAACGGGTCCACCGTCTTGAATGTAACCAGGTACCCCCGATCCCCCATGAATCTCACGGAGTAGATTCTTTCTCCTGGAGCGATGTCCTCCAACTTTCCGACTACATTAAGCCCATCATCTAAAACGTAAACATTATTTTTTGAGGTATGTTCGTCGGTTCGCCATGTGTCACCTTTGGTGGTAGCGATACGGAAGTATCCGTCGTACTCATCCATAGAAAACTGGTTTAGAATGGTTCCCGGCACTTCTCCGCCGGCAGTGTATGTTAATTTTCCGTCATTCATAGCAAACTTATAAACCTTGGTGTTATTTATGTTATTATCTTCTTTTACTTCATACTGGTAACTCGTCACTGCGACATATAGATTTTTTGTAGAAGCATAGATATTCTCACCGGAACCAAGGTAAGTGTTAATATCGGCTTTTTCCTTCGGCCTGTCTAAATTTATTCCGGCAACAATCAGGTAATTGGGTTCCACGAAGTTAGGAAAACATTTAATACCGGAATAATCTATTTCTACATACTCATTGCCTGTTACTGTATCACGGAATACAGGTTTAAGGTTTTCCATCTCTTTTAGGGGGTAGTAATAAATACCTTTGTTAGCAACCAGGTATAACGACTGGTCTATTTTCCGGGAGGAAACGTATCTTCCGTCCAACTCCAGCTCGCGCACCTGATTGATGCTAGACTTGTCACCAATGTCGTAGATAATGGCTTTTACCATATCACGCCGGTAATATGGCGGGTATATTTTCGGCATAATTTCGCCGCTGGTTTCTTCCATAGGCATGATTACAGGGTTATCCCTGTACCTGTTGGTGTGACCAATCACGATCAGGTACCTGTCATCCACATACATTTCGTCCGGGTTAAAGTTTTTTTCAGCAAAATCCAGGGTACTAATTATTTTCATATCCCCGGGAGGGTAGGCTTGCGCTATTATGACGCGCTCTCCCTTAACCAGATAAATATAGCTGCCGTCTGTTTTAACAATATCGGCCTCGTCAACACCCTCTACCTGGATATTGGTTCTGGAATAGTCATCTGCATCCGTGGATCCGGCTGCATTTCTGACAGACTGTACTGAATCTTCCACCATTACCGACTCCGGTTCCGCTCCCGTACCTGCAGGGGCGCTTTTCATCAATAATTTCCCATAGCCGGACTGGGTTTGAACATTCGCCAGAAGGTTTTTCAAATTTTCGTACGTGCCTACGACCGGGAGGTCATTGACTCCAGACGGCGGTCCGGGTAAGTTGCCGGGTGGTCCCACCAGAACAGCCTGGGTGGCTTCGTCCCACTCAACCTCATAACCTAAAGCCTCAGCCAACCAGCGGGCGGGCACAAACACCCGGTCACGATTGATCAGGGGAACAACATCCATCGAACGCTCCTCTTCACCTACATATAGCAAGTTGCTGCCCACGGTCAGCCGGATCGCCGCGCCGTCCGCGTCAAACATGACTGTCTGCGTCACGTCGTCCCAGGCAATACTGTCATCCGGAATTCCCAGAGCACGACCGAGGTACCTTACTGGAACGTATACCCGGCCGTCATTGATAAATGGAGCGACATCCATTGCCTTCCCCTGGCCGTCGTTAACATACATTTTCTGGTCAACTATAAAAGTTGCCTGATGCTGATCCGTAGCATTACCTTTTGGTTGAAGCCAGGGAATAAAAATTACTGCAAGGGCTAGAAATACAATTAAGATAACAAATTTTTTCATAAGGAAACCTCTTTCCTTTAAACTTTATTTATTTGACGTTAAACACAAGACAAAGGTTCATTAATCTTCACCCCAAAAGGGGCAAACCCCTCCTGGTAGGAATTGGACATAAAAAGCTTGAAAATCACATTAAGATTTTACGAAGACGCGGGATTTAATTTAATAGAGGAGAAAAAACAGGATTTATAATAAGGCTATGATACCCACTAAATTCTAATTAAAAACTATAACTTGCTTAATATACATATTATGGAGATTACGAGTAGAATTACTAAAGTTCCCCATTGATAACCTCGCGGCGGGCGAATTAATTCTAGTAGATCTTCCTCACTGGACACAAAACTTCCAGGTCCTGATTCATTTTGTCTGAGATTCGAACTTGAATTTTGGGCATGTGTAAACCTCCTGCAATACTGCTAAGTATAGTGTGCTACAATGTACTACAACCTGTCGATTATTATGATTATCGAGTTTCGCCTTAAGTATCCCAGTAATTTCAACAAAATTGCCGGGCTTCATTAATTAGCCCGGCTGTCACTTACCATCCCAAATTTAACCTCATATATATTTTTGGTAGAATTACTTATCAATGTTTATGCCCACCGCAAGCGTGATTACACCTCATCGAACTGGTAACCAGTTGGCCGATCAAAAAATCAGAAGCTACATTTCCGCATCGCCGGAAGCACCTGTAATCACCTCTAACCCCACTGACTGAAGTGCATTGACCATAGGGGGTCCCATTCCACCAGCAATAATTACCTCTATTCCTTCCATGGTAAATTAGTTTGCCAATCCACCATGATCCAATCCACCATGATTATGCTGGCGATCTCCACTTGAAACTATTTATTTTCCGTCAATTTTACCATCTTCAACGTTAAAAATAACAAATTCTTGACTGATGCCGAAGTGTCGTTGATCCTGACCTGGTTATAAGGCATCGCTATTTTCATTATTTCAAACCCATATATAGCCTCCAAGTATTAATGAAATAAACAGTATTCACACATAAGGTTGCAGTCATGGGCTACATGAAGGCACAAGGCTTTGAAGCCTTTATCAATGTTCATATTGTTTTGAACAGAGGTCTGATCTATTTCAGGGGAGAATAGAAGGCCTTTTTAATACTCAAAGACAGGCTACTAGCTCTCTTCGTCTTCGTCCGGCGGGTGATTGATGAAGTACTCACGCTCAAGAAGCTCGTGAAACTCCTCCGGTATGGGCACGGTAAACTTGGATGCAGCTTCATCGCGAGCAGCCAGTTTAAAGAACAGATCATAACTGCCGTCCGGATTCTTGCGCGGCCGCCACTGTTTGAGCATGGTTCCTTCGCGGTCAATGTGGTCTTGCACGGCATTATCACACCAGGTGAAAAAGCGTTCCTGCAGGTCATTGAGGTACTCTACCATTATCGGATCCTCCCTCGCGGTTCGTTTCGTGGATTATTAAAATTTTGTCATACGGTCGTAGATTAACTGCCAAGCGCAATCTATATCTTTGCTGATTTCACACTTACCGTGATGGGAACCTCCACAAGGCCCGTTTAAGAGGCTTTTAGAGCAACGAATGATCGGACAACAGATACCGCCGGTTAGATGTAAGATATACAATTTCAACAACTGGTTTTTGTTCAGCGACTATCATATTATGAAACCTTCTTCAAATTCCGGAATAATTAGGTAAAAGTGATTCTTAATCTAAAAAAACAAGCTTAACTGCGCAGTCAAAAAATTAGCTAGATAAAACAAGCGTGATTAAACCAAATTTCTATTGAGTCAACCTTTCAGGGATGAAATTGGTAAAAAGGTTACTGTTATACTCCTCAATCTTACCTTGATCACAGAGCTTTGAAAAATTGGGATCTACCGGCAAGCCGCCAATAAACGGTATCTGGAATTTTTGGGCAACTTCTTTGCCCTGACTGGGTCCAAACAACTCAAATTCTTCGCCACAATGAGGGCAAACGGCACAACTCATATTTTCGACCAGACCAAGTATGGGGATATTCATGTGTTGGGCCATCTTAATTGCCTTGGTTACAATCATGACGGCAAGGTCTTGCGGTGAAGATACAACGATCAGCCCGTTGAGAGGCAGGGATTGCATTACGGTCAAAGGCACGTCACCAGTGCCAGGCGGCAAATCAACAAAAAGGTAATCAAGGTCACCCCAGGCGACATGAGTCCAAAACTGTTTGACTGTACCGGCAATTACCGGCCCGCGCCAAATAACCGGGTCATCTTCATTGGGGGTCAATAAGTTTAGTGACATAACTCTTATCCCATTATCGCTGTTTAAAGGTAATAACGCAAAGCCAGTGCTTTCTGCCTTCCCCTTAATGCCAAACATCTTTGGCAGGCTTGGACCGGTGATGTCTGCGTCCAGCACTCCCACAGAATAGCCCTTTTTTCTACATTCACAGGCAAGTAGAGATGTTACCGAAGATTTCCCTACACCGCCTTTTCCGCTCATTACAGCGATAACATTCTTGATATGGCTTAATTCGTTTTCAGGCAATTTCTCAATGCCGGTTTTGCCTTCATGACCACATCCGCCGTTTTTTTCATGGTCACTAGCACAATTTGAATTTTGTTGCATTATTTTAATTCCTCCTTAGTTTTAGCAGTAAATAGTAAATAATAATCTGAAATGATAAAAACAATTTAAAGAAAGAAATGTACAATTAATGATCGCAGGCATTGTCCCCTGTTTGCAGAGAGTCAGCCAAAAACAGCCTGACAATATCTTCCGGACTGCCTGAGGCCGGACTGGCGCCAACTACGACTTTAATGCCATTCTGGTTGAACAATTCCTGCGCCCGCGGACCCATACCACCGGCAATGATAATGTTAGCTCCTTTTTCGCCCAGTAATTTGGGGTACAAACCAGGCTCATGCGGTGGGGGAGTAAATGATTCTTTCTTATTGATTTCTTTGGTTTCAGGGTTGACGTCAAAAAAATCAAATCTTTCACAATGTCCAAAATGCATACATAACTGATCTCCTGCGATAGGTAGTGCAATTTTCATATTTTTACTTCCTTTCACTGTTTATTTTAATTTAATTCAAAGCCGGGAACATCCTCGGCCGCCCGCACTTCTACCGCAAGGAGACGGCCGAGACTCTCCAGCAAAGGTACTTTCGTTACAGGCTTTTTTGCCGGCAGGCAGCGGGTTAATGCCGCCTTTGCTTCTTGCACAGTCAAAGCTTTAAATAACTCAGTCACATACTCACCCCGTTAAAGGTTGCTCCTTTCTTAGAAACACCCCAGTTCGCAAGCTATGATTTTTATTTTTAGTTTATTGGCGGCCTCGCGGATAAGCTTGGGCGGTACTTTTAACTCCTCCGCCAATTTCCTGGCTTCAGTGCAGCTTATTTTCTTTTCTGTCGAAGCTTTTTCAACCGCTTCTAAAATCGCTGAACTCACATCCACTGTTCACACATCCTTTGTTATAATATTAATTGGGTCCGGGACCCACTTCCAGCCCCATCGCCCGCATTTTATTGATGCTTTTGACGGCAAGCAGGCTGACCTGGCGATGCCAGTCACCAGCGTGAGCGTCGCCGAGCAAACCGTGTTCGCTCCTTTTTCGCCCAGTAATCTGGGGTACAAACCAGGCTCATGCGGCGGGGGAGTAAATGTTTCTTTCTTATTGATTTCTTTAACTTAATTCCCTTACCAAATTTTCCCAAATTGTTCTCATATCTTTTGCCACGGTAGAGTCTGAGAATGCCACCACCGGGAGCCCTTTGATCTGGGCTTCGGTTACAACCCGGTCATAGTGAATCCTTCCTATAACGGTAATTCCACTCGCCGCAGCTTTTTCCTCAATGTTTTTAGTTGTCTCAGGATTGAGATCAAACTTGTTAATGCAGAGGAAAGCAGGTATTTTAAAATGTCCGGCCAGTTCAGCCACCCGTTCCAGGTCGTGCGCACCGGATACAGTGGGTTCCGTAACGATCAGCACGGCGTCGGCGCCGGTGATCGATGAAATGACCGGGCAGCCGATACCCGGCGGGCCGTCAACAATGATGTATGGTAGATTGTCTTTTTCAGCGAGCATTTTTGCCTGATTGCGCACCAGAGAAACCAGCTTGCCGGAATTTTCTTCTGCGATGCCGAGCCTGGCGTGGACCATCGGGCCGTAGCGGGTATCTGAAATAAACCACTGGCCGTTGACGGAGGGTGCAAATTCGATGGCTTTCTCCGGGCAAAAGTAACTGCAAACACCACACCCTTCGCAGGCTATATGGTCAATGAAATAAGACGGTTGTTTGCTCTCATCTTTGGTTACAGCATCGAACCGGCAGATTTCATGGCATTTTCCACAATTGCTGCATCTGCCGGGGACAATTCTGGCGCTCTTTCCACCGGTAAAATCTTCTGTTTTTTTTATCTNGGGCTTAAGCACCAGGTGCAGGTCTGCAGCATCCACATCACAGTCTGCCACCACTGACATTTCAGCCAGGGCGACCAGGGAAGCCGCCACGCTTGTCTTACCGGTACCTCCTTTGCCGCTGACAATTACTATCTCTTTCACCGTCTCGCCTCTTTCACAATAGAAATCAGGAGATCTTCGAAAACTCCCCGGTAACCAGGGGCAGCGGAAAATGCCAGTTCGCCTCTGGAATAAGCCTCGGCTATCCTGCGGTCGTCCGGGATCTCTGCCAGTAACTTGACTTCTCTTTCCCTGCAAAAATCACGGGCCAGGTTGTTATCCGGATCAGACCTGTTCACAACTACCGCGTGAGGGATACCCAGTTCTTTGATCATATCTAAGGCAAGGCCCAGGTCGTTCAATCCGAAGGGGGTCGGTTCGGTGACTAGAATTACGAAATCTACACCTTTAATTGCTGTGATTACCGGGCAGGAGGTGCCCGGAGGCACATCAACAATGTTTAATGAACTATTTTGGCTTGCCGAACGTACTGCTCTGATTAGCGGCGGGCTCATGGCCTCGCCGATATTGAGCTTGCCGTTGACAAAAGAAATTTCCCCGGCTTCTCCTTCTTCTACGAATCCAATTTCCCTGCCTTTTTCGGTAATTGCCGCAGCGGGACAGACCAACTGACAACCTCCACATCCGTGGCACATTTTTTCGAAAGTGAGGACATTTTTATTAATGCACAGAATAGCGCTGTATTGACAAATCTCCCCGCAGGCGCCGCAGGCAATACACTTTTCGGTATCAATTTCCGGAACCGGCACGTTGACCGGGTAGCGGCGCCTGATGCGGGGTTTTAGGAAGAGGTGCCCGTTTGGCTCTTCTACATCACAGTCCTTATAAGTGACTATATATCCTGCTTTCGCCGCCGCGTAGGCGAGGTTTACGGAAACAGTAGTCTTACCTGTCCCTCCTTTGCCGCTCGCCATGGCGACAGTCAAATTTGTTTCCATTTTATTTTCCCCCCGAAGGGTGTGCTATTTTCTACTCTTTACTTTCCAGTTCTTTTATGCGTTTTCTAGCCTGTTCAAGGGCACTTTCCAAGTAACCAGCTTCTTCCTTAAGGAGGTTTAGCTCATCCTCGCTGCTTACCGGAGGTGTAAAATGCTTTGCCAATAAGGAATGGGCAAAGTATCCGCCAAGTCCAACAAGCATTCCGGCAGCTAAGTTGGAGCGCTGCCAGCCGCGCCAGCCACCCAGGCCAAACCTTTGAGCTAAACTGGTACCAGGAAGAATATTGCTAATGCAAAATCCGCGTCCACGTCCTGTCATTATACCCATACCTAATGGACCGGTCCCATCAAATCCCGGCATAATACATTACCTCCCGCCTCAGTATTTTGTAAAGCTAACAGCGGCCCCTACCTTGGCCTCCACGTCCTTGGCCCTGACCGGCTCCCCGGCCACCACCCCGGCCACAGTGTCCGTTACCTTGACCTTGGCCTTGACCCTGTCCGGTACCAGTACCACACGGACCCAAACGCTTGCCTGCTCCCGGACCCCGGCCCTGTTGCCCTGTTCCATCTCTCCTTGGCATCCGCTATACCTCCTTATAAATCAATTTGCTAAAACTTAAATCCAGTGACCTTCCACATCTGCTTCCTTCGCTTCTTCAAGTAACCCTTTTTTAAAATTTTCCAGAGTATCTGCTACCGTGCCCCCGGCACCAGTGAATATCTTAACACCAGCAACATTTAGTGTTCGAAAGGCTTTTGGTCCACAATGCCCTGTGATCACAGCTTCTACTCCATAGCGGCTGACTTTTTCCGCTGATTGAATACCTGCGCCTTGAGCAGCGTTCAGGTTTTGGTTGTTACTCACGGCCTGGTAATCACCCGTATCTGTATTAACCACGATAAACCAGGTACACCGGCCAAACCTAAGATCTACCATACTTTCAAGGTTCTGTCCCTGGGCAGAAATTGCTACTTTCAACGATTCACACCTTCTCCCGATTTAACTTTCCTTATTTAATTACTAGTCAATAAAAATCGCCAATAATCATTACCTTTAGGTACACACTAAATTTTGTTATGGTCACTGTTTCATAATATTATATATACCATAAATCAATATTGTCAATAATATTATGATACCAATTTTAATCAAAATTAAATATATTATTTTAAGTAACCTCAAATATTGCTTATAATTATTTGCCGAGATTTCACTACTACTAACTACCGATTATCCGAGTTGCTCTCTTTTTTGGATGGATTCAACCATAGACTCAATCTCTCTTTTCGAATCCGGCAGGACCCGTATGACCCAGTCTATAACAGCTTTATCGAAAGCCTCCACGGCCATACAAGAACAATGTAATTTTTGTTCGGGTAAACCGTGCAAAGCTTCAACAACATCCTGGTCATTTATTTTTAGGGCTTCCATTATCGGCTTACCTTTCACCAGTTCGCTAAAAACGCTAGAGGTAGCAATAGCTGCCGGGCAGCCATGCACTTCATACTTTATGTCCATTAAACGACCGCCGTCGACTTTTATATATATCTTTACGTAATCGCTGCAGGAAGGATTACCTGCCGTTCCGATTCCATCAGCATTGTCAATCTTTCCTACATTACTTGGATTCATAAAATGGCCCATTACTTTTTCATTATCATAGATACTCGTTTCCATAACAGCTCATTTCCTATTCAGCTATTTCAATAAATTTACTAAAATACCGTCGCACTGAACAAAAGTAAGTCAATCGGCATGTCAAACGTACTTTTTACTTCTAGAACATTTATTCGCCTGGAACATTATCTCGTACACCTCTTTGGATTGTGGTCATTAGCTCATAAACATTATAGTTCTCACCTGCATAAATAATCAATGATTATACCTAAATATCTTAAGTATTAATTTATAATTTATTTATATAAACAGACTTGATATTAGTATCATGGTATATTGATCGCAGCTATACTATCTTGAACAGTATTTCTTAAGACAGTAAAAATCCTTCCAGACAATTTCAATAATTTAACATTAGCTTATTTACAAATTCTATTAGTATATATATAATAAACCTGTAAATTGTATTTATAAGGGAGCGATTAAATGTCTACATGGGATGACGACAAACCAATGCTAAACATTGGCATAGTGGCACAATTTCTTGAAGTTCACCCTGAAACACTCCGCATATGGGAAAAAAATAAACTAATCCATCCGGCAAGAAAAAATAAGCAGAGGTTATATTCAAATAATGACCTGAAACGGTTGAAGTTTATTCACAACCTAATTAATGTAAAAGGTCTAAATATCGCGGGTGTGCAACAGGTTCTCGCTATGTACTCCTGCTGGAAAACTAAAAGTTGCTTGGATAGCCAAATCAGAAATAAAAGTGAGGCAGTAAATAAGTCCAAACCTTGCTGGAAGGAAGAAGAATCATATTGCATAGTGATTCAGGATCAAGCTGACCTTTGCAACAACTGCAAATATTATCAGAATAGTTATGGGAACACTGATTAATTATCGGTTTTCTTTTACAGACTGTTTCAGCCAGTATAAAAATTCCCTTTCATGATGTGTTTTTCCCTAAAAACAAACCAAGAAGCAAAAATGTCTTACATTACGACAGTTCTTGTATTGTGATATAATTTTAATATAAATACCCGCTGCATAAATCAGCGGGCATTTATTATCACGAACGGAATTATCGTTATCATGGCAACTCGGCTGTCATAGTGCACTTTGATTTACCATAAAATACTTATACTCGACTATATTCTACAGGGTCCTAAATTAAATGGGATCAAAGTCCTAATTATTTATAAGAATGAACCTTTCTTTAATTCAACATCCAAATTCTTTAGATTCTCTTCTGCTTTTTTTAACATCCTCTCAGATATGTCTATACCAATAAATTTAGCATTAATTTCGCCTGAACAATTTATTAATCATTGCTCCAGTTCCAGTGCCTATATTGAGCATAGAAGACGGACAATACGATTTAACCAGATCAGCTATTCTTGTCATAGCATCCTATAAATATACCAAGATTGGCAAAATCATCATCATATGTTCTGCCCATTCGTCAAACTTTTCTGTAATATCTTTACAGCATCTTGACATTTTTAATCAAACCTTACATAGAGTTTTATGTAAAACTCATGACTTCCAAAGCTATGAAATTGAGGCAAGTTGTCCTTCACAGAATGCCTTTTTCAACATAAATTAAATAAAAAGGGCTGTAATAAGTGTTTAAGTTTAATCCTTTTAAGAGGAAAAGACCATCGCTAAAGGCTTCTCAAACCGGTGAAATAATTGAAAATCAGCTAGAAATTATAATCGGAGATATTTTAGTCAAAATAGTGCGTATTACAACAACCAAACCCCAAAATGAGCTTACAGCCGTTATTCCCCGTGCTGAGATTCGCCGTAAATGCTACAAAAACGGAGTGCCGGCTACTGAAGAAGAAATTATCCTAAATAGCATCACCCTGGTAGACGCTCCCCAACATCCAACTGAAAATAGAAAGGAGCTTAATGAGCGACCGGAGCGACCGTCGTCAACAAGTTAAGCAACTTTTCCTTCCGCCTGCTCTTTTATCATTTTTAACATTTTAAACCGTATCCAGCCACTGTATGGTCTTATTACTGTCCAGTAAAGTCGGAACAAGGATTTTGCCTGATCCCCCAGGCATAAAATTCTTGTTTCCATTGAGAAAATTACAATATCAATAATATGACCATACCACCGGAAGGTTGCCAAAATTCCCCACCAGTCCTATTACAACCTCTTGATTTTCTATTTCCTCAAGAAGGGAAAATCCTCCTTCCTTTATTGATTCTTCAATTATTAACTGTGTTGGTGATTGATTTTCCGGTACTCGGCCCGGATTTAAACGGCTGTAAATGCCTCTTAACGAAAAGAAGAGTTTTAATAGTTCTTGATTTACTCATGTCCAAATTGTTAATAGCTTCAAATACCTTCTCCGGCGGCGACTGAATAACAATTTATGTCTTTCGGCAAAATCATATTCTGGCAGATAATAGTTTAGTCTCTGGTTATCTGCATCCTGCATTTCAAGCCAAAAACAGCCTGACCCCCAATACTGTTTTAATGAACTCTAAAGCTTAATTGTTTCAGGCTCGCCTGTCATTGAGTAGAAAGTAGCCTCACCATCCTCTACATAAAACACCTCAAATATTGAGTCCTCGACTGAGTACATTTTTGCAAGGGCGGGCATTACCTCCAGTGCTTTTGCTTTTGCTTCAGGGGTGGAATTAAACACGGCCTTCCCCATAAGGCGTATCCATTTCCGGTCAGGCGATGTTGTGCTTACCTCAAAATACGGGTTTGCTTTTAACTGTTTGTATACATTCTTCTGATTATTTGTACAGAACCAGAGCTTCCCTTCAAACTCCATAACAAAACCAAAAGGACGAACCCTAGGCTTGTCGCCGTCAACAGTGGCAATGTAAAAAATGGGGTTGTCGGTTAAAAACTTTAGAACTTCATTCATAATTATGGCTCCTTTACTTTTATTTTCTTGCATGATATTATTATAAGTGAAAGACATTAAATATCAAGTATGCAGTTATATCAGACTTAATCAGTATTTTATGAGTATTGGAGAATAAGCCATGAACAGTAAAAAGGAATTTTCCGAGGAAATGAACTCTTGTCCTGTAACATATGCATTAAAAATCATTGGTGGAAAGTGGCAGCTCCCGATAATATGGGTACTTAGTAAAAACGGGACACTGCGATATAACGAGTTAAAAAGAAAAGTTGCCGGCATAACTAACATGATGCTAACTCAATCTTTAAAAGATTTGGAGGCAAACGGCTTAGTCAACCGTGTTCAACACATGGAGATACCTCCACGTGTAGAGTATTCTCTTACCGACGCTGGCATGAGTCTGCTTCCGGCACTCGACGAACTTACCAGATGGGGTGCAGAGCAAATGAAAAAACTTTAGGGGGTCAGGCTCAAGTTAAGAACCTGCATAAATCACCCTTTTGTGATAATGAGACATCCCCCTTTCTCTACAAAGGGCAAAGTCAAATATTCTTTTAGACTGTCTATCAAAGCTATACCATTGTCGTTAAGTGATACAGTTACAACCCTGCGGTCTTCCTCACTCCTGTCCCTCTTTAACGTAATAAGACTTATACAAATTCTACTTATTCTCTATAGACATGTTTTTGAAATAATGTTACCATGAAAAAAATAAAACCTATCCAGGAATCCCCGGTTATGCCGGGGATGATAAGGGAACCGGGTGCAAATCCCGGACGGTCCGGCCACTGTGAGTGTGGAGCGGCTCCCGATATGCCACTGGGTTCAGATACCTGGGAAGGCGGGAAGCACGCTATGAGCCACGAGTCAGGATACCTTCCTGAATAGTATTGTACTTCTTACGGCCTTCCACGGAAAGGTCAGTGGTTGCAGGTGAGCTGTTTTTATGCAGTATTAAGAGCTCATTCATTTGTTGATCGCCCTGGCTTTTCAAAAAAGGCCAGGGTTTTAATTTACCCCAAAAGCTAATTAAAACTAATAATCGTTCTGAGTAAGGAGGGAGATTCACATCAAATACCTGAGCATTTTTAATAAAATGATAAAACTTAAAAAGGCGTTGGCGTTACTGGTGTTGCTGAGCTTTATTAGCACCACCGCAACTATCCTTGGAGTCGCATTACAACCTTGTCATGGCGGTACACTTTCGACTGCCGAGATGTCTGCCGGGGCAGTTGATTTTATCAACACGAAGTACCAAAGCGGTGAAAATATTGACGGCTATGCCGCATACATCTTGGACCTGGCTGGAGAGAACCTGGCGGCGGACAAATGGACGGCCGGCAACAAGACTTTGAAAAACAGGATTGAAAACCTGGCCGACCTTCTCGGGGACAACAATAGTTTAATCACATATATAACGTCCACNCAGAACGCCGACGGCAGCTTCGGACCNTANGCCAACGAGTACGGNACCAAGGCACCGCTGCAGGCTCTAGCGGCGATTAAGGCCGACACCGCCGGCACCGCCGTATACGAACAGGTAAATAGTTCCATTGCCCTTGCCGTTTCCTATTATAAAAACGGCTATCAGAGTGGAAACATGCCTTATGTTGCAACCGGCTGGAGTTTTGACTACCGCTGTGTGGAGGCGCTTGTCGCCGCCGGCGAGGACCTCTCGTCGGGCAGTTGGACAAATGGGGGCAGCTCTTTAAAAGAAGCGGTAATCGCTTCGGCCGGTGCCGCGGCGGCAAACCCGGTGGCACAAGACGCCGTGTCTCTGGCCAAGGAACTTACCGTCCTCCACGCTGTTTACCCCGCTTCGGCTGACATTGATACTCTGGCTGACGCGATAATAGCCAAAAAAGACACCTCCATTCCGGGGCAAATATACTTTGGCGGCAGCATTTACGATGACGTTTTTGTCCTGACCGCCCTGGGCAAGACAGGCAGGCTTGGTGATATCGACCAGAGCAAGGCCTTTGCTTACCTCAACACATTCAAAACTGTCCATAATAACAGTTGGGGTATGCCCGCCGGGGCAGCCTGGGGAAGTTATTCGGTTGAGGAATCCGACCTGACGGCACAGGTGATTGGCGCGCTAAGCTACTTTGACGACGCGAACAACCAGGGCAGTAACGTTTACAACTCCATACAGGACGGCCTGGCCTACCTGTCCGACATCCAGGACCAAGACACGGCGGCCATAACGGCCCAGTGGGACAGCACGTTCGCCACGGCCGAAACTCTCATCGCCTTGAAATCACTAGGCAAGACCTACGACGAATATGCCGGCGCCTCGTCGTCCTGGATGAAAAAGTCCAAAACCAAGACTATCGCCCAGTGCCTGCTGGCGTTAAGCAGGTGGAAAGACGACAATGCCCGCCAAGACCGGCTGGCCCGCCTGCTGGCAGGCAGGCAAAAGACCGCCGATCAGGACGGCAAGGGTTCCTTCGAAAACAGCGTCTATAGCGATATGTGGGCCTTTATCGCCTTGGGTGAGGCAGGTAAAATAGACAGCATCGACACCACCGGAGCGAAAGACTACATCCTGTCCAAACAGGGTGCTGACGGCTCGTGGGGCGAAAGTTTCGGAGACGTCTACTACGCCGATTTTCTGTCCACCACCCAGGCCATCCGGGCACTCACCTACCTGCCGGATGCGTCAAGCCGGCAGGTTCAGGCTGCGATTGACAACGGCCTTGCCTACCTGAAAGGTCTACAGCAGGCAGACGGCGGAGTTTATTCCACCTGGGACGATCCGGCGATAGATAACTCCGAGCTTATCGTCACCCTGTACAAGCTGGATAAAGACCCTTCCGCCGGCGAATGGAAAAATACGGAAGAATTAACCCCAGTCTATTACCTGTTGAACAATACCATGAACGCTGACGGCAGTTTCGGCACGACCAAGAACGTGTTTGGAGCGGCTGAGGCCCTTTCGGCTTACCTGTTGGTAAATAGTCAGGGCGGCACTGGCGGAGGCGGCCAACAGCCTTCAGAGCAGGTTGAGTACCGCGTAAAGATTGCCGTGGTGGGGATGAGCGGAGAACTCCTCTACGGCCCGGGGCGCGTGACCGTAAGCACGGACGGCCGATGGGGGGATACTGCGCTGGGCGCATTGCACGCTACCGGCTTGAGTTACAATGCCGACCAAGACACCGGGTTCGTGAGCAAGATCGAAGGGCAGGCCAACAGCGGCATGAACGGCTGGATGTACAAGGTAAACGGCGAAGTAGCGGCGGTATCGGCCAAAGACAAACAGTTAAGCGCAGGAGACCGGATTATCTGGTGGTACAGCGAGGACATTAATTCCAGCGGCCCGGACTGGAACGACCTGCTTAACGGAACTAACGTCGTGCCCGCCGTCACAATAACTGCTGAAAAACTGCCGCTCGGTCTACAACCTACGAAGGAAACACTGGAAGCTCTGGAGAACCTGGACCAACTGCTGAGAACGAATACGGATGCGACTGAATTAGACCTCCTGGATAAGGCAGATAAGACTGTAGTTGTGGCGGGAGAAGAAAAACTCCCGGGCAGGTCCGAATTCCTGGCCCTCCTCAAAGAACTTGCCGGAAATACCGTCGACCTGGCCCAAAAAGTAGAAGCAGCGAAGGACACTGTAGTAGCTGACAAGCTGGGCGAGATAGGTCTGGTTATTCCCGGCGGCGCTTTGGACCAGAATCAAACGATTACCGTTAAAAAGGCAGGTGCAGGTTCATCAGATGAAGGCACGGGCAGCAGCGGGACACCGCCTGCCGGCTACCGGCAGGTCGCGCCCGTGTACAGCTTGGGGCCTGATGACACCCGTTTCGACGTACCGGTAACCCTGGCTTTGAAAGTAGCCATACCGCCCCTGGTCAGACCGGACAATTTAGTCCTGGCCTGGTACGATAAAGGTAAAGGGATATGGTTCGCCAGCCCGGCAGTAGTGGACATCGGTAGTGGGATAATCTTGACAAAAATAAGTCATTTTTCCGACTATACTGTCCTGGCCAGGCAGGAGAGAAAGTCCTTTGACGACATAAATCCGACCACCGCCGGCTGGGCTGTGGAACCTGTCGAGCTGTTGGCCGGCGCCGGTGTGGTGGAAGGAACAGACGGGAAACGTTACGAGCCGGACCGGTCAATCACCAGGGCCGAGTTGGCCAGTATACTGGTCAAGGCTTTGAACCTCCAGGCAGCAAGCGGCAAAATCACCTTTAAAGACGTGACAGGAACTGAATGGTATTCCGGTTATATTGCCGCTGCATGCCGGGCGGGGCTGGTCAAGGGATACGAAGACGGCACTTTCTGTCCCGACAGAACGGTTACCAGGGAAGAGATGGCTGCCGTCCTGGCGCGGGTGTCGGATCTGGGTGCCTCGCCTGACGCCAAACTGCCTTTTACAGACGCCGGCGAGGTTTCCTCCTGGGCGGCGGATAGCTTGGCCGCGGTGGTGTCCGAAGGGCTGATCAAGGGCTACCCCGACGGTACCTTCCAGCCCCGGGGCACGGTGACCAGGGCCGAATGCGCAGTAATGATTTACCGTGCGCTGACTAATTATTAAATAAGATTATTAAGTTTGCTTAAGCGTAATTCGAGGTGCTTACCAACGGGCTCATGTTCGCCCTTTAAATTGTTTGAGCTCATTCACCCTCGGGCTCGGTCAAACTCGCTCGCTATGCTCACTCAAACAGTTCCCTCGCTATTCCGAGGGTGGTCCTAATACAATAGGTGTGACTTGCAATGGCGATACTGTAGTAACACTAATATCATAAAGTGGCTCTCGCCATTGCCGTCCTCAAAATCGCCCTCCAGGTAAGCACCACGAATTACTGAACTAACTATATAATACTTTATAATAATGTTAGGAGCAGGTGAACCGGCTGTCAATAATTTCCTTTTATAGAAACCGCACTGTTTGCTCTTGGGCAGGGTTCAGCTACAATACTGAGGAGAATACTGGTTATGAAAAAGAAATTTTTATGGTACATCGTCCCCCTGCTGCTGATATTGGGCTTGCTGGTATCTGCAATCCACGCGAACAGACAGGACGAAAACCTTGTCCCGCCGGATGTGGTCGGCAACGACACAACCCCTGCCGCTCCCGTTCTGGAATCCTCAGGGGAAACCCACGATGCAGCGCCAATACCCGCCGCGACAAACAATTTAAATTCGCCTGATAAAGAGGGGACAGTTGCAACAGATCCCGGTTCTTTGCCGGCGCCTGTCAAAGATTCCCTTCCTACTTTGACTGAATCCACCGTCAGCGAGGCAGTGCTGGTCAACATCGCAGTGATGGGAAAAAACGAAGAACTGCTCTATGGCCCCGGCATGGTTAAACTCTCGAAAAACAATCCCTGGGGGGCTACCGCTCTGGGAGCGTTGGAGGCCACAGGATTGCCGTATGATGTTTCCAAGCGTTTTCCCGATTTTGTCGAGGCCGTCGCGGGTCTGCGCAATAAGGGACAGGCCGGCTGGCTCTACAAAGTCAACGATGAAGTTCCGCTAGTCGCTGCTGATAAAAAGCTAGTGACAGCAAACGACAGGGTGATCTGGTGGTACAGCAGCAGCATAAATGACACGCCTCCCAATTGGGAGGAACTGGTCAGATAGTTGGTTTAAACCGGGAGAAACCCACTATGAAGTAATCTCAGACGGGCAAAAACAGGTGCTGGTCGCAGACACCGCCCCGTTCCTGCAAAACGGCCGCACTTTCGTGCCCTTACGCCACCTGGCCCTGGCCCTGGGCGTGCCCGAACAGGGCATAGGCTGGACACCTGCGACCCAGACCGTGACCCTGGCCGGTAACGGTGTTACCGTCACCCTGGCCGTGGGAGATAACATCCTTTACGTTAATGACCGGCCGCTGCAGATGGATGTGGCGCCGCTGCTGGTACCGCCCGGACGCACCTGCCTGCCCGCCCGTTACGTGGCCGAAGCCTTCGGATACACGGTCCAGTGGGACGAGATGGAGCAGTCTGTCGTTATTTCCGGGCAGTGATTCACGACCCGGCCGGCACTCTTCAGAACAGGAGCCTCTACCATGTTGCAGAGATTCTTTTACCAGGAGAAGGGCCTTTTCCTGCAAAGCCTGCACCCCGCCGCATCGATAACTTTCATAGCGGTTCTGCTTGTGCAAGCTGTCATCTTCTACCACCCCTTTTACCTGATTGGCATACTGATGGTGGCTCTCCTGGCCCTTTGGGCGGCAGACGGGCTTACAGCCTGGGAAGGCTACATGAAAGTCGCCCTTTGGATGGTCGTGCTGGTCATGGCAATCAACCCCCTGGTAAATCACAACGGAAATACAGTGCTCTGGCAGGGACCGTGCCTGCCCCTTTTCGGACGGCTTACGATCACCATGGAGGCCGTTTCTTACGGCGCCGCCATGGGCGTTCGGCTTTTAGACATAGTGAGCGTATTCTGCTTGTTCAACCTCATCGTACACCCTGACCGTTTCTTCAGCTTGTTTTCCACGTTTGCCCGCAAATCAGCCCTGGTTGTTTCGCTGGCGACACGACTGTTGCCGGTGATGTTCGCTGCAATGCAAAATATCAGGGAGGCGCAGCAGTTGCGGGGAGTCGATTTCAGCAAGGGAACGCTGAGAGAGCGGGCCGTGAAAAACGCTTCCCTGTTCAACATCCTACTCGTCTCTTCCCTGGAAGATTCCTTGCAGGTGGCCGAGGCGATGCATGCGCGGGCCTTCGGCAGCGGACCACGTTCCCGTTACCGGCGGGATGTTTTCCGTCCGAGGGACGGCATATGTCTGGCCGGCAGTATCTTCTCCCTGGGTGTCTCGGTTTACAGCCTGGCGCGCGGTCTGGGAACTTACACGTTTTTTCCGGAATTAAGCAGCCTTTTCAACGGTAGCCTATCATTGCCTGCTCTTGCCGCTGTTTTGGGTGGACTGTCCCTGCCGGCCTTGCTTAGTTGGGGGTGCAATCATTGTCATTATTTGAAGTTGAAAATCTGACCTATTATTATCCTGAAACGGAACAGCCGGCGCTGCATAATGTCAACATATCCATTGAAGAAGGGGAATTCCTGCTGATAGTAGGGAGTTCCGGTTCCGGCAAGTCCTCCCTGGCCCGGGCGCTGACAGGGTTGATCCCCGATTTCTACGGTGGCAGGATAGGAGGAAAAAGTTTATTATAAAAAAAGGGACATCCGGTCTATCAGCAGGCGCGACCTGGCCAGAGAGGTCGGGATTATCTTTCAGGACCCGGAGAAGCAACTGGTCATGACCGGTGTTGAGGCAGAAGTGGCTTTTGGACTGGAAAACATCGGCCTGCCCCAGGCAGAGATGTTCCGCCGGGTGGCCGAGGTNATGNGCTTTCTCGGCCTGGCCTCACTTAAAGCAGAGTTTACCGCCACCCTGTCCGGCGGTCAGAAGCAAAAACTGGCCCTGGGCTCGGTACTGGCCATGCAGCCGCACGCGCTCATCCTGGACGAGCCGACTTCCCAACTGGATCCGGCTGCCGCGGAGGAATTCTTCAACTTAATCAAACGGCTAAACGAGGAGATGAACTTGACCATCATCTTGGTTGAGCAGCGCCTGGACCGGTGCTTTCACCTGGCGGACCGGGTGGTGGTAATGGAGAATGGGCAAATCGTACGGGACGGCCTGCCGGGTGAAATAGCCACATGGCAGGTGAAAAACGGCCTGCCTTTCGTACCGCCGGTTGCCGCCCTTTTCGCCCGTACCGGTTCGCCCGACGTGCCCCTCACTGTTAAAGAAGGACGCAGTCTGCTCAAAAAAAAGCTACGGGACGGCGACAAGGGGAGGGACTTTGCCCTGGTTCAACAGGAACAGGCTGTGTCATCACCCGGGGGAAAGCCGGTTGTTGAAGTAAAAGGCCTGTGGTTTGCTTATCCGAACGGACGGGAAGCATTGCGCGGCATAAATCTTTCCGTCAACACGGGTGAATTCCTGGCCGTGCTGGGGGAAAACGCCGCCGGCAAGACTACTTTATTAAAAAACCTGGCGGGACTTCTAAAGCCGAATCGCGGGAAGGTGACAATTATGGGCTGTGACACCAGGCAGGCTACTCCGCAGCAACTGGCCCGCACCGTCGGCTACCTCTCCCAGAACCCCAACGACTACCTTTTTCAGGATACCGTAGCAGAGGAATTGCACTTCACCCTGACAAACCTGGACCTGACCGACGAGGGTCGAGTCGACCGGCTGCTGGAAAAGCTGGACCTGACCCGCCATCGGCAAGCCAACCCGCGTGATTTGAGCAGCGGGGAAAGGCAGCGGGTGGCTCTGGCCTCGGTAATGGTGGCCGGCCCGCGGCTTCTGGTGCTGGACGAACCGACACGGGGCCTTGATTACGGCCTGAAAGCCAGGTTGGGCAGCCTGCTGCGGGAAATTGCGAAAGACGGAACGACAGTGCTCGTAGTAACTCACGACGTGGAGTTCGCAGCGGAATACGCCTGCCGTATAGTGATGCTTTTTGACGGCAGGGTCGCCTTCGACGGGCTGAAGCACGCGGCGCTCGGCAGTTCAATGTTTTACGCGCCGCAAATTAGCAGATTGTTCCGGGGCTTCGACAGTGGCGTGCTTACTTTCCGTGAAGCACTGGAGTGGATGCGTCTTTCCCAATGTTAGGAAGGAAGTGACTTGTTGTCAGCGTTTAATTCAAAATGGAATTTCCCCATTTTCCTTCTGGCCATAACCGGTCTGCTGGCCTTTTCCGTCACCGCCGGCAGCCCTATAAAACCAAACTGGAGCCTGCTTTCAGCCGCCATAGTATGCGTTGCGATTCTTTTTTTATACTGGGGCTTCGAGAAAAGCCGCGCTTCCACCAGGGAAATTGTCGTCATCGCAGTGCTGGGAGCGATTGCGGCCCTGGGGAGGGTGTCGTTGGCAGCCTTGCCGAATATTCAGCCCGTCACCTTCCTGGTTATTGTCACCGGTTATGTTTTTGGGGCGAGAACCGGGTTTATGGTCGGTTCTACCGCCGCTCTGGCATCAAATTTTTTTCTCGGGCAAGGCCCGTGGACTCCCTGGCAGATGTTTGCCTGGGGACTGGCCGGTTCTTCCGCCGCTTATTTTAGGGCTGCCTTCCCCGGTGCCGGAAAATGGGCCATGCTCGTCTTCCAGTTTACCTGGGGCTACCTTTTCGGATGCATTATGAATGTCTGGACCTGGACCGCTTTCATCTACCCCGTGAGTTGGCAGTCCTTCCTGGCCACCTGGGCCGCCAGTATCTGGTTTGACACCTTCCACGCCGCGGGCAACGTGATTTTCCATCTCTTTTTTGGCGCCGGGGTTATAAAAGTTTTACAAAGGATTAAAAAGAAGATTGAAGTGAGCCGCCTGCCGGTTCAAAATATATCCACAATACATCCCCCACTTATATAGCCTCAAAACGCTATACTGTGCCTGAATCTACACTTTGTTTTAATTAAACAGTTCAATGAAACTGAACACCCCAAATATTTTCATTTATTGAAAAGGCATGATATTTTTCATAATCCTGAATCCGTGAACTTTTAACTTAAAAAACCAAGAAATCTGGCAAAAATCCCCATATAATAGAATTAACGAGGGACAATCCCGAGTTTAATCTTTCACCTGCGGGGTGCATACATGAAATTCATAATCGAACAATCTAATGAGGGCCTGACACCTCATTCTGGATTAGCTTTAGTTGGCGCATTATTGAATAGAACCGCCTTAAAGTTACGACTGGATAAAACCAAAGTCCCAGGTGTTTCTACACCGCAGATCACTCACGGCGAAGTTGGTACAGCTTACATCGGCCTTCTATGTCAAGGAAAAAGCGACTTTGATCACATTGAACCATTTCGTGAAGACAATTTTTTTGCGTTGGTACTGAATCTAAAGGATACACCGTCAAGTCCGACATTCCGGCAGCGTCTGGATATGGCTGCGCGTAACCCTCAATGGAACGAGATCATCCTTGAAGAGTCTGTAAAGCTGATAAAAAATAGTTCTGCACCATTGACGGCGATTTGTCTTGGAACCCATGAGGCACAACGACAGTACCTGCCTTTGGACATTGATACAAGGGATTTGACGGATTTGCCCCGATTTTTGCCTATTTAGCCCGGGAAGGATACGGCATTAACACCGAACTCCGCCAGGGAAAAGACCATAGCCAAAACGGGACAGTCGAATTAGTGAGCAATTATGTGGCCAATAAAACCATGCTCCCTTTCCAGGCGAATTTCCGGCGTAAAAAAAGCGGTACCCGTTAACTTAGTTAAATCAACTCATGGCGGCTAAGTAAGACAGATAAAACTTCCTACAACCGGGATTATAAAGAAAACTTGTTTTCTTTTTCAGTCGGTTTTTTAAAGGGTATTACCTTCCCTATGGATTTCCTGGGTAATTTGTTGTGGCAAGATTCACATCCTCCACCACAGCCAGTTTTATTGCCAACAAATACTTTACGCCAAAACACCTGCCATTTCTCTTCTACTTGTTCTATCCTGGTCTCAACTTCATACTGGGGACCATGTTTTTGACTGGCTAATCTAGCTTCTGTAGTAGCAACAATACTTGCAATTTTTAACGCTTTCTCCTTAGAATCATAGAACTTCTCTAACTTTACCCATTCCATTATGAATCGCTCCCTCTAGTAAACACTTTTCTCTTACCTATCATAACCACTTGATTAAAGATACTTCAATAATTTTTTCAGAGCTTCTGCCATTATTTCTGTCCTTAGATAGCAAAGAATATATTTCTTCAATAAATCCCCCACGGGTATCATTATTAAGAAGTACCTGGTCGCTCCAATCCATCGCCCCTGAGCTTTACAGGCACGTTCCGCCTCGGATGACTGGTTAGTAACAGTGGTGCCGTCCCACCCACGCCCTTACGGTATGCCTGTGCTATCTGCCGTTCCTCATTAATTAACTATTTATAGTCTCCTGTCCCTCTGATAGGCTGCCCATTCTCCACTTTCAAAAAGGTGCACCGGGTGGGCAATAATGCATTTATCCTCCGGGTGCAGATCAAACTTTCGGTTCCCGGTGTCGACAAGCGCTTTGTTTCTGAAATATCCCAGCTTGTTGCTTCTCCTGAAAACGAGGTTTTACAAAAGCAGATATATAACCGGATTTTGCGAAAGATTCTGGAGCTCGACGGCAGTAAACACATCCCCGATTTCATCGCCTGGCCGCAATAATTTTGCGATTCCGGGAAGCCGGTAGCCGGCAATGGCCTCAATGATGTCTTTTCATATTTCTCCATAACCTCGTTGGGAGTCCATCCCTTTAACTCCCAGTGAGGAATGTTATTCCAAATATCCATTAACACCTGCGCTGCCTTATTTGCCTCATCAAAGGAATCCAGCACAACGTTATCAAGAACCATTTGCACCACTTCGCCGGGACGGTTATCATTGCACATTGCATCCATTATCTCAAGCAGCCCAAGTTTGGTCATCTCTTTTGTCTTGTCATTAATGACTTCCTGTCGCGTCACCATCCATTTATACAACTTCTGTCCATGCTTCGTCCAGAGGAAATCCACACGATCTTCCACAACAGCCTGACCATCTTCAAAAGATACCGGACGAAAGGGAATCTCCGGCCTGCTTTGATGTCCGGCGATAACCCGCACCGGATCTTCCATCCCTGTATAGCTATATATTTTATCCAGTTGTCTTAAAGAGAAGTTCCGGCCGAAAAAATACTCACGAATCACTTTCTAATTCAAAGTTTTCATAATAGTATTCTTGCATAAAGTCACCAAGTCCCCAGCCAATATCGCTGCCCATCACCATAACATCCCTGCATCTCTTTTCAAAAACGTCTTGCAGGTTATTCTCCAGGATATAATCGATTGCTTTTTGATACATTTGAGCTATATTATTATAAAATTTTTCATCAATATCTCCATAAGTATCAGTAAATATTACACCATTTTCTACGTAAGTCATCATCAACTCAGCTAAGTATACTGGATTCCTGGATATCTTTTTGAAATCGCTTATAGCTTTCTTTAAGATTGAATACCTTAGCCGCCCAATCCCTCTCTTTGGGAAAAATTCGTTTTGTATTACCTCTCTGTATTTATTCATTAGAATTTCTTCTTCATCGGGCTTAACTTTAAGATAATAAAATTCCTTTACTTTATCATTGATTTTAAACAATTCTACAATCTCTTCCCTTAGTTCCTTATCTGTTTTTGTTAACAAGTACTTTTTTAAATCTGTAATTTTTATACCCATGTTTCTTCTCCCTAAAATTATTCGTCATCGGAAATTTTATCGTTTACCTGTTTCGATGAAATGCCCCAATAACCATATCCCTGGGTTATACCACACCATCATCTTCATCTAACTTATAAAACTAAAACCTTTTATTCAATTTAAAATCAACAAATCCTGCATTTTTTGCATATTACCAACTAATGAAAATCGCAAAAAATATCCGCCAGCCCCCCACTCGTCTACAAAAATTAAATAAGGGATTTCCACCGTAAAATGTGAGAATCCCTTGTCTCCAAATTCAACCGGCCTTTAACCCACCGAGATAAGCTTTCCTAACATTAACCCGTTTTGATGGACACGGGGAATGGCTGGTACAATAAAACCAGTGGAGGTGTCCATCATGAAACGTTTTGATAAGAATTTTACAGAAGAAGCGAACCGTCTGATACTGGACCTAGGGTGGCCAACAGCAGCAGTAGCTAAAACAGAAGAACAATCATCAGCTAAATGATTAACAATGATTGGTCTGTTCCCTGATACTGCCATAGATGATAATGTTGCATTAGTATATCAGTTAAAAGTCCTAATAAAACAAGGTTAAGGCAAAAAGCTATTGGCCTGGAGGATGAAGTTTTTGAGTAATATGCTTTCTGCCTGGTCAATAAGAACATTATATAGATGCTACAAAATATATAAAAATATTTTATTAGACTAACAAGATATATTGACAAGAAATATATTAAAATATACTCTGCTATTCGCAATAATATTTTCAATGTCTGCCCTAATGGCTGCATGTTCTTCAAAAACCGAATCAGGTAATCGGGGCTAGCCAGGATAATTCCTGGCAAGGGGTCAATGAAAACAAAAAGCTCATTGTTGGGCTCTGTGCAGCATATCCCCCATTTGAATCAAGGAACGAGAAGACCGGAGAAATCGAAGGTTTTGATATAGACCTTGCAAATGCATTGACCAAAGAACTCGGAATAGGTGTAGAAATCAAGGATGCGGAATGGCAAGCTCTCCTTGGAGGACTGACAAAAGGTGATTACGATGTTTTAATTACATGTATGTCAAAAAAGGAAGCAGCAGCAGAAAATGTTAATATGAGTGACGTTTATTATAACCTAAATGATATAGTAGTAGTTCGAGAAGATGAAAAAAATATTAATTCACCGGATGATCTTAAGGGTAAGGTTATTGGTGTACAACTAGGCTCGGGTAGCGAGCAAATTGCAGATAAGATACAAGGGCTTAAGGAAATAAAAAGATATAATTACAACCCGGAAGCCTTCATTGATTTGAAAAATAAAAGAATTGATGCAGTTATTGTTGGGTATGCTTATGCTGTAAATCAACTCAAAGAACAAAAAGGCTTCAGGATACTGGAAAAACCCCTTGAATCAGCTGAAATAGTAATGGTTCTAAGAAAAGGGGAAGACAGTCTTACACAGAAACTTAACGAAGCTCTATCTATAGTAAAGAAAAAAGGTGTATATAACCAATTGGTAGACAAATGGTTAACAGTTTAGGTTTAATTAAGGGTGAACATTATGTTTACCCTTAAAATTTGAGTGGAGGTACAGGTTTGAAATTCGGGATTATTGTTGATAACTGGATATTTTTATTATCTGCGGCTCTGCTGACGATAAAGATAACTGTAGTATCCTTTATATTGGCTTTGATAATTGCTTTCATAGTCGGAACACTAAGGTGTGAAAAATTGCCTGGAGCAGTTGAAAAGATGTTATCTGTATACGTTGAAATATTCAGAGGTACTCCGCTATTAATTCAGCTTTTCTTTATTTATTACGGCTTGCCTTCAATAGGAATAAGTATACCTGGTTTTATAGCCGCGATTATTGGTCTTGCCCTTAATAGTGCTGCTTACATGTCAGAAATTGTTAGAGCTTCTATTAATTCTGTACCTGTTGGACAGAAAGAGGCATCTTTTGTATTGGGGTACAACAGATTCCAGAGTTTAGTCCACATTATTTACCCCCAGGCTGTACGAGTGGCTGTACCTACACTGATGAACTCTTTTTCAACTTTATTAAAGGAAAGCTCCCTAGTTTCAATTCTTGCCATTACGGAGTTGACTAGAATTGGAAACCTTATTTATACTAGAACCTACAGGGCGTTTGAGATTTACCTAACCCTGGGAGTGATATACTTTATTATGACATATGGTATATCCCTGATCAGTAAAAAGATTGAAAAGCGGATAAATAAAGCATATGTTTGTTGAAAGAAAAAGAAGAGGAATATATCATCCAGCTTTGCAATGGACTGTTGGATGAATTCAAGATGGGAGCGAACCATTATTATACGTTCCTTATTGTTCCCTGGATTACAAACAGTGAAGGCATTTTGAAAACGGTTCTTTTCACTGCTTTTACAGGAAACAAGTTTGGAACGGTAGCGGGTGTATTCACGAAGAATACGAATTGGTTTTTCGGGGATATAACTTCCTGGG
>Ga0067045_1028646_pt1 | contig 29637 bp, 25 predicted proteins | sample TerdegcTABiofilm_FD_59184 | JGI IMG/M metagenome (GOLD analysis project Ga0067045, IMG submission 59184) | Combined Assembly of (Gp0054472, Gp0054536) Wastewater bioreactor microbial communities from Singapore -Terephthalate degrading...
ACGGCTAAAGGAGAACCAGAACTCCCGCAGACCGATGAAGCCGCAGGCGAACCTCAGACAGAGGGCGAGGTTGTTTCCGAAGCTCCCTTGCAGGAAACTCCTCTATCAACAGCACCGGAAGAAGCCATTCCTGAGGCAGAATCAAGCCAGGTAGAAGCTCCTGAGGAGATAGCCCAGGCGGAGGGCACAACTCAGGGAGAAACCATATCCGAAACTCCTGTAACTGTCACACCGGATGATAGTACACAGTCTGCCGAAACAAGCCAAGAAGAAACTCCTGTAGCTGCCGCGCCGGATGATACTACACAGGCCGCCGAACCTCTTCCAGAAGAGGAGACGGCAGAGACTGCCCAGGGAAGTGAAACAATCCAGGAGACAACACCGGAAGAGCCCGTTCCGCCAACTACGGCTGAAGGAGAACCAGAACTCCCGCAGACCGAGGATAAAGGTGGTGATAAAAATCGCGGCCACGGAAACGATGCGGATGGTGTGGATGAAGATAATCCTGCCTATATCCGCAGCCAGTCAGAAACACAACAGTATTCTTCAGACACTCCGCAGGCCGATGATAAAGGCGGGGATAAAAATCGCGGCCACGGTAATGATGCGGATGGTGTGGATGAAGATAATCCTGCTTACCTTAAAGGACAACAAGAAGAAAATACTGCAGATTTTGCTTTCAGCACAGAAGATTTCGTCTCTCCTGGTGATGAGGACCTACCCGGAGGTTGGACAGATATGATAGATGGAACTTCCGATATATCCACTATTAATGTAGCGTCTAATTCTTGGACAGAATCAATCGAAGATGCCGACCAAAAAGGAAGCGGAAAACATGGAGGAGGAAGACAGGAGCCAGAGCAGGAGATTGAGATCCAAAATGTCGAAGAGCAAAATGGACATCATGGAAAAGGATTTGACAAACATATTGAAGAGGTAAATGATATGGATGCGCCTTTGATTCTATAATGTTAATTCTTTTCCTAAAACAACATGGTCACTCTCTTTGAGTCTTGTAAAACATTCTGATATTTTTACTGGCCATATTAATTTGCTTCTGTATGCCTTTTTAAAAAATCTTGCTGTCTGTTTTTTCTAGATTCTTTTTAGGTAAAATATCCCCTTTTTTTGTAATAAGAAACAAGGCCGCCGCTTTCGACAATTTCAACAGGCAAACCCGAAAACCCCTTTATCTTGATTGAACTATTAGAGGTTTTATTTAGAATGATTGCAGACTGAAGATCTATCTCCATTTTATCACCTTCATTAATTAAATCTGTATTGCATTCTAATAATGGCAACCCAATATTTATACTGCTCCTAAAAAAAATTCTGGCAAAAGATTTAGCAATGACTGCCCTTATTCCCGCGGCTTTTATTACTTGAGGCGCATATTCTCTTGAAGAACCGTAACCGAAATTTTCCCCGGCTACAATAAAATCACCTTCTTTAATCTCTTTATACAGATCAGGCCTGATATCTTCCATTATATACTTAACTAATCCCTTAATATCTAAGGTATCATATTCCCTCTTGCCGGATATAATATTATCAGTATTTACATCATCCCCAAACTTGAAGGCTCTTCCATCCCTATTGTTCATAAATATTCTCTTTTCTTGGATCTGATATTTTTCCTTTCACAGATGCAAGCGCTACCGAAGCAGGGGAGGCTAAATATATTGATGCTTTGGCATTACCCAATCTCCCGATAAAGTTCTTATTTCCAGTAGAAATTACATTATCACCATCAGCAGGGATGCCTAAATGAGTACCAGTGCAAGGGCCACAACCCGGAGGAAGAATAATAGCTCCTGCTTTTACAAGAACTTCCATGATTCCCTTTTTAACGGCTTCTAAGTATATTCTTTTTGAGGCTGGCCCAACAATCAATTTAACTCCGGGTTTAACTATTTTATTTTTTAATATACCGGCAGCAATCTCTAAATCTTCTAACATCCCATTCGCACAGGTACCAATAAAAGCCTGATCAATCTTAGTCCCTTCCAACTCTGTAATTGAGGTAACATTATCAATATTGTGGGGAATGGCTATTTGAGGTTCCAACCGGCTTGCATCTATTTCAACAACCTTTATATACTCTGCATTTTCATCAGGATAAACGGAATCCGCAAAGGAAATATTGTGGGCCTTTGCCCACTCAATTGATTTTTTATCTATAACCATTAAACCGGTTTTAGCACCCACGCTTACAGCCATATTACTTATGGCGAACCTAGCATCCATACTTAGATATGAAAGAGTATCTCCACAAAATTCTATAGCCTTATAATTTGCACCATTGGCTTTGAGTTGTTTTATAATATAAAGAATTAGATCTTTAGAATATACAGCCCCTGGTAATTTACCAGTTATTTTGATCTTGATAGTCTCCGGAACTCTTAGCCATACCCTCCCGGTTGCTAAAATCATAGCTAAATCCGTAGAACCAACACCTGTTGAAAAAACATTGAAAGCTCCATAGGTACAACTATGAGAATCGCTTCCAATAACAATTGTGCCGGGCAACGCAAAACCCTTTTCTAATATTATTTGATGGCAGATACCCTCACCTACATTAAAAAAATGGCATTGATGCCTTTCAGCAAAGGATTGTACCATTTTATGTAAATTAGAAACCTTACTATTGGGAGCCGGCGAATTATGATCAAGGATAAATCCTATTTTATTTGGATTAAAAACCTTTTCTATTTTATTCTCCTCCAATAATTGTATAGCCATTGGAGCAGAACCATCATGACCGAAAATAAAATCTACCTTTGCTTCACAATATTCACCGGCTCTTACCGTATAACCAATATTTTTACTGATAATTTTCTCAGCAATAGTCAAAGATAACAATAATAGTCTCCTTAAAAAACTCCTTTGCTTTTCTTTTACAAGTAATACTTATTACTCTTAATCCTCTGTTAAATCAACATCTGCTATTTTCGCTTCTCCCCTTTTTTTCTTATTTTTATTTCTTATAATAGGAGTTATTAAACTTACAGCAATTAGAATAATTAAGAAAACACAAATAGGCCTCGTTAAAATGGTGATAGCCCAATTATTAGGCCATAATGTAATCATTCGAATAAACTCACTATCTACCATTGGACCAAGCACTATTCCGAGAACAACAGCAACAGGAGGATAGCCATACCTTTTCATTAACCAGCCTATTAAACCAAATGCAATCATTAAGTATACATCAAACATGGCATTCCTTATCGCAAAGGTACCAAAAAAGCAGAAGATACTTATTAAGGGGATTAAGTATTGTGTTGATATCTTTAGAATACCAACAACCTTATACCCTATTATAATAGAAAAGACTAACATAAAAATCTGAGCAATAATGGCTGCTACAATTATCGCATAAACCAAGTCTATCTGTTCTCGTAATAATTGCGGCCCGGGTCTTAACCCTTGTATCATCAAAGCTCCAATTAAAACAGCAGCAGTGGCGCTTCCCGGAATACCCAAAGAGAAGGTAGTAATCAAAGCACCGCCTGTACTGGCATTATTCGCCGTTTCCGGGGCGATAATACCGCGAGCATATCCGGTACCATACAATTCTGGATGACGGTCCCTTCTCTTTGAGTCGCCATATGAAACAAGGGATGCAACAGTTCCTCCTGCAGCCGGAATTGCCCCGATTATTGTGCCTATTATGGTAGCACGGATAAAAACAACTATATTTTTAAATGGTTCAAATAATCCTTTAAATAAATTTTTGAATTTCGGTGTCTCCGGCAGTCGGTCTTTTACAATAAATTTCCGTTCTGTCATAGAAATTATTTCTGAAACAGCGTACATACCAATAATTGAAGGAATAAAGTTTACTCCTTCTATAAGATAGAGAGAACCAAAATCTGCACGCCATTCGCCTGTAGCTGTTACTCCGATGGTACCTATGGCTAATCCAAATAATCCTGCAATTAGTGTTTTTTTCATATCGCCACTGCTAACGGACGATAGCATTGTTATTCCCCATATACCTAACAAAAATAGTTCGGGAGGACCAAAACGGATTGCAAACTTAGCAATTGGAAGCATAACAAAAAGCATAATAAAATAGGATATAAGCCCTCCAAAAAAGGATGACCCAAAACTGATCCCTAAGGCTCTGGCGCACTCCCCTTTTTGTGTCATTGGATAACCATCTAATGTTGTTGCCACAGAAGCGCCTGTGCCTGGAATATTTATTATGATCGCTGTTATTGAACCTCCATAAATATCGGCAATATATATGCTGATAAGAAAAACCATTGATTCAAAAGGATCCATAAAAAGTGTCAATGGTAATAATATTGCCACCGCCATTGCAGACTGAAATCCAGGAATAATTCCCACTATTAATCCTAACAATGTTCCTGCACATATAAAAAAAACCGTATTTAAGGTAAATGTAGCCTGCAATCCATTTAGAATAAGTTCAGCAATTGCATTCAACTCAAACACCTCCTCTTAATTAAGACTAATTATAAAAGATATCTTGTTAATCCTTTAGTATTCTGATCCCATTCTAAAGATAATGCCCTCAGGAAGTGGAACCATTAACCACATCTTAAAGACAAAAAATAAAAACAGAGTTACCCCGATAACAACCAATATCATTATGACCCATTTCCTAACGCCATAATAAAGCATTGTTAAAAAAGCAAAAACCGGGACAGCTATATAAGTCCCAAGAATAGGCAATGCAAGAGCTAATATTATCAAAGCTAATAAAGGAAATAGGGTAAATCTCTCTTTGATTGAAGGCAATCGCTCCATTTTCTTATTATCCGCTTGTTGTTGGCTGTCAGTATTGACGGTAGTTTTAATAATGCTTATGGATTGTATTAATTTTATAAGGATAAGAATACTGATTGTTACAACAATAAAGGTTGGCCACATTCTTGATCTTTTCGAAAGGTCAATTATTTGGATAAAATAAGGGATTATAAAACCAGTAATTATTAGAAGTATTATTATCTCTTCCTTTATTACTATCTGTTTTTCTTTTAGTCCAACAATAATTTTTTTATCTCTTATTGTGTATCTAGGCATTTACTCCTCACCTCCACCCCAAAGTAAGGGGAGGGAGAATATTGATTCTCCCTCCTAATTTAATTAGATATTAAGTATTAACTTAAACTAGGTAAATACTTGTATTCTTCTTTTTCTATCATCTAACCGACAGATCTACTTTCCTAATCCCTTCCAATTCATCTTGTATCTCTTGTTCAAAGGCTTCGCCTGGTGCATTTACATACATCGGTATCCAGCCCATACTTTCTAAGCGCTTTAAATGGTCTGGGTTATTTCCGGCAGTAATCATAGCATCCTGGAGAATTTTATATCTGTCTGGATATTGTTCTTTTAAGTCTTTTCTTACCAAGAAACATTGATATTTTCCAAAGGTTGGCATCTTTATGCCATAGGGCTTAAGTACCTCTTGAAGAACTTGCGCTTCCGGCCAGTTGGGATCTTTTTGTTTTGAGCTGACCGCTAATGCCTTTGTTTCATCTCTTATATTAAGACGGGAGAAGGGATCAGTTGCAATGGAATCAACATGTCCACCCAATAGCGCTGTTACGGCAGGTGCACCTCCATCATACAAGACTATTTTAAAATCTAGTTTAAGCTGATCCTTTAAGAATTGGGCTATTAAATGTTGTCCAGAGTTAGCCAACGCGCCCATGGAGTATTTTCCTGGCTCTTTTCTACAGGCATTAATAAAATCATCAAAGGAGTTCCAAGGAGAATTCTTTCTAACTAGAATAACTCTTGCTTCAACAATTTGGATCACAATTGGAATTAAATCTCCCTGCTTAAAAGGAGTTTTCTGGTACATTAAATTAATATTTAATTCTGGTTGAGCGCTTGCAACAATAGTATAACCATCAGGAGCATTGCGAAATAATACTGATTGTGCAATTAAATGACCTGCCCCAGGCATGTTCTCTACTACCACCGGGACTCCCAACTCTTTTTCCAGGAAAGGCTGCAATACTCTTGCGGCTGTATCAACCGAACCTCCTGCAGCAGATCCAACAATTATTTTAATCGGTCTTGTTGGGAAATTTTGGGCAGCTACGTTGCCAGTAGTGTATAAAAACATGATAATAAAGGCAACAAACAACAATAATACAAACCTTTTTTTTAGCATCTCTTCTTCCCCCTTTAAGTGAATAAAAATATGATATATTAATACTATTAATAAAACTTGATTTTCAAATCATGTTGGATATGTATTTTTAAATTTGCTATTTATTTATACTAGGATTCTAAGATAGCAAGAGCATTTTGTCTATATATTTTTTTACAAAATGTAAGAATTGCTCTATTGCAGGATAAATAATATCTGATTTTCAGCACAATATAGAAGTTCCATTTTTATGCTATATATCCTAGAGGAAAATATTATTTACCAGTATATTACATATTTGTTAAAAAGGCATAATCGTTGACTTGACAAAAGAGTCAGGTATAGTCCACTATAAATCCTAAGAATTTAAAAATACTATGATTAACAAGAAATAAAATATCTAATCTTTAATCAATTTCAAGGGTGATAAAATTATACGTATAAAACGAGGAGGGTTAACAATAATGGATCTAGATTTTATTAAAACATATAACCTTTGTATCGAAACATGTATGGGAGTAAAAAAAGGAGAAAAGGTTTTAATCATTACAAATGATAAAAATAAGGAAATTGCAGAGGGATTAGCGAGTATGGTCTACTTGAGAGAGGCGGATCCCTATATACTTTCGCATACTACAAAAGAGATTTTTAAGGTTGAACCACCGGAGTTAATTGTAGAATGCATGAAAAAAGCTGATGTAATACTGGTTGCATTATCCTTTTTTGAAGGAGCAAACTTCTTTCATACTCAAGCAAGGAAGGATGCAATAAAAAGAGGTGGACGGTTTGCAATGGTTTGGATTACTCCGGAAATAGCTAAAATAACAAAGGAAGAGATCTATAAAACCAGAGAATTATCGGTAAAGATTGCCGAAATGCTAACAATTGCAAAAACAGCCAGGGTTAGAACAAAAGCTGGTACGGACATCACCATGAGTTTAGAAGGCAGAAAATCGATCATGTTGTCAAGCATATTGGATAAGCCTGGAAATTCCGGTACTGTGCCGGAATTTGCAGAGGCGGCAATAGCCCCGGTAGAAGGAACCGCAGAAGGCGTGGTTGTTGTAGACAGCAATATGGCCGGGTTTGAAGACCCTATTATTACTCCCATAGTCTGGAAGGTTAAAAAAGGTCTTGTGGTTGAAATTAGTGGAGGGGAAGAGGCAGAGCGTTTAAGGGATTTACTTAAAGACAAAGATGCCAATTCCTATAATATTGCTGAATTAGGTGTTGGGGTAGTGGATAAATTTAGGAAATTTGGAGATCCCGATGACAAAAAATTATTAGGATCAGGACATATAGCTATAGGCGACAATAGATTCGGAGATGGTCTTATTACCAGTCAGGTTCATCTTGATGGAGTCTTTAAAAATATGACCTTGGAATTAGACGGCAAATTGATCATGCAAGACGGGGTTTTAAAAGTATAGTCACTGATTCCAAAACATTTAAACAATGCTCATAGTTGGAGATTAATTATTTTAATCTTTAATTTTATTAAAGTAGAAGGAACTGAATATGAAAATACTTTGCATCAATCCAAATAGCTCCAAAAAGGTAACAGAATCAATTAAAGAAACCTGTGAACAATATGCACTTCCGGACACAGAGGTTACAGTTGAGTGTGTTTCAAAGGCTCCAATTGCTTTAAATGATTATTGTGATATTGTGCTGACCGAAATATTCCTTCTTGAAATGTTTAAAGAAAATGAATCAAAATATGACGGTTTTATCATCGCCTGCCATGGAGATGTTGGAGTAAACCAATTGAGAGAGTTAACCGATAAACCGGTTATTGGTATTGGTGAGGCCTCCCTCATCTTTGCATTACCCTTAGGACATAAATTTAGTATATTATCGCGAAAAAGAAAAAAGGTTGTCCAAAAAGAAGAGATGGTAAAAAGGTATGGTTTAGAGAATAGATGTGCTTCTATTAAAAGGACGCAACTAGAGGTAAATGCAGAAGGAGACGATAAAAAAGAACAGCTTATAAGAGCGGGTAAAGATGCAGTAGAAAATGATGGTGCCGAGGTATTGGTCCTTGGATGCGGAGGCATGGCCGGTTTAGATAAGGAAATTGAAAAAACTGTTGGTGTTCCGGTAATTGATGGAGTAGTAAGCGCTTTAATGATTATAGAATCTTTGATTAGATATGGACTGAAAACAAGCAAGGTTGGCAAATATTCTTGAAGCAATAAAACTTTGTTTATAAATACTTATATATTTTAACCGAAATGTACTATGCAAAGGAGTAGAGACTGATGAGAGCATCTATCGTATTAAAACCATCTGAATCAAAAAGGCTGATTGCCAAAGCGATTGCTCAAAAAAGTGAAGTTAAGAAAGCTATGGAAGATGCTTATATTATTTTGTCCGAAGGTACAATAAATTTTATGATTGCTGAAGAGTTATTCGGCCTAAAAATTAATCCCGAAGATTTTATATGCGGCATGGTTACAGATGGAATTGTTTGTTCATCGGGACTATGTTCCTTGAATTATAGATTTAAAGCAGGGTTTACAGACCCCTCCTTACCGGAAATCCTGGTTCCCTTGCCACTTGTTGCTTATAAAGGAAAGATTGTTGATCTTTCCTGGGATAAGGCTATCAATGATTTTCACTTGGATACAGTTATCATTAAAGGCGGTAATGCAATCGACAAAGAAGGGAATGTAGGGGTTATTGTTGCAGGCTACGATGGTGCCTTTATTGCAAAAGTATTAGGGCACTGTGTCTCCCAGGGAGTAAAACTTATTACACCTATTGGCTTAGAAAAAGCGGTTTTTTCTGTACGGGAAGCGGCAAGACATACCGGTGGAAAAAGATTTGATTATTCTATGGGGGCAGATTACGGATTATTTGTAGTTTCAACAGCTGATGTAGTAACAGAAATAGAAGCAATTAAACTTCTTACAGGGGCAGATTCATATCATGTTGCTTCCGGTGGTATTGGAGGTTCGGAAGGCGCTGTGGTTCTAAGTTGTGAAGGTGACCCAAACAGCATTAATCAATTGATCGAGATTGTTGAATCTGTTAAGGGAGAACCACCAATAAGGAAGGGTAGACGATTAAAGTGCAACGCTTGTAGATATGTCAATTGCGAATTCCATGGCAAAGAGAAGGAAGAACTTCCCAACTGGATGGACTAATTTTTTAATCTGATTATATGTTCAGATAATAAATAAACCGAAACACAAGTTAGAACTCCCGGGATATTATTATTTGCCAAGGATAATACTAACTATATTGTCTGCCATTTTGCTAAAAAGACTGATAGAACCTTAATCAATCTATAGAGCGAAGGAAGATCAATATACTCGTTGGGGGAATGGGAATTACCTCCCTGGGCACCTGTAACCAATCCTGGCATTCCAAAATACTGTAAAAACCTAATATCGCAACTAGCAGAAAATCCAGTTAAAGGTATATCCTTCATATAAATATTGTCAGCAGCCCATTTATAGGTTTTAACAATTGGATGATCATCATTCTGAGACCAAGCTTCATTTGCCCTTCTTGTCCATTTTATAATAGGCGGGTTTTCTTTTAACCATTCATCCGAATTTGCAATATTCATAACAACACTTTCAAATTCTTCTCTTACCTGCTCTGACTTTTCACCTGGTATGTTACCTAATCGGCATAATATTTCAGCCCAATCAGGAACTGAAGAACGATATGTTCCAGCATTGTAGATAGTTACAACATGATTACTGGACTTTTTTTTACCGGTTCGAAGAAATAACGGATAGATTTTCTCTCTCCCTCTTCTCTCATCAAGTTCATGAATAGCTTGTACAATCTTATTCATTTTAAGGATTGCATTTTCACCGAATTCTGCATATCCCGTATGGGCAGCTAAACCCTTTACTCTCACAGTGCAGTAATTAATCCCGGCGCAGGCGATATTAATACCTTCATCATCCGATACAGTGTCGGTCACAATCAAACCATCTGCAGTATACCCCTCTATTAATCCAGCAAGGGTGCCTGCCCCTCCGTCTTCCTCCTCTACTGCACTTTCAAGAATTATTGTTCCCTCTGGAACTATTCCAGATTCTAAAAGACATTTTAATGCGAAATAATTTGCTACTATGCCATGTTTATTATCCACAGCACCAAGTCCATATAATCTGTCACCTATTATATTTCCAGAAGTAGGAGGGTATTTCCATCCATCCTCTGGACCAGGAGGAACCGTATCTATATGAGCGTTAAGTTTAATTGATTTAGCTTTACCTGTGCCCTCAAGAATACCCTCAACATTTGGACGATTAAAATACCTATTGTCCTCCGGGTCAAGATGTACATAAGCTGGGTGCTTTTTAAGTTTAACTATATCGGGGATAAAACTCTCCACTTTAAGCCCAATATCTTTATACATCTTTTCTACATACTTCTGTGCCTCTGCCTCTTTTCCTGTTACACTTGGTATTCTTACAAGATCACTCAAGCAGCTATTAATATTGTCAATATTATTATCCACGACAGCTTCAATTTTTTTAAGCAAATCATTTTTCATTAAGTCCCTCCATCAAGCAGTTGCTATTTAGTTAATTCATTTTTAATAAGAAATCCTTTTATTCAAAAGAACAGAATTTCTAACATACTCGTAATTCATTAAACACTGTTTTTAAAACATCATCAAAAAGATCAATAATCAAATCAATTTCCTCTACTGTTACAACTAGAGGTGGGGAAATCATAACCGCATCCCCTTCATATCCATTAATACAGAAGGGAGAACCATACAACATAAGCCCGGAATTCATCGCCTGAGCGAGTATTTTGTTTGTTAGGTTTAATTCGGGAGGAAATGGTTTTCTAGTTTCCCTATCCTTAACAAATTCGATTCCCACCATCAAACCCTTTCCGCGAATATCACCTATAGCTTTATATTTATTAAAAAGGGGTTGTAGTTTTTTTATAAGATAATCACCCATCTTAAGACTGTTTTCCACTAGTCTGTGCTTCTCCATATAATTCAATACAGCCAAACCAGCAGCAGCGGAAACAGGATTATTCCCATAAGTGAATCCATGCCAGAAGGATCCGGAACCCTTTTTTATTCCCTCATGAATAAAATCTTTTACACCCACCCCACCCAGCGGGGCATATCCGCTGCTTAACCCCTTAGCCATGCAGATAATATCCGGCTTTACATCCCAGTGCTGTATAGCAAATATTTTTCCTGTGCGACCGATTCCTGTCATGATTTCATCAACAGCAAATAAAATATCGTATTTATCGCAAAGGTTTCTAACCTGTTTCAGATAATCTTTATGAGGTATAAGAGTACCAGCCGTTGACCCTGTGATCGACTCTATAAATACAGCCGCAACATTCTCCGGTCCTTCCTGTAAAATTACTTTTTCAATATCTTTTACGCATTCTAAGTTGCAATTTTCTGGTTCTTTTCCAAAGTGGCACTGATAGCAGTAGACAGGGGCGCAATGAGGTGTTTCAATCAGCAGAGGCGCAAAATCCCTCCTCATGGAAGGTTTTCCTCCAAGAGATCTTGCCCCAAGAGTTGCTCCGTGATAACTTTGCCATCTTGTAATTATTTTATATTTCTTTGGTTTACCTATCTCTATAAAATAAGACCTTGCCATGGCCAATACAGTTTCTACTGCCTCGGAACCGCCGCTACAGAATTGTATCCAATCAATTAATCCATCGGAAATATTAATTACCTTATCAGACAGAGCTTGCAAAACTGGAGTGCTGAATTTAAGTCTATGAGCATACTCTATCTTATTTAACTGTTCTGATATCGCATCGCATATTTCAACAACCCCATGACCGATATTAGAAACCAAAGGTCCTGACGAAGCATCTATGTACCTTTTTCCCTCTGTATCCCACAGATAGATTCCTTTTCCTCTTTCAATTGTTTTATATTCTTGTTTTAAATTTGCATAAAAAACATGATCCTTCATAATCAGCAGATCTCCCTTTATAAAGTCTTAAACAAACCTCGGCATCCTAATATTTACTAACTGTTAAGTATTTTGCTGTTTCTATTATGTCTTCGATCTTTGGAATAAAATAATCCTCCAAGGTTGGACTGAAGGGTACAGGGGTGTCGGGCGCTGAAACAAAACCAATCGGTGCATCCAGATACTCTATTCCTTCCTCGCTAATCATTGCAGCTATCTCTGGAGAAGCGCCGCCTTGTTTGCATGCTTCCTGAACCAGAATGACTCTCCCTGTTTTTTTCAAAGATGTTATGATAGTTTCCTTATCAAATGGTTTTATAGTACGCAGATCTATAATCTCAACAGAGATCCCGTAATTCTCCAATTCCTTGGCAGCATCTATAGACTTCTGAACCATCGCTCCATAAGTAATAAGAGTAAGATCGCTTCCCTCTCGGATTACTTTTGCTTTCTCTAAAGGGATAAGATCTTCATTGTCCGAAAGAGGGCCTCTAATACCATACAATCTTTTATGCTCAAAGTAGATTACAGGGTTTGGATCTCTAATTGCCGATCTCAGTAGACCATAAGCATCCGCAGGATTGCTGGGAGCAACCATCTTAATCCCAGGTATTCCCATGAATAACCCTTCCAAAGACTGACTATGATGAGGTCCGGATCTGCTACCAGCTCCATACATAGTACGTACCACCAGAGGGCACGTCTGTTCCCCTTCCGTTGTATAACAGGCTTTCGCTGCATTGTTAATAAGTTGATCTGCAATAAGCGTAATAAAGTCTGTAAACATTATTTCCACCACTGGTTTAATTCCCATAAATGCTGAGCCTATGCCAGCTCCTATTAGTGCATATTCAGAAAGAGGTGTATCAATGACTCTATCTGCTCCAAACTTATTAAATAGATTAACTGTTACCTGCATTGCTCCCCCATGCAGGCCTATATCTTCACCAAGCAAAATGACTTTATCATCCTCCTCCATCTCTCTCATTAAAGCTTGGTTAATGGCTTCTCGAAGTGTAATAATTTTCATGCTTTTACCTCTGCATAAACATTTGTCAATGCATAGATCCTTGGATCAGGAAAAGGACTGTCTTCAGCATACTTGATAGCATCCATGACCTCTTCTTTTACAGAAGCATTCATTTCCTCCAATTGTTCCCTTTTTGCAAACCCATTATCCAATAGGTAAGCGGAATATCTTTTTACAGGGTCGTTGTGCTCCATCTGATATTTAACTTCCTCTTCAGGTCTAAGGTCGTGGGGTTCTCTTTCAGAGTGCCGTCTAAAACGGTATGTTTTACATTCAACAACCGTAGGGCCCTCCCCCTTTCTGGCTCTCTCTATAGCTGTTTGCATTACGTTATATACAGCAATTAGATCATTACCATCTACAATTTCTCCAGGGATACCATACCCTTCTGCCCGTACGGCAAGATCCTTGACTTTTGAATGATAGCTGGCAGGAACAGTAATGGCATATCCGTTATTTTCAATTACAAAAATAACTGGAAGATTGAATACAGCTGCCATATTCATGCTTTCATGGACATCCCCTCTATTACAGGCACCATCCCCAAAAAAGACAACTGAAACACTATCCTTCCCCATAAGCTTAGTAGCCAGAGAGGTTCCCACAGCTATTGGCACATGACCAGCTACAACTCCTGTTCCTACAATAACTCCACAGGTTCTATCACTCATATGATGGGATGTGCATTTTCCATGAGCTGCACCTGTATCTTTACCAAAAGCACCCGCCATCATGATGCGGGAAGAAATACCTTTGATAAGAAAGGCACCTCTGGTTCTTAAAGATGGAAGGATCAGATCATCCTTTCTTAAAGGATAAACACAGCCAACACTTATTGCCTCCTGGCCTATGCTTGAATGGGGCAATTCGCAAATAGGAGAATGCTGATGATATTCTACCATCTTTACTTCTGTCTCCCTTATAAGCACAAGCCACCTATACATCTCCATCAATTGCTTTTTCGTTAGTTTCATATGTCTCCTCAGGTACTTCCGCAGGATTTATTACAAACAAAATAAATATATCTATTACTGCTCTGACAATATCAAAATAAAGTTCGAGGTTCTTCTAAAAATAATTTAATTCTTTGAAGAAACTTTACGGCAATTTCTCCATCCACAATTCTATGATCATAACTAAGGCATAATATCATTATTGGTTTGGGAATAATTTCATTCTTTTCATTGAATACAGCGAGGGTTATAATTTTTCCCATTCCCAGGATCGCACATTGGGGAATGTTAATTATTGGTGTATAGAAGAGAGAGCCGAAAATGCCTGAGTTCGTTACAGTGAAAGTACCTCCTTCAATATCATCAATCCTTAATAAGCCATCCCTTCCCCGGGAAGAAAGGTCTTTTAAGCATTCCGCTAAAGTTATTATGTTTTTAGAATCGGCATTACTGATTACTGGTGTTAAAACCCCCTTTTCTGTTGCCACAGCGACATTAATATTTATGTGTTTTTTTTGAATTATGGAATCATCCTTAAAAAGCGAATTAATCTCAGGATATTCTCTTAAAGCAAGCGCAGCTGCTCGAATTGTAAAGGCAGTGTAGGAAATTGGAACAGATTCATGGATTTTAATGATTGAATCCATATACACTTCCGTAAAAGTAGAAACATCAGCAACTGTTCTTCTTGATTCAGACATCTTTTTAGCTATTCTTGCTCGAAAACCCTCTAGAGGTATTGATATCTCTTCTTCCGTATTCTCCACCGAAGTAGGAACAGAATTGATTTCTGATCTTTTTTTATTTGGTTCACTATTATCTATATTTGCCAGTACATCCTTTTTTATTATCATTCCTCTTGGGCCGGATCCTTCTATATTCCTTAAATCCGCTTCCTTTTCATTCGCAGTTTTTTTTGCAAGCGGGGTAGCTCTAACATTTTCTTTGTCATTATCTAGTTTAGTCTGTTTTTTATTTGCATCTTCAGTGTTTGGCTCCTCGATTTCTATTGAGCCCTCTCTGTTTTCCTTTTGCTCCGTTTCTTCCGTATCACTAATCAAAGCAATATCCCCTTCTATAGGAATAAGACTTCCTTTTTCTGCTATTATTTTTATCAATATCCCAGAATAGGGTGAATTCATGGTGGTGACTGTTTTATCGGTTTCTATGTCCAATAGCGGTTCGCCTTCAATAACTTTGTCCCCTTCCTTTTTGTACCAATCTACAATTACAGCATCAATCATGGTCATAGTTACTCTGGGTATAATAACTTTCTTTACCATTGGAATTTCCTTTTCTTATCAGATAGAATTGATTCCTTTATTATGTCCAGCGTCTTTTCCAAAGTCAACACATATTGTTCACCCAATATTCAGTATGGGAATATGCCGGGCCATTCTTTAATTATGTTTTCTAAGATTTATCTGAGCTGATTAACTATTATTAATAATTTAATGAAGTTTTTAGCGGATAGTACAATAAAGTTCTTACTAACATAATTAAAACATTATCAATAGTTTTTTTAGGTGATAAATATTTCGGCTTGCTCTTTTTTTTATTTTGATTATTTGGTCATATTTTATTTAAAAATAATATTTAATTTCTGTTTTTATTTTATAATAGTTCGATGTACTAATTTTGGATAATTATGATATTTAACATTTCCAATGGTAATAGTGTAATAAGAATAATACTTTTAATTTTCACCATATATTAATATTAGTTTATTCCCATTTTTATCCTAGAATTGTCTTAATCAAGGGTAAACCGAAATCACCACAAGCCATTAAAATAATTAAGGAAAGTTATATTAAAAAGAAATAAAAACATGAATATCCAAACAAATATAAAAGTATTTATCAAATCTTGTTCTTTATTTGTAATTAAAACTATACACTTTAAAAAATATTTCTTAATGCAGGATATAAAGGCTTACATTTAATAGCAATACTGAATATTGGGTGAATAATATCAGTTGACTTTGGAAATATTGGAATCCATAATTAAGTAAATATTCGGAGCCTTATGATCCATAAAGGGATATTATTAAAGGAGGAATTGTAATGAAACTAAAAAAGGTTTTTGTTTTTTTGTTTATTCTATTAACGCTACTATCATTTATAAGTAGCAAATCAAATGATGGCATAGATACAAAACTTGGCCCTAAGAGACTAAAGCTGGCAAGAGGTACCGATGTACAAAAGCTTGATCTCTTTAATACTGCTTTCATTTCGGACATGATAATTGCAGATCTAATTTATGACCCTTTGGTTAAGCAAAATGCAGACGGTTCCTTTGTTCCTTACCTTGCCAATAGGTGGGAGGTAAATGGCAATGCCACGGAATGGACATTCTACCTGCGTAATGATGCTCTCTTTTCCGATGGTTCAAAATTCACCTCTGCAGATGTTAAAGCTACCTATGAGTATCCTTTAAAAAACAAGCTTTCTCAAAGCAGTATCTGGGCACCGCTAATTGAAGTGAAGATTATTGACGATTATACATGTAAGTTTATTTTCAATAAACCTTTCGGAACATTGCTTACAAATCTGTATCTGTACCGTGTAATGAGCAAAGAGCTTATCAATCAGGGTCCCTCTGCAGTAACAACTAAATCATTGGGCACAGGTCCATATATGCTTTCAGAATGGAATGTTGGGAATAATGTAGTACTAGTTAGGAATCCTAATTTCTGGGGAGAGAAACCTTTCTATGATGAATTCGAACATAAGTATATAGCGGAAGACAGCACCCGTTTAGCTGCAGTTCAAACAGGTCAGGTTGATATATCGGAATCTATCTCTGTTGAGATGATGGAAAGATTAAAAAATGATCCGTCGGTTGTTATCTATCAAAGTGTACTAGCTGATATGCACTGGCTTTGTGTACGTACAGATATACCTCCTTTTAATGATGTTAATGTAAGGCGGGCATTATCTTTATGTTTGGACCGAAAAGTATTTATTGATATGCTCGGTGGAGCAGGAAAAGTAGCCAAGGGTATTTTACCGAGTGCAGTTATAGGTTTTGATGATACAATGCCATACCTTAGTTATGATCCTACCAGGGCTAGGCAACTATTAGCTGCTAGTTCTTATAAGGGAGAGGAACTGGACTTTATGAGTTTCTCAGGTTCCTATGCTAAAACCCAGGAACAGCTTGAAACAATTCAAGCCATGATGAAGGCTGTTGGTTTTAATGTTAAACTGACAATTTATGATTCAGCGGGCTATGCTGCAGCAAGAAGTGCAAACAAATTCCATCTTTTCTGGACCGGCGGCGCACATCAGGGTTTTGATCCCCATGTCTTCCTTACGGCAAGGATAGTGAACAATACGATGCATCACTATTACAAAAATGACAAATTATTTGAGCTTATTGAATTAGGCGGTCAAGCAAATAGCATACCTGCTCGTATCAAATACTACAACCAGGCCGTTAGGATAATGGTAGAAGAAATGGCTCCATTCATTCCGATTTATGAGTGGACATTACTCTATGCCCTATCTTCTACGGTTGATACATCTAATATACAGGAGGTTCTAAGAGCAGATCGACGCCCTGATTTCCGTTTGGCCAAGGCTAAAATATAAAAGATACTGTCTTATACCTTTCATCCTGCCTTAATTCACATAAACAGGAATTGAGGCAGGATAAATAAAAGTAATTTCAGAACGAGTATTAATTTTTTAAAAGTACTATAAATCAGAAGGGTGAGGTGGATAGAAGAAATGATCAACTTTATTATAAAGAGACTTGCTTATACTGTTTTGGTTATGTTAGGGGTATCATTGATTGTTTTCTTTATAATCTACCTTGCGCCCGGGGACCCAGTTCTTTTGATTCTTGGGGATAATGCGACTCAAGAAGAAATAGTGGCAAAAAGAATTGAAATGGGATTTAATCAGCCTTTATGGAAACAGTATTTAATCTATATCTTTGGTGTAATAAAGGGCGATTTAGGTACATCGTTGTATTATAATAAGCCTTGTGCGGATATAATTTTTCCATTGTTAAAAAATACCATAATACTCACGTTCAGTTCTATGGTATTGTCTTTGTTTATTGCTATTCCTTTCGGTATTATAGCTGCTGTAAAAAGAGGCACAATTACTGATCTTGGTGCCATGACCTTTGCCATGCTTGGACAAGCCTGTTCACCTGTATGGTTGGGTATTTTGCTTGTTCTTGTTTTTGCTGTTAAGCTTGGTTGGTTACCAGCTTTTGGTACTGAGGGTTTTAAAGCCCTTATTCTTCCGTCTATATCATTAGGTACACCTCTTGCGGCTCTTACCGTTCGCTTGGTCCGTTCCGGTATGATTGATACTCTTGATGAGGATTATATCCTTGCCGCCAGGGCAAAAGGTGAGCCTTATGTAACGGTGGTTACAAAATATGCATTAAGAAATGTTCTGCTTCCTGTTATAACCGTAGTTGGAATGCAAGTAGGTCAATATCTTGGTGGAGCTGTTGTTACAGAACAGATCTTTGCCTGGAATGGCGTGGGAAGACTAATGGTAACCTCCATATCCCGCAGGGATTATCCTATGGTCCAAACATGTCTGCTTCTTGCCTCTTTCCTGTATGTAATGGTGAATTTGTTTGTGGATATTTTATATATGTACATAGATCCTAGGTTAAGAATAAGGAATAATGGAAGCAGGAAATTTAACTTGTCTGTTATAAATGGAAAAAATAATTCGAATATAGATAAAACTTCCTTCAAGCAGGGAATATGAATATGAAAACAAGTAATATTTCTATAAAAAGATTCTTGCGAAGCAAATTCTTTATGGTTGGAATAATAACAGCTTTACTAATTATTTTTTCCTGTGTATTTGCAGATAAAATAGTAAAATACGATCCTACTCTTCCAGATTTTAATGCACGATTATTAGCTCCTGAATGGTTCAGTAAAGGACTTCATGGACACGTATTGGGGACTGATGCTCTTGGAAGAGATATTCTAGCTCGTCTGCTTTACGGCGGAAGATATTCCTTATTAGTTTCCTTTATTGCAGTAAGCGTAGCTGCTTTAATAGGGTGTGTACTCGGCACAATTTCTGGATTCTACAGTAACTGGATTGATATGCTAATAATGCGTTTTGGGGACATTCAGTTATCTATTCCGCCTCTTATGCTTGCTATTGCCATTGTTGCAGTAATGGGTCCTAATTTAGTAAACCTTGTTATTGTTTTAATCATCTGGGGATGGCCTGGTTTTGCGCGGCTCATCAGGGGGAACACCTTGTCAATCCGCAACAATGAATTTGTTTCAGCTTCCCGTGTTCTTGGTGCATCAAATATCTCGATTATGTTTACCCAGGTTTTTCCCAATGTCCTTACTCCAACAATTGTTTATGGAAGTCAAGCGCTTGGCGGTAGAATCCTTACAGAGGCTGCTTTAAGTTATCTTGGTCTTGGTGTTCAGCCACCTACACCTTCCTGGGGTGTGATGATAGCTAATGGACGTGATTATTTAACTGCTGCGCCCTGGGTTGTATTAGCGCCAGGATTAATGCTCATGTTCACGGTTCTTGCTTTCAATTTATTGGGCGATGGTATTCGTGATGTGCTTGATCCGAAGATGAAATAGCAGGAGAATTAACCAGTGGAAGAATTACTTGAAATCAAAGATCTATACGTTGAATATCATACTATGGAAGGTAAGGTTAAGGCACTTAATGGTGTGAATCTAAAAATAGCTAAAAGCGAGAGTATAGGCTTAGTGGGTGAAACAGGTGCTGGTAAAACAACTACAGCATTATCTATATTAGGTCTTCTCCCAAAAAGGAATTCAAAAATTGTTAGTGGAAATATAATATTTTCTGGAAAGGAATTAACAGATAAAAGAAATAGAGGGTTTTTAGAAAAAATCCGGGGCAATCGGATAGCAATGGTTTTTCAAAATCCTTTATCTTCACTTAATCCTGTTTTTACTGTGGGTGAACAAGTGGCTATGGTATTTCGCAGGCACCAAAAAATGGGCAAAAAGCAAGCCAAGATTGAAGCTGGCAAAATTCTTGAAATGACAGGTATTCTTGCCTTTAGGATGGAGGATTATCCTCATCAATTCAGCGGTGGCATGAGACAACGGATAGGTATTGCAGCGGCCTTGGCCTGTAAACCAGATCTCCTAATTGCTGATGAACCAACTACGGCCCTTGATGTTACCATCCAAGCTCAAGTTTTGGAACTCATGAAAGAGCTGCAGAATAAAAGTAAAACAACCCTCATAATGATTACTCATAACCTTGGCATTGTTAAAGAATTGTGCGATAGAGTAGCAGTTATGTATGCCGGTAGAATAATTGAAGAAGGGGAAGTCGAGGAGGTCTTTAATCATCCCTTTCACCCTTACACAGAAGGACTATTAGGGTCACTGCCCGATATTAAAAAAAAGATAGAACGGTTAAATCCTATTAAAGGCTTTATGTCCAACCCCATGAATTTACCAAAGGGTTGCAAATTTGCCTCTAGGTGCCCCTACTGTATGGAGATTTGCATTAAAGAAGATCCTTCTGATATCATATTGAACGATAAACATCGCGCTGCCTGTTTTAGAGAAGATAAAGGTAAGGTATCCTAAAATGAACAGAGTTTTATTGGAAGTTAATAATTTAAAAAAATACTTTGACGCAAAAGGCAAAGTTCTTTATGCGGTAGATGATATAAGTTTTGCCATAAATGAAGGTGAGACAATGGGGCTTGTTGGGGAAAGCGGGTGTGGTAAATCTACTGTAGGTAATGTGCTTGTACGTCTTCTAAAGGCTACATCTGGATCTGTATTATATAATGGTAAAAACATCTTAAAAATAAAGGGCCATGAAAAAAAATCTTTATGTAAAGAAATACAAATTATTTTCCAGGATCCCTATTCTTCTCTTAATCCAAAAAAAACAGTTTATCAGATTCTTTCCGAGTCTTATAAAGTACAGAGGCTTTGCAGCAGAAGAGAAATAAAAACCCGGATAGAGGAATTATGCAGGGACGTTAACCTTTCTCTGGATATCCTTTCAAAATATCCACATGAACTTGATGGAGGTAAAAGACAAACAATTGGAATAGCTAGAGCTCTTTCCCTGAATCCAAAACTGATTGTCTGCGATGAACCTGTCTCTTCTTTGGATGTTTCAATTCAAGCACAGATTATAAATATGATGATGGATCTTCAGAAAAAAAAGGATATAACTTACCTGTTCATCTCTCACGATCTTAGTGTCGTAAAACATATTTCAACATCAATAAAGGTTATGTATTTGGGTAAAATTATGGAAGAGGCTTTTACAGAAGATCTCTTCGGAAATCCACTACATCCGTATACAAAGGCATTGTTAAGTGCCGTACCCTCAGTAAAATCATCAAAAGAAAAAAAACGTATAGTTCTTGAAGGAGATGTACCTAGCCCTATTAATCCTCCGGAAGGATGCCGTTTCTGTAAGCGCTGTTGGTTGGTACAAGAGATCTGTTTCAAAGAAGAGCCTATGCTTAAGGAATCAAAACAGGATGGGCATAGAGTAGCCTGCCATTTTGCTTAAAATAGGGTGCATCAATTTATTAAGCATATTTTTCAAGGCGGTTTTAACTTAGATCCTTATTAAAATAATAGTTTTGATTAATTTAATCAGCTCCAGAAAGAATCAGATTAACAATTTTGCCTAAATTTTTTAACGACTCTACAGCTTCTTCTAAATACAAGACTTTACTTGTAAATATAGGTTCTTTAGAAAAATCATAATTATTATGTCCGCTCATCGCTAAAGGAAAGGCCTTACGGTATTTAATTGGTGTAACTCCAATATATCTTTTGAACATTCGGCAAAAATGGTTAATATGCGCAAATCCAGTAATATAGGCTGTTTCAGATATATTGAAATCGTTATACGAAAGGTGAATAACGGCTTGTCTAATGCGTATTAGATGCAGATAATCAACAATACTGTATTTTGTATTTTTTTTAAAAACAGCACAAATGTAGTTGCTATTACGCTTAACAGATCTTGCCAGGTTTTCCAAACTGAAATCGTTAAGGTAATTTGCCTCTAAGTACACTATAATTTCCCGGGTTAGAGAATTGTATTTATCTGTGATTATATAATGAGAATCTGTAGGACCTAATGTTATCTTACTAATAAAAAAGAAGGTTATTAGAGAGCTAAAAAAATAATCTATATTAATAATATTCTGCGTATCATGACAACAATAGTTTGTGATGATAAATGAAAGTACGGTACGGACATAATCTCCCTCATGAGCTTCGAATAAAGGCGGCATATTGATTAGATTGGAATAAATATATTCATCTTTTACTAAAAACTTAACTTCATATATAGATACTTCTTTTCCCTTTATAGGCATCATCATATGAGTGGTCTTTGGAGGAACGATAATGCAGGATCCTTTAGAAGTTGAATATATGCTTTGCCCAACTTGGAAAATAGGATTTCCAGATAATATGTAGAATAAATCAAAATGCATGTGCGAATGAGATCTTATTGAGGTATTTAATGGGATATCACATTTTTTTGCCCATATAATCTCTGTTCTTAAATTCATGAATTATTATCCTAAAAGTTCTTTGGGTTCTTAATTCTATAATTCTACCTGATACGATGTCAATGATTATAAAACCCGGGTACTACCAATCCCTCTTTAGGATTTTTAACAGTAACGATGGGAAAAGACCAGAATTGTCTTAAAACTATCTCTATCATCTGGAAGAAGAATAAAAAAGTGTCCTTCTTTTTAATCCAAAGGCCATTCTTATGTTTGATAAAGCAGGCTTTATCCTTTATAATAAAAAAACTATACTACACTTAAGGGAGATTAAGAGCCTCATAAAAATGCAAACAATTCTATTGGTAGAGGATGAAGCAATTATTGCCCTGAACAAGAAAATTACTCTCGAAAAGTACGGTTTTTCTGTTCTAACTGCTGGTTCAGGTGAAAAAGCTATCGAAATGGTTGATACCAACGAAGATATAAATTTGATTCTTATGGATATCGATCTGGGCAGAAGCATGGACGGTACCGAGGCAGCCTCACAAATCCTGAAAAAACATGATGTTCCGCTTATTTTTATCTCCTCTCATACGGAAAGGGAGATAGTGGAAAAAACCGATGGAATAACCTCCTATGGTTATATTGTTAAAACCGCGGGAGAAACGGTTATGTTGGCCTCGATAAAGATGGCCTTCCGCCTATTTGAGGCACGACAGAAGGAAAAGGAGAAGGAAATCGCTCTTATTAAAGAAAAGAGATTATTAAAAACCATTATTGATCATAGTTCAGTATTTATCTGGCATAAGGATAAAGACGGTGCCTACCTGCAGGTTAACAAGGCCTATTGTGAGGCCTATGAAATACAGGAAACAGAAATAATCGGTAAATCTGTCTTTGATTTGTATCCACAGGAAGATGCAAGGCAGTATGAGGCAGAGGATCAGGAGGTAATCAGTACAGGCAAGCCGCTCCTTGGAATCCAGCGCTTGATTACCCTCCCCTCAAATAAGGATATTTGGACACTGCTAGACAAGTATCCCTACCGCGATATCGATGGGAACATAGCAGGAATAATCGGGTTTGCCTTAAATATTACCGATCAAAAAGGTTACGAGGACAGGATGAATAGTCTGTTAGATGAAAAAGAAAAACTTATAAGAGATCTGAGATCTTTTTGAATTTAATAAATCACGGCAAAATCAATAAAATTGACCTCTGGAGAGAGGATCATAGATAGATGGTTCCAGGATACTTTACGGATTAAGGCCATAAATTTATCCTTTAACCACCTTCGAATCACCTAATACAGACGTATCTCCTTAAGATCAATCTATGTGTAAAATTTCTTTCCCTAGTCCGTTAGGACTATGCTTTTAAGACTGTTTACCTTCAGGCCCTGCCTGCGAATATAGGGACCCGAAGGATCAGGATTGCGGCTACCCGACATTTCGGAATTATCATGGTACTCTCCTTGAATATAGCCCTTATGACACCTCCTGTGGGGGCATGCCTTTTTGTGGCCTGCTCAATATCCAAGCTTAAGCTCGCCCAGCTTTCAAAGGCAATACTGCCCTTTATAATAGTTGAAGTAATAGCCCTTTTTATAGTTGCCTATGTACCGGAAATCTCTCTTTTCCTTCCAAAACTGCTGGGGTTTGTTTATTGGTTTGCAAGGAATTATTCTTAAGCTAAAAGTCTAATCCGGGTAAAAATATATTCTAAATCATCCTCTTTTAGAATTTTCCTGATTATTTTTGTATCCTTAAGAGGTTCAAGTATTGCCCCTCCTGAATAACAGTGCTTATTCGACCTTTGTGAATCAAACCAATGAACAAGAGCTATTTTCCCATCTCTTATTTCTAAACCTGTTATTCCACTTTTACCTATTCCACAACCGGAATTAAACAATGAAGGCACAATAATATCACTATTGTAGATACTGCTTGTAGAATGAATCTTTCGTTCCCTTTTTGGGATATCCAAGAGTTCCCTTTTTTGAAAGAGTATTTTCTTTTCGATTCTTTGTTTCATCTCAGGAGAACTACTCTTTTGATATTTCCGAAGCAAATTCTCAATTTTATATCTATGAGAATCTATTTTGGAAAGAGATTCAAAAAGCGGTCTATGGGTATGCCCTATTATAGAAATCAGCTTTTTTTTATTAGAATATTTGTAAACCCTTTTTTCGGTTCTATACTTTTTCAAACTATTGTGCGAAACAGAATAGCTCTTTATTCCCAAAGGGTTAACTATTAATCGAAGAATCAGACCGCTAACATAATTCCATTTTTCGCAAAGATAAGAAGCTTGATGCCCATGGAAAATAAATATTTCCTGGTCATTATTAAACAACCTTAGAGAAGGAATCGGCTTCTTATCATTATTTAGAAGAAGCTTATAGTCATGATTTCCATAGATCTTAAACAATCTATTCTTTTTGGAAAATCCTTCCAGAAGGTTGTAAAAACTCGTCCATTTATTCTGGATTGATTTTAATGAAAAACGATGCAGCTCCTCTATATCTCCATTTAATATCAAGGTATACCCATTAACTAAATAATATTTTTCAAGTACTGCATGGATGAGGGAGGAATTATATAAAAAATCATCTTTCCTGCCACCATTACCAAGATGTAGATCAGAAAAAATAATTATTCTATCCTTGTTGGAAAAAGGAACAGTTTTTGAATTATTATACAACGCTTCCAGTTTTTCAATTATTACCGAGTCTTTCAAAAGCAACTACCTCACAAAGTGTTTTTTTAGGCTGATTATTTTTAGGGTAACTAGAAAAAAATTTAACAATCTCTTTACACGCTTTTTCCGAGTCATCATTGAATCTAAACCTTATCGAAGGATCTGCTGATTTTGGATAAGAGTCTATTTCCTGTATAAAAGTGTGAAGCTCCCTAGAAAAATCATCTGAATAACCAAAACTTCCCCTTCCAGACTTTTTTAACATTTCAGCATTTAAGCGCTGTTCATATTGGTTTTTTATTGGAATAACAAAGATCGGTTTACCAAGATACAAAGCCTCGGAGATTATCTGATGACCAGAAGAAGATATAATTCCTTTGCAGTTGATTAAAGAGGACAGGAAATCCTTATTTGGATCAGGGAAAAATCTAAAGGTGATGTTATTGTATTGATTCAACTGATTCCTTAAAACATCTCGGAAAGAATCCTTCTCATAGACAAGGAAATAATTCTCCTTTTTAACTTTATCTTTTAAGGAAGTTATTTCTCGTCGTATAATTGGTCCCAAATCCCCTTCAAAAAAGGAGCAAATTATTTCCCTATCAAACTTTGACATCATCCTGGTGGCAACTATTCTTGCTAAGAAGGCATCCAATGCATACGTATGTAGTCTTGTTACAACACCGGGATGGTTTAACTGTATTATAGGCAGCCTCATTCTAAAGGCAGCTTCGGCAAGAAAAGGCTCAAAGTCGGATATTACACCTTCGACCTTTTCTATCATTAACTCTTCCATAAGGTTTGTAATGGTAAAACCAGCAAGGAGTATTTTTTTAATATTGCCGAAAGTTGTTCTAATATAATCCACTTCAAAATTATTCAATACAAACTGAAGGGCGGGTATGGAATGAATTCTGTGTTTTGGAAAGGCTCTCTCAAGCTCATTGCGGGTAGAAAGGGAACACCAAAACACCAGATCATATTTTTCCTGAAGCCGCTGAGCAACAGCTATCATCCTAGTCACATGCCCTTTGCCCTCTCCATTTATAGATATCGCTAGTTTAAATCTATTTGGATTTTTCATGAAAGAAGAATTACAGGGAAATGTATATATTTGATTTGAATATTATTACTTTTTTGTTTAATTTTAAGGAGTTGTTGTACTTATAATACTTTTGAGATTACCTTGACCTTTAATGTGTATTGAAGTTCCTACAAAATAATACTTTGAAAAGCAGATTTTTTATAAAAAAACTAATCCTTAATAAATAAAATCCTAATCAAGAATATCTACCTTTCAAACCGAAGAATCATGAATACGTTAATTTTCGAAAGAACAGTGGAAAAACTATATTATGTTTTTCAGCCCATTGTAAGCATCCATACAGGAACAACCTTTGGATTTGAGGCCCTTCTTCGAGGGTATGAAGAAACAGGCTTCTCCTCAATTTTTAATCTCTTTGATGCCTTCTTTGAAGAGAAGGTTCTTTATAAAATCGATCTTATTCTAAGAGAAAAAGCAGTTACACAATTCATGTCTCTTGGTCATATTAAATCGACAAGACTTTTTTACAATATAGATAATAGAGTCCTTCAAATGCCTGATTATTCTCCTGGTAATACTCATAAGATAATATCTAAAGCAGGATTGGACTCCAGTAAAATATACTTTGAGCTTTCAGAAAAACATGAATTATCAAGCTGTACAGAAACCCAGGCAATACTTTCTCAATATCGTCAACAAAATTATCATATAGTTCTTGATGATTTTGGCAGGGGGTACTCAGGGTTAAAATCTCTCTATGATTCCAAACCGGAACTAATAAAAATTGATAGATTCTTTATTGCAGGGATTGATACGGATAGTAAAAAAAGAATTTTTGTAAATAACATAGTAGAAATGGCCCATTTAATGGGAATCAAGATTATTGCAGAAGGGGTAGAAACGCTTAAAGAATTTTATATATGCCGGGAGATAGGCTGTGATTACATCCAAGGCTTTTTAATACAAAGACCATCCAATAAAAGAAAGGATTTACTTAAGAGATACATCAATGTAGAGAACTTTGTTAAGAACCATAAAAGGATCTCGAAGGACAGTAGAGAAAGTCTTTTAGATATTCTTGAAGTATTTCCAACAATCAATATATCTGTTCCAATGTTAGAGGTGTTGTCAAAATTCAAAGAAAATACAGAGATCCCCTTCTTCCCTATTGTAAATGACAACAAAGAACCTCTTGGCCTTGTAACAGAAAAAAGCTTGAAACACTATGTATATTCACCCTTTGGAATCTCTATCTTAAGGAATAAAACCTACGGCAATGATATAAAACATTTTCTAAAAAAGGCTGTAATTTTAGAAATTACAACCCCCATAGAAAAAATCCTTGAATATTTTGCTATTGAGAAGGATTCTGATGCAATCATTATTACCGAAGATGGGAAATACAGGGGACTCTTAGAGTCAAGGTCTCTTCTGCAGCTTTTATATGAAAAGGAAGTAGCAAAAGCCAGGGATCAAAATCCTTTATCCAAGCTGCCGGGTAATAATACAATAAATGAAATACTAGCTCAAAAAATAGATGGAGAGTTGGCAAATTGTTGTTTTGTTTATTTTGATTTTGATTTTTTTAAACCCTTTAATGATCTTTATGGATTCCGCCAAGGGGATAGAGCCATTCTATTATTTGCAGACCTTCTTAGGGAATTTAGAAAAACCAAAGACGATTTTATTGGTCATATCGGTGGAGATGATTTTATTATAATAATCACTCTAAAGGAAAAAACTCTATCTCAATTCCTCATGGATATTGAAAAGTTGATTAAAAGGTTCAACGAAGCTGTTTTTATGTTTTATGGAAAAAAGGAACAGGAAAAAGGTTGCATAACTACAGCAGACAGGGAGGGAGTTATTAGAGTTTTTCCCCTTTTAACAGTAAGTGCAGGAATAATCTATTTTCCAAGAAATGTTAAAAAGTATAGTTTGGATAAACTAAGCAGAAGAATTACAATTTTAAAAAAGAAAGCTAAGAAAAATCCTAAACATCTAGCGTACTCTATAATAAAGGCTTACAATCAAGATAAATTGGCATATGGAACGACTTCAAAGCAAATTTGTAATTGAGAATCTGAAAGATAGTAGAAGGGATATTTTTAATGAGATTTTGAAATAAAGGCCCAAGGCAAGATTTTTTACAATCTTAGTGACACTCTTCTCAGCCTAAAACCTATACCCATACTCCAAGGCAATATTAGGCATTAAAGATAAAGGCTCCCATTTTCCCAGGTCATAACCGATGCTAACTCCACCCCCTGCCCGGAGCCTGAAACAGTGCCCTCTATGTACCCGGTATCCAAAAGCAGCGCAGGCTCCGATGATCCAATAGGAATAGGGAACTGTTTCCGGAGCGATTACATCAAAAACCGCCTGAATCAGGCCGTACTGCAGATCCATCTGGAAAGACTTTTCCGCCGGCATCAAATGATGGATCCCCACCAGGGTATAGGAGATCTGACTTGGCCCGATTACAAGAAAACCCAGAGATCCCCGCAAACCAAAGGTATCAGTAAAATGGTACTCGGCCCCTGCCTTGATACTAAGATACATATCCATTTCCGCATGGAACTCCCAGGGACCTGCAAGCTCGGCAAATATACCCTGGACCAGAAAAAAAAGAAGGAGAATTATAAGTATGCGATGCTTCATAAGGCCTCCTTTGCTAATTAAATAGAAAATCATTTTAGGCGGCCTTTGAATTATATTCCTAATTTAAGGAAAATCATATCCTACTTACATCTTAAATATTCATCCCAGAATCACCAAGGTATTCCATGACCTACCATCAACTATTCGGCAGCTGCGGCCCTGCTCCCAGCAGGAATTTCCCAGTATAATATTTCTGCCTGTTCACTTTTGCCTCCCTTAAAAAGCCTTCCTCTCCCAACAATCGGATTCTGCAAAGATTAAACACCTTCATGTTATGAGGGACATTGTTGGCCCTGTCTGCCATAGGCATCAGATAGGTACAGGGGAAGCTTTCACACAAGTGACAGCTTTCCAGGCCCTTTTTCATAACACAAGCAAGGGTTTTACAGTTTCCATGGATTGAGCACCCCCCCTGTTCCCTGCAGCCTTTGCACTTAACATCCTCGGGGGTCTTTCCAAGCATTGTAGCAACTCGCTCCCAGACATCGCTCCTTCCATTTGCCGCGAACATCTCACAATTAACACAGTCGATTCCGCAAGGGGCCAGATCATTTTTATTCATCTTTTTCTCCTATAAAAAGTCAACAGTAAGCCTTTAACAGACTCACAAAATTAAGCAGCTGAGAATGCAGCTGCATGCATCTCCATAGATTTTTGAAATAGCTTTGGATCTT